>Ga0157370_10002611_pt1 | contig 21670 bp, 25 predicted proteins | sample C35metaG_FD_113463 | JGI IMG/M metagenome (GOLD analysis project Ga0157370, IMG submission 113463) | Corn rhizosphere microbial communities from Kellogg Biological Station, Michigan, USA - C3-5 metaG | ecosystem: Host-associated > Plants > Roots > Rhizosphere > Soil | place: USA: Michigan...
AGAAGCAGGCCGCCTGAGGGCGCGTCTGCTTCGATAGGAGAAGAACTTAAGTCATGGCGAAACTGAGTTCGATCAACAAGAACGAGCGGCGCAAGAAGCTCGTTCAGAAGAATGCGGCCAAGTACGCGAAGCTGAAGGCGATCGCGAACGACGAGTCGAAGGGCGAGACGGAGCGCCTGATCGCGCGCCTGAAGATGGCCGAGCTGCCGCGCAACGGAAACCCGACTCGGGTTCGCAACCGTTGCGAGCTGACCGGCCGTTCGCGCGCTTATTACCGCAAGTTCCGCCTGTCGCGGATCATGCTCCGGGAGCTGGCCAACAAGGGCCTGATCCCCGGCGTGATCAAGTCGAGCTGGTAAGGGTTTTCAAGATGGCGATGACCGATCCTCTGGGTGACCTGCTCACCCGCATCCGTAACGGCCAGCAGGCGAAGAAGGATTCGATCCTGACGCCCGCCTCGAGGCTGCGCGTGCGCGTGCTCGATGTGCTTCAGCGCGAAGGCTATATCCGCGGCTACGCCGAGGAAGAGCTTGCCGGGCAGAAGGGCCTGCGCATCGAGCTCAAATATTTCGAGGGCCAGCCCGCGATTCAGCACCTGGCCCGAGTGTCGAAGCCGGGCCGCCGTGTTTATACGGCCGCGCGTGAGCTTCCGCGCATCCGCAACGGGCTCGGAACGATCATCGTGTCGACGCCGCGCGGAGTGCTGTCGGACGCCGAGGCGCGCGAGCAGAATGTCGGCGGCGAAGTGCTGGCGGAGGTGTTCTGATGTCCCGTATCGGCAAGAAACCCGTGGCGATGCCTGCCGGCGTCACCGCATCGGTCGAGGGCCAGACCCTGACCGTCAAGGGTCCCAAGGGCACGCTCTCCATGCAGCTGCTCGACGATCTCGTGAAATATGAGGTCGGCGAGGGCGAGATCCGGCTCACTCCGCTGACCGATGCGCAGCGCAACCGAGCGGCATGGGGCATGACCCGAACCAATGTGCAGAACCTCGTCACTGGAGTGACAGAGGGTTTCACCAAGGTGCTGGAGATCACCGGCGTCGGCTATCGCGCCCAGGCCCAGGGCCGGAGCCTGCGCCTGCAGCTCGGCTATAGCCACGACGTCAACTACAAGCTGCCCGAGGGCGTCGACGCCAAGACTCCCGACCAGAATACGGTCGAGATCAGCGGCATCGACAAGCAGAAGGTCGGTCAGGTCGCCGCCGAGATCCGCCGCTGGCGCAAGCCCGAGCCGTACAAGGGCAAGGGCATCAAATATCGCGGCGAGTACATCTTCCGCAAAGAAGGCAAGAAGAAGTAGCCATGGCGAAACTTTCTCTTTTCGAGCGCCGTCGCCGCCGCGTCCGAAGCGCGCTTCAGGCGCGTTCGTCCGGCAAGCCCCGGCTGTCGGTCCACCGCTCGGGCCGGCATATATATGCCCAGCTGATCGACGACGCTGCCGGCAAGACGCTCGCCGCCGCTTCGACGCTCGACAAGGATTTGAAGGTCAAGACCGGAGCGACCAAGGACGGCGCCGCCGCTGTCGGGAAGGCGATTGCCGACCGTGCGAAGAAGGCCGGCGTCAACAAGGTGGTGTTCGACCGTGGAGGCTTCCTGTTCCACGGTCGGGTCAAGGCCCTCGCCGACGCTGCCCGCGAAGGCGGACTGGAGTTCTAAATGGTGCAAGAGACTGAAAACCCGCAAATCACCCAGGAAGGCGTCGAGCAGGCGCAGACCGAGGTGCCCGCAAAGGAGGACGTCGTCGTTCAGACCGAGGGCGAAGCTGCGCGCGGCCGTAGCGGCCGTGGGCGCGGCCCTGGCGGTGGACGTGGGCGCGGCGGCGACCGTGGCGGCCGCGGCAGGCGCGACGACCGTCGTGGGCGTCGCGATGACGAGGAAGGCGGCGAGGAGCTGATCGAGAAGCTCGTCCACATCAACCGCGTCTCGAAGACGGTGAAGGGCGGCAAGCGCTTCGGCTTCGCGGCGCTCGTGGTGGTCGGCGACGGCAAGGGCCGCGCCGGTTTCGGCCACGGCAAGGCGCGCGAGGTTCCCGAAGCGATCAGCAAGGCGACCGCCGCCGCGAAAAAGGCAATGATCCGCGTTCCGTTGCGCGACGGCCGAACGCTGCATCACGACGGGCTTGGCCATTTCGGCGCGGGCCGGGTCACGATCCGCACCGCTCCTGCCGGGACCGGAATCATCGCCGGCGGTCCGATGCGCGCGATTTTCGAGAGCCTCGGCGTTGCCGACGTCGTCACGAAGTCGGTCGGCACGTCCAATCCCTACAACATGATCCGCGCGACCTTTGAGGCGCTGAAGGAGCAGACGAGCCCGCGCTCGGTCGCCCAGCGGCGCGGCAAGAAAGTCGCCGACCTGCTCGGTCGTGGCGGCGCAAGCACTGCCGAGGCCGAGGCGCAGGCCGAAGCGGTGGTGGAGTAACTTTGATGGCGAAGATCAGGATTACCCAGACCGGCTCGCCGATCCGCCGCGAAAAGACGCAGCGGGCGACGCTGGTCGGGCTCGGCCTCAACAAGATGGGCCGCAGTGTGGAAGTGGAGGGCACGCCCGACGTGCTCGGCCAGGTCCGCAAGGTGCAGCATCTGGTGACGGTGTCGGAGGCTTAGCATCCGGCATCCCGGCGAGGGCTGGGATCCATGCCGGCGAGCGCGAACCGGCATGAGGCCATAGCGAAACATGGACCCTTGCGTTCGCGAGGGTTCGCTACAGCGAGTGCAAGGACATGAAACTCAACGAAATTCGTGACAACAAGGGCGCGCGTCAGTCGCGCGTTCGAGTCGGCCGTGGAATCGGCTCCGGCCTCGGCAAGACCGCCGGACGCGGCCAGAAGGGCGCGAAGGCGCGCTCGGGCGTCAGCATCAACGGCTTTGAGGGCGGGCAGATGCCGCTCCACATGCGGCTTCCGAAGCGGGGCTTCAACAACATCTTCGCGCGCGACTTTGCCGAAGTGAACATCGGCGCGGTCCAGAAGGCAATCGATGCCGGCAAGCTGGACGTCAAGGGCGTGCTCGACCACGGCGCGCTAAAGGCTGCCGGCCTGGCGCGAGGCGGGAAGGACGGGGTTCGACTGCTCGGCAAGGGCGAGCTCAAGGCGAAGCTCGCATTCAGGATCGCCGGCGTGTCCAAGGGCGCGCGCGAGGCGGTCGAAAAGGCCGGCGGTTCGATCGAGCTGATTAGCGCCAGGAACCCTGCCGAGCTCGCCGCCGCGAAAAAGGGCTCGCGCAAGCTCGCCGCAAAGGCCTGACAACGCGAGAAGGGCCACTATATACCCTCAATCCCGCTCGTCCTGGGTAGGGACTGAGCCTGCCGAAGCCCCGTATCGAAGGATCCCCCTTCGATACGCCGGTTCGACAAGCTCACCGGCTACTCGGGACGAACGGATCGGGGGAAACCCGAAAACCGGGTCTGATTAGGGACAAAGAATGGCATCCGCAGCCGAACAACTCGTCTCCAGCATCACGCTCGCCAATTTCAATAAGGCGACAGAGCTCAAGAAGCGGCTGTGGTTCACCGTTGGCGCCTTGATCCTGTTCCGGTTGCTGTCGTTCGTTCCAGTGCCTGGCATCGATCCGGCGGCCATGGCGGCGCTTTACCAAACGCAGAGCGGCGGCATCCTCGACGTCTTCAACACCTTCTCGGGCGGCGCGCTGTCGCGCTTCTCGATCGTCGCTCTGGGCGTCATGCCCTACATTACCGCGTCGATCGTCATTCAGCTTGGCGGGACGCTTTACGAGCCGTGGAAGGCGCTCAGGAAAGAGGGCGAGACCGGGCGCAAGAAGCTCAATCAATATACCCGCTACCTGACCGTCGCGATCACCCTCGTGCAGGGTTATCTCGCCGTTCGCGGCCTCGAAGCGCAATCAGTCAACCAGGGCATAAGCGCGGTCGTGATGCCGGGCGTGTTGTTCGAGCTTGCAGGCACCGTCAGCCTTGTCGGCGGCACCCTGTTCCTGATGTGGATCGGCGAGCAGATCACCAGCCGCGGCATCGGCAACGGCGTGTCGCTGATCATCATGGCCGGGATCGTCGCTCGTCTTCCGCAGGGCGTCGGCCAGCTGCTCGAAGGCAGCCGCACCGGCACGACCAGCGGCTTCGTCGTCGTCGGAGTCGTCGTCATCGCCGTCGCACTGGTGCTCTTCATCTGCTTCATGGAGCGCGCACAGCGCCGAGTGCCGATCCAGTATCCGAAGCGTCAGACCGCCCGCGGAATGCAGCAGGAGCGGTCGCATCTGCCGATCAAGCTCAACACGTCGGGCGTGATCCCGCCGATCTTCGCCTCGTCCCTGCTGCTGATGCCCCTGACAATCATCCAGTGGGCGGGGAGCCGCGCCACTGCAGGCGGCGGCGCAAGCGACTGGCTGATCACCATCAGCACGTTCCTGCAGCACGGCTCGGCTGCGTACGAGATCCTCTATGCGATCGGCATCGCCTTCTTCACCTTCTTCTACACGGCCGTGCAGTTCAACAGCGAGGAGACCGCCGACAATCTCAAGCGGCACGGCGGGTTCATTCCCGGCGTCCGTCCGGGCAAGGCCACCGAGGAATATTTCGACCGGCTGCTCAACCGGATAACCGTCGTCGGCGCCGCCTATCTCGTGTTCATCTGCCTCGTTCCCGACGTCATCTCGACTCAAGCCGGTCTCACCAACCTGCGCCTTGGGGGCACCAGCCTGCTGATCGTCGTCAATGTGACGATGGACACGGTGAGCCAGATTCAGAGCCACCTGATCGCCCATCAATATGGCGACCTGATCAAGAAGGCGAAGCTAAAGACGACGCCTCGGCGGCGCTAATCGTGCTTCTATACGGCGGTTCGGGAGGCTTCGCTTCCTCAGTGCCCAATCAGCATGAGCGGTTTTATTTTCCGCTGATCCTGAGTAGCGACTGAGCCTGTCGAAGTCGCGTATCGAAGGACAGGGGGAGCTTGCGCGATGCTGAACATCATCCTTTTGGGCCCTCCCGGCGCGGGCAAGGGCACCCAGGCCGCGCGCCTTCAGGCGCAACGCGGGATGATCCAGCTGTCGACGGGCGACATGCTCCGTGAATCCCGCGCCAGCGGCTCGCCGATCGGCGAGAAGGTCAAGGCGATCATGGATGCGGGCGAGCTGGTCAGCGATGACATCGTCACAGCGCTGATCGGTGAGCGGCTCGACAGCTGCGCCGATTGCGGGACCATTTTCGACGGCTTCCCGCGGACCCGCGCCCAGGCCGTTGCGCTCGACCAGTTGCTCGCCGACCGCGGCCGCCATCTTGACCACGTGATCGAGCTCGTCGTGGACGAGGAGGCGCTGGTCGAGCGGATCACGGGCCGCTTCACCTGCGCCAGATGCGGAACCGGTTATCATGACGTCTTCCGGCCGACGAAGGTTCCAGGCGTCTGTGACGTCTGCGGCTCGACCGAGTTCAGTCGCCGTCCCGATGACACCGAGCAGACGGTGCGCAGGCGAATGGAGGAATATCGCGCCAAGACAGCGCCAATCCTGCCTTATTACGACGCGCGAGGGCTGGTGCGCCGGGTGAACGGCATGGGCTCGGTCGAAGAGGTCGCGGCGGCGATCGACGTCATCCTCGACGGCTCGGTCTAAGTCTTTTTCAAGGTCACGAATCGAAACGCCGGCCGGCCGTCGGCCGAGTCATGGTCTTCGCTGAACGTTTCGCGCCAGCCCAACTCCCGTGGGTCGCTGATGAACGTGTCTCCTTGCACATCATCGAGGACTTCGGTGAGCTCGATGCGGTCGGTCAGCGGCAGGAATGAAGCAAAGACGTCCGCTCCGCCGATGATCGAGACCGGCGAGCCGCCGGCGAGCTGGAGCGCTTCATCGATCGAGTGCGCGGTCTCGGCTCCCTGGGCTTCCCACGCTCGATCGCGCGTCAGCACGATGTGACGACGGCCCGGAAGAAGACCAGGCAGGCTCTCGAACGTCTTGCGACCCATCACCATCACGCTCCCCATCGTTAGCGCCTTGAAGCGCTTGAGGTCGGCTGGAAGGTGCCACGGGAGCTTGCCCTCACGGCCAATCACGCCGTTTTGCGAGCGGGCGACGACGAGGGTGATCGGAGGCTTGTCCATGAGCCTGCTTTGACGCGCACCGATGCGCGTGCCAAGCGCCGTCAATGACGAGCGGCGAAGCAAGGCTGATCGCCGAGGCAGAGCGGCTGCTTGGCGCGAGGGCAGTCGTCACGGACGCGAGCGAAATCGAGCCGTGGCTGACCGACTGGCGCGGCCGCGTCCACGGTGCCGCGCCCGCCATGCTTGCCCCGGCATCGACCGAGGAAGTCGCCGAGATTGTCCGCCTCGCCGCCAAGCACCGGGTCCCGCTCGTTCCGCAGGGCGGCAATACCGGCATGGCTGCGGGAGCGATTCCTCCAGCCGACGGTTCGGCCATTCTGCTGTCGATGCGCCGGATGAACCGGATCCGCTCGATCAGTGCCGAGAACCGGCTCGCGATCGCGGAGGCAGGGGTGGTTCTTGCAACGCTGCACCAAGCAGCGCACGAGGTTGGCCTGCGCTTCCCGCTGACGCTCGGCGCGCGCGGCAGCTGCACCATTGGCGGGCTTTCTTCTACCAATGCCGGCGGCACTCAGGTGTTGAAGTTCGGGACGATGCGCTCGCTCATTGCGGGCGTCGAAGCGGTGCTCGCCGACGGTTCGATCCACAATGGCCTTTCCGGCCTCAAGAAGGACAATCGCGGCTACAGCCTCGACGAGCTACTGATCGGCGCGGAAGGAACGCTCGGCGTGATTACGGCTGTGGCGCTTCGGCTGGTTCCGGCGATCGCGGCGCGAGCGGTCGCCTGGGTTGGAGTGAAGAGTCCAGCCAGGGCGCTCGAGTTGCTCCGTTTCCTCGAAGACCGCACCACCAGCATCGAGGGCTTCGAGCTCGTGCCGCGGGATTCGCTCGAGCTCGTGCTGAGGCATATCCCGAACAGCCGCGCGCCGCTCTCCGGCGACCATCCGTGGCAGGTGCTGGTTGAGGCGACCACTGCCGATGCGCAGGCCGACGTTGGGGCGCTGCTCCCGCGGCTGCTCGGCGAAGCACTCCAGCAGGGATTCATCCAGGACGCGGTCCTCGCTGCCAACGAAGCTCAAGCCGAGGCCTTCTGGAAGCTCCGGGATTCAATTTCCGAGGCGGAGCGCGCGGAAGGGCAGACGCTCGCTCACGACATTTCGGTTCCGGTCGCCGACATGCCGCGGTTCCTTATCGAAGCGGCAGAAGCCGTCGAGGCGACCTTTCCAGGCGTGGTTGCGAGTGGTTTTGGCCACCTTGGCGACGGGAACATCCATTTCCACGTCCGCGCAGCCAGTCACGCAGCGCCCGACTGGTACGAAAGCGAGGGCGATAAAATCACGCGTTTCGTCGATGATCTGGTGACTGCCGCCGGGGGGTCTATATCGGCCGAGCATGGCATCGGGCAGCTGAAGCTTGCCGAGTTTGCTCGCCTGGCATCGCCTGGCCGGATCCATGCGCTGCGCGCCATCAAGCAAGCGCTCGATCCCCTCGCGATCATGAATCCCGGGAAGCTAGTCCCCTAAGCGGCTGGCGCGCCGTCTGTTACCTTGGGGAGCGTCAGGTGACATTTTTGCGGCGAGAACCCGAAACGGGCACCAGGGCCGCGGCCGTAAAAAGCGGATTACTTCGGTAACGCAGGCGGCGCTTCCCCCATGCCAGGAGGGGCTTGGACGGGGTTGCGCGCGAACCACGCCCGGCCGCGATCAAGATCCAGCGTCACGAGATAATCCTTGAGGAAGGGCATCCCGAGATTGCCGTCAAGGGTGATGTCGGCGGGCACCACGAAGCCGTGAGCAACAATGCCGCGACCAAGCGGAATGCTGCCATCGTGGGGAGCTGCATTGGGATCCAGGCCAAAAGCTGCTGCATAGGGTTTGGCGACGAGCAACGTGCCCCCGTTGCCACTATCGAGCTCGAAGCCAAGGGCGCCCAATTTGCTGGGCACATCGATATGAGCAGCGAGCGCATAGCCGCCGATTTCGCGCACGATGCGCATCGGCAACTCGACTCCGCGGGCCTTCCGGACTGCAGCGCTTTTTGGTGTTTCGAGGATCAGGCGCTTGCCGGCAAAGTCGAGAGTGATCGTTCGCCCCGCGAACAGGTCGAGCGCAATCATGCCGTCGATCGTGACGCCTTTTGCGTTTAGTTCGCCTAGCTGCGCTACTCCTGCGATCGGGATCGTGAACGTCTTGCCGTCAATCGACACCGCGACATTGTCGCAGCGAGGCGTCACGAGCTTATCACCGGTCATTCGAAAGCCGACGACTCGAGCGCCCTTTTCGCAACGCAGCGACTTGGCAATTTCGGGCGATATGAAGCTGATCCCGCCGCCAGTATCGAACTGGAAGAGGCGTTCCTTGCCGGCCAGGTTGACGCGGAACGCGACCGAGCGCCGGAACTGTTCCAGTTTTAGGGAAACCGGTTCGGATTCGTGCGCCGGACTCATGAGCGCCAAGAGCGCCGCTGCAAGGATCATCTAGGCCGCCTCGACCAGATATTTCTTGAGATTGTCGACGGTGATCGTGCGCTCGTAATGCGCTGCCTGCTCGGGATCGAACATCTCGAGCATGAAGGCGCCTTCGACCCAGACCTCAACGAGCTCGAAGAGCCCTTCTCCGCGTGAGCACTTGCGCGCCGGCCAGCCCGCCCGACCGGCTATTGCGATGATATCGGCGGCCGAACGGTCAACAGCGATTGCAAGATGTACTTCCGACAGGCGCTGGGGGTTGGCGGTCAACCGCCATTCGCCTTCCTTAGGACCATGATGGATCATGTGCCCGCGCGGGACGATCTCGAGCGAAACTCTACCGTCCCTTGACCAAGCCATTCGCCCATCGGTCCCTCCCGGCGGGAAGGGGAGTGCCTCGCCAGCCATCATCTCGGCTAAGACCTCGGCGACCCGGCGCGGATCGTCGGCTGGTAATGACGCGTGAATCAATCGCATGTCGGTTTGTCCTTCGCCCCTATTCCTGCTCCGCGACCCGTTTGCCGAGCAACACGGCTAAAGCTTCCGATGCAGCCTTCCCCGCCTCTTGTCCTTCAATGCCCCAATATTGGCGCAGGACCTCCCATGCGTAGGCGCTGTTGATCAGCTGCGCGATCGCAGCGCGCCGACGCACCCATCGTTTGTCGGCATCTGGGAAAGCGTCTTGAACGGAGGCAATCATCGCTTCCTGCCGCTCCTGGTTGGAGCTCATTCGAATATCGAGACCAGCCGCGCTGTAGAGCGAGGCGCGAACAAGCTCGCGCGCAGAATCGAAGCGCGGAAACAAGCGACTTGGCGAGCCGATCATGGCTTTCGCAGACCGCGGAAACCCTTCGGATGCAACGCGCTGCTGCATCCTGTGCCAGGTTGCGCGCAGAAGAGCATCACGCGTTTCAAAGTGCCGGTATACCGTCCGGTCGGTGACCCCCGCACGTCCCGCAACTGCAGACATGGTCAACGGGCTCTCACCAGCCTCCTCGATCAAACTGACCGCAGCGTCGACGATCCGCGCCCGTGTCTGATCCTTATACTCCTGGCGGATTGATGTCTGTTCTGCTGAACTCATGTCATCATAACTGACATAAAATCCGCATGAGAGTCAAGCGCACGATGGATTTTCACATTGAGTCTAGAGTGGGAGTGTCCCCGCCTACACCGATCCGGCTAACCACAGCCTCCCACCAAGCGGTGCTGACCTGGTTTCGGGCGCCGCGGCGCGGTTCGAGATTCGCCGGAACTGCACCTTCGTTCGGCAAGGCAGCGCTACTGCAAAGCGGCTTGTTGGCCGATCTTTTCGCATGGCCCCGGCGCGGGGCGGGCAGAGGAGCTCGGCATGACGCCCACCAAATTGCTTGTCGGTCAGATCCTCCTCGTTTTTGCGATCATGGTTCTGGGCGTCTGGGCGGCGACCCAGTGGGCCGCGGCGATGCTCGCCAATCAGCCGGGCCTCGGCCTGCCCTGGTTCAGGCTGAGCGCGGTTCCTTTCTACCATCCCTGGTCGCTGTTCCTCTGGTGGTTCGAATATGAAGCCTATGCGCCCGCAGTCTTCACCAAGGCCGGGGCGCTCGCCGCCGCGAGCGGCTTCCTCGGCTGCGGCGCGGCGATCGCCGGATCGCTGTGGCGGGCGCGCCAATCCTCGAATGTCTCCACTTATGGCTCCGCGCGCTGGGCGACCCAAAAGGAAGTCCGCAGCGCCGGTTTGACGGGCGATCGCGGCTTATTGTTGGGGTCCTTCGCCGGCTCCTATCTGCGCCACGACGGGCCCGAGCATGTGATCGCCTTCGCGCCGACGCGCAGCGGCAAGGGCGTGGGCCTCGTGATCCCGACGCTTCTGAGCTGGACCGGATCGGCGGTAATCCACGATATCAAGGGCGAGAACTGGCAGCTCACCGCGGGCTGGCGGTCGCGCTTTTCGCACTGTCTATTGTTCAATCCGACCGATCCGCGCTCGGCTCGCTACAATCCGTTGCTCGAGGTTCGGCGCGGACCCGAGGAAGTGCGGGACGTCCAGAACATCGCCGATATCCTGGTCGATCCCGAAGGCGCGCTCGAGCGGCGCAACCATTGGGAGAAGACGAGCCACGCTTTGCTCGTTGGGGCAATTCTCCACGTCCTTTACGCCGAGGAGGAGAAGACCCTCGCGCGGGTCGCGACCTTCCTCTCCGATCCGGAGCGCAGCTTCGTCGCCACTTTGCGGGCGATGATGTCCACGCCCCATCTGGGCGACCGCGTCCATCCGGTGGTCGCCTCCGCCGCCCGCGAGCTTCTGAACAAGTCGGACAATGAGCGCTCGGGCGTGTTGTCGACGGCAATGTCCTTCCTCGGCCTCTATCGCGATCCGACGGTCGCGGCGGTGACCTCGGCTTGCGACTGGCGGATCGACGATCTTGCCCGTGCCGGGCGGCCCGTATCGCTCTATCTCGTCGTTCCGCCGTCGGACATTTCACGCACCAAACCGCTGGTGCGGCTGGTGCTCAACCAGATCGGGCGCCGGCTGACCGAGCATCTCCAGGCGCCGGACTGCCAGCCCGGGCCACGCCTGCTGCTGATGCTCGATGAATTTCCGGCGCTTGGCCGTCTCGATTTCTTCGAGACCGCGCTCGCCTTCATGGCCGGCTACGGCGTCCGCGCCTTCCTGATTGCCCAGTCGTTGAACCAGATCGAGAAGGCCTATGGCGAGCACAACAGCATCCTCGACAATTGCCATGTCAGGATCGCCTTTGCGACCAACGACGAGCGCACCGCCAGGCGGATCTCCGACGCGCTCGGCACCGCGACCGAGCAGCGCGCGATGCGCAATTATGCCGGCCATCGGCTCGCGCCGTGGCTCACCCACGTCATGGTCAGCCGGCAGGAGACGGCAAGGCCGCTTCTGACACCCGGCGAGGTCATGCAGCTGCCGCGCGGCGACCAGCTGGTCTTGCTCTCGGGCATGCCGCCCATCCGGGCGACCAAGCTGCGCTATTTCGAGGACCGGCGCTTTTGCGCGCGGCTGGGCCCGCCTCCAGTCCTTGCGGAGGGCACCTATGCCGACGGGCCGCCGCCAACGCCGAACGACTGGAGCGGCTATGTCGCAGCGCCGCCGCTGCTGGCTGCGCGCGCCCAAGGCGAAGGGTTCACTACCGACGGAAGCCTCGAACAGGAGCGCCATCCCGGTCTTGCCGTGGACTCGCGCCTGTCCCCCGATCGGGCTGACTGGACCGGGCTTGGCGATGAGGAGGACGACGGCGCGCTTTTGATTGCGAGGATGCGCGGTCTTGCGCCGGTGCTCGCCGCCGACGGGATCAACCAGGGACCAGGGCGCGGCGGCGACCCGATTCCGAAATTCTAGAGGCGCGGGGGCAGGATGACTCCTTCCAATCCCACCACGGCCCAGACGGTCGTGCCTGAGGACGAGCAATGAGCGCGGCAGAAGCCTCCGATCGCAGGCGGGCGATGCTTCGCACCGCGATGGGACCGGTGATCGCCGCTGCGCTGGCCGACAGCCAAGTGATCGAAGTGATGGTCAATCCCGACGGCGCGCTCCGCCTCGACCGTCTGGGCTCGGGGCGCTGCGATACCGGGACAATGCTCGGGGCCGAGGAGGTCGAGCGGATCATCCGGCTGGTGGCGAGCCATGCGCGCACCGAGGTGCATGGCTTGGCGCCGATCGTCAGCGCCGAGCTTCCGCCGCACGGGCACGGGCTTGCCGGTGAGCGGTTTGAAGGCTTGCTTCCGCCGATCGCTCCGGGCCCCTGCTTCTCGATCCGGAAGCCCGCCTGGCGAATTCACACGCTCGCCGATTATGTGAGCGACGGCATCATGAGCGCCGAGCTCGCCCGGCTCTTGAGCCTCGCGGTCGCCGACCGGCGCAATATCCTCGTCGCCGGCGGAACCAGCTCGGGCAAGACGACTCTCGCCAATGCGCTTCTTGCGGAGCCTGGCATCCACGACGAACGCGTGATCCTGATCGAGGACACGCGCGAGCTTCAGTGCGCCGCCCCCGACACGGTCGCGCTCCGCACCCGCTCGGGCGTGGTCAGCATGGCGGACCTCGTGCGCTCGACGCTGCGCCTGAGACCCGACCGGATCATCGTCGGCGAGGTGCGCGGCGGCGAGGCGCTGGACATGCTCAAAGCGTGGAACACCGGCCATCCCGGCGGGATCGCAACCGTCCATTCCAACAGCGCGCGCTCCTCGCTCTACCGGCTCGAGCAATTGATCCAGGAAGCGGTGGTGACGGTTCCGCGGCGGCTGATCGCCGAGGCGATCGACCTCATCATCTTCATTGCCGGACGGGGGACGGCGCGCCGGGTCGCCGCCGTCGAGGCGGTCGAGGGCCTCGATCCTGGAGGCGACTATGCGCTTCGCGCGCTCGCTCCCGACCATCCCCATGCTGAAGGAGAATGCTGATGCACGTTCGAGAGGTGATCCGGTCAGCCAAAGCGGCTCGGCTGACCTTGTTTGCGAGCGCCGCGATCATCGCCTCCGCCGCCGAGGCGGCTGGGTCGGGAATGCCGTGGGAAGAGCCGCTCCAGAAGGTGCTGGATTCGGTCCAGGGGCCGGTCGCCAAGATCGTCGCGGTGATCATCATCATCACCACCGGGCTGACCCTTGCCTTCGGCGAGACCGCCGGCGGGTTCCGGCGGCTGATCCAGATCGTCTTCGGCTTGTCGATTGCCTTTGCCGCTTCGTCTTTCTTCCTGTCCTTTTTCAGCTTCGGCGGCGGAGCCCTGATCTTTTGAGCAGCGGCTCACATCCGGACGGGTTCGAGGCGCCGGTCCACCGCGCTTTGGTCGAGCCGATCCTTCTTGGCGGAGCGCCGCGGTCGGTCGCAATCCTGAACGGGACGATCGCTGCCGCGCTTGGTCTTGGCCTTCAGCAATGGATCGCGGGGGTCGCTTTGTGGGCGGTCGGCCATTCGCTCGCCGTGCTCGCCGCCAAGCACGACCCCGATTTCATGGGCGTGCTTGCGCGGCACCTGAGGCAGCGGAGTCATTTTTCGTGCTGAACCTCGCCGAATATCGCCAGCATTCGGACCGGCTCGCCGACCATCTCCCCTGGGCTGCGCTGGTCGCTCCGGGTGTGGTGCTCAACAAGGACGGAAGCTTCCAGAAGAGTTTGCGTTTTCGCGGGCCGGACCTTGAAAGCGCGACCGACGCCGAGCTGGTCGCGGTCGCGGCCCGGGTCAACAATATGCTCAAGCGCTTCGGCTCGGGCTGGGCCCTGTTTTTCGAAGCCGAGCGGATCGAGGCTCTGGACTATCCCGACAGTCTCTTTCCCGACCCCGCGTCCTGGCTGGTCGACTCCGAGCGCCGGGCAAGCTTCGAGGGCGGCTCCGCCCATTACGAGAGCCTCTATCATCTGACTCTCGTGTGGCTGCCGCCCGCCGATTCCGAAGCGCGCGCCGAGCGGGCGCTGGTCGAGGGCGGCGCGGGCGCCCGTCGGCGCGACTGGCCTGAGGCGCTTTCCCGCTTCGTCGCCGACACCGGCAGGGCGTTCGACCTCATCGCCGGCCTCATGCCCGAGGTGCACGAGCTCGACGATCAAGAGACGCTGACCTACCTCCACAACAAGGTGTCGGCGGCCCGGCACCCGGTCGCCGTGCCCGAGACGCCGATCTATCTTGATGCGCTCCTTCCCGACACGCCGTTCACGGGCGGGCTCGAACCGATGCTTGGGTCGCTTCACTTGAGGACCCTGACCCTGCTCGGCTTCCCGGCGCTGAGCCGGCCCGGGATCCTCGACGCGCTCAATCACCTGGGTCTTGGCTATCGCTGGATGACCCGCTTCATCGCGCTCGACCGGACCGATGCGACCCGCGCGCTCACCCGGCTTCGGCGGCAATGGTTCAACAAGCGCAAGTCGGTGACCGCTTTGCTCCGCGAAGTCATGTACAACGAGCCGGTCCAGCTCGTCGACAGCGACGCCGACAATAAGGTCGCCGATGCCGATCTCGCTCTCCAGGAATTGGGCGGCGACCATGTCGCCTTTGGCTATCTCACGACGACCATCACCGTCGCCGACGAAGATCCCGCCGCCGCCGACGAGAAAGTGAGGGCCGTGGAGCGGGTGGTGAACGGTCTCGGCTTCACCGTGAAGCGCGAACGCCTGAACGCGGTGGAGGCCTGGCTGTCGAGCCTTCCCGGCCAGCTTTACGCCAATGTCCGCCAGCCCCTCGTCCACACGCTCAATCTCGCCCACCTGATGCCCTTGTCCTCGGTCTGGGCAGGGCCGGCGCGCAATGATCATCTTGACGGCCCTCCGCTCTTGTTTGCCGAAACCGGCGGCTCGACGCCGTTCCGCTTGTCGACCCATGTCGGCGATGTCGGTCATATGCTGGTCGTCGGGCCGACCGGCGCCGGCAAGTCGGCGCTTCTCGCGCTTCTGGCACTCCAGTTCCGGCGCTATCCGCAAGGCCGGGTCTTCATCTTCGACAAGGGCTGGTCGGCCCGGGCCGCGGTGCTGGCGATGGGCGGTGCGCACCATGAGCTCGGCGCCGCAGCATCGGGAAACGAGCCGCCGCTCGCCTTCCAGCCGCTGCGCCGGGTGAACGAGGCGCCGATCTGCAGCTGGGCCGCCGAATGGCTAGCCGGCCTGTTCGAGCACCAGAAGGTCGAAGTCACGCCCGAGGTCAAGGATTCGATCTGGTCGGCGCTTCTGAGCCTCGCCTCAGCGCCGGCGGACGAGCGGACCCTGACCGGCCTTTCGCTGCTCCTCCAGTCCAATGCGCTCAAGGCCGCTCTCCAGCCCTACACGCTCGAGGGGCCGTTCGGCGCGCTCTTGGATGCGGCCGAGGACCGCCTCGAGCTAGCCGACGTCCATTGTTTCGAGACCGAGAGCTTGATGGGGCAGGCCGGCGCCGTGCCGCCGGTCTTGTCCTATCTGTTTCACCGCCTCGAGGAACGCTTCGACGGCAGGCCGACGCTGCTTCTGCTGGACGAGGCGTGGCTGTTCCTCGACAATCCTTTGTTTGCGGCGCGAATTCGCGAGTGGCTGAAGACTCTGCGCAAGAAGAATGTCGCGGTGGTGTTCGCGACCCAGTCGCTTGCCGACATTTCGGAAAGCAGCATTGCGCCGGCGATTGTCGAGAGCTGTCCGCAGCGGATCTTCCTCCCCAATGACCGGGCAGTCGAGCCGCAGGCGCGCGAAGCCTATGAGGGGTTCGGGCTGAATGCGCGCCAGATCGAATTGATCGCTCGGGCCACGCCCAAGCGCGATTATTATCTGCAATCGCGGCGCGGCAACCGACTGTTCGACCTGGCGCTCGGTCGAATCGCTCTGAGCCTGTGCGGTTCATCCGACTCCGGATCCCAGCGCCTGATCGACCGGCTGCTCGAACAAGGCGCCGCCGCGAGCTTCCTCGCCCGCTTCCTCGAGGCGCGCAGCCTCGATTGGGCAGCGGCGCTGATCGACCAGTTTCCGCAATTGAAAGAAGGAGAAGAGAGATGAAGGCCTTTGCTCTTGCGCTTCGCGCAGCGCTCCTTGCGACCGGGCTGGGAGCGACGAGCGTGCTTGCGCCCTCGCCCGCGACCGCCCAGCTCGCGGTGTTCGACGGCACCAATTACGCCCAGAACCTCCTCCAGGCGGCGCGCGCGCTCAACCAGATCAACAATCAGCTTAAGTCGCTTCAGAATGAAGCATCCATGCTCCAGAACATGGCGACGAACCTCAAGACCATCCCCTTCCCGCAGCTTCAGCGGATCACCGCGGCGATGAGCCAGATCGACCAGCTTATGAGCCAGGCTGAAGGGATCCAGTTCAAGGTTTCCGGGCTGGATCAGGAGGTGCAAAAGCTCTTCCCCGGAGCGCTCAGCCAGGCGCTCTCCAGCGATCAGCGCGTGCTCGAGGCCCGCGCCCAGCTCGATGCCGCGACCGCTGCCTACCGCCAGGCGATGGGAGTCCAGGCGCAGGTCGCGCAGAATGTCGAGGAGGATGCCGGAATCCTCAATGAGCTCGCCGCGACCAGTCAAGGCGCGGCCGGCAGCCTGCAGGTCGGCCAGGCTGCGAACCAGCTTCTGGCGCTCAGCGTCAAACAGCAGCTTCAGCTGCAGAATCTGATGGCATCGGAATTTCGCGAGGCGGCGCTCGACCGCGCGAGGCGGGTCCAGGCCGAGGAGGACGGGAAGGCGATGACGCGCCGCTTCCTTGGCCATTCGGCGGCGCCGCACAACTGAGCTTTGGCGATGGGCGAGGGCGGGGCAGGCGATGCCGCCCTCATGCCCGCCGCGGGGCCTGGACTCCCCCTTCGCAGGCCCCGCGGCACTCCCCCCTACAGCAAGCGCCGGAGAAGCAGCTCATGGGCGACCTCAACGTCATCGACCGCTTCATGGCGGCGTTCGTCCAATATATCGACAGCGGCTTCGGGCTGCTCAGGGGCGATGTCGCTTTCCTGACCACGACCCTCGTTGGGATCGACATCACCCTTGCCGGACTGTTCTGGGCGATGGGCGGCGAGAATGACGTGATCGGCCGCTTCCTCAAGAAGATCCTTTATGTCGGCGCCTTCGCGCTCATCATCGGCAGCTTTTCGGTTTTCGCCGACATCATCTTCAAGTCGTTCGCGGGCCTGGGGATTACTGCCGCCGGCGGACGGCTGTCGGCGGCGGATCTGCTTCGGCCGGGGTTCATCGCGCAGGCGGGCTTCGACGCTGCCAAGCCCCTCCTTGAACAAATCAGCCAGCTGCTTGGACCGGTGAGCTTCTTTGAAAATTTCCTGACGATCGCGGTGCTGCTCATCGCCTGGCTACTCGTGATCCTCGCTTTCTTCGTCCTCGCGATTCAGCTGTTCATCACCGTCATCGAGTTCAAGCTGACGACGCTCGCCGGCTTCGTGCTCGTGCCCTTCGCTTTGTGGAACCGGACCAGTTTTTTGGCTGAAAGAGTGCTCGGCAATGTGATTGCGTCGGGCATCAAGCTGATGGTGCTGGCGGTGATCGTCGGCATCGGATCGGGCTTCTTCGACGAGTTCCGGACGGCGGCCGGCAGCGAGCCCGATCTTGCGATGGCGATGAGCCTGGTGCTCGCCAGTCTCGCGCTCTTTGGCCTTGGGATCTTCGGGCCCGGCATTGCTTCGGGCCTGGTCGCGGGAGCCCCGCAGCTCGGGGCCGGAGCAGCTGTTGCAACCGGGGCCGCGGCTGCTGGGTCACTCGCCGTCGCCGGAGCTGTCGCTGCAGGCGGTGCGCGAGCGATCGGCGGAACCGCGCTCGGCGCGGTCCGGGCAGGAAGCTCGATGGGCGCCGCGGCGTCGAGCGCTTACCGGCTCGGGCAGGAGACGTCGGGCGAATCTGGCGTCGGAGCCGGTCTCGGGGGCATCGCAAGCGCCGGCGCTTCAGCTGCTCGGCAGAAGATTGGGAATGCGGGCGGACTTGCTGCCGCCGCAGAGCGGGGGAAGCGCGCGGCGCTGTTCGCCGGCGCGACCTCATCGCCCGCATCTGCGGCTGCCGAACCCGGCCATCCATCGGACGAGGCGCCCGGATGGGCTCGCAAGCTGCGCTCCGAACAGGCGGCGCGCCATCACCGTCATGCCGCGCTCCAGGCGATCCACGAGGGCGATCGCGGCGGCGCTGCAGCCAATCCCGACATCAAGGAAAAAGAGGAGTGAGTAAAATGAAGTTCAGGCGCGCCGTTCAGCGCTACGGGCGGACGCCCCAACCGGTCACCCCGTACCAGCGGGCGGCCCAGCTATGGGACGAACGGATCGGCTCGGCACGGGTGCAGGCACGCAGTTGGCGGCTGATGGCGTTCGGCGGGCTGCTCCTCTCCCTTGGCCTTTCGGGCGGACTTTTGTGGCAGTCGATGCAGAGCCGGGTAACGCCTTATGTGGTCGCGGTCGACCGCTTGGGCGAGGCTCGGGCGATCGCTCCGGCGGATCGTGATTATCAGCCGACCGACCCTCAGATCGCCTGGTTTCTCGCTCACTTCATCACCTGCGTTCACTCGATCTCGCTCGACCCGGTGCTGATGAGAAAGAATTGGCTCTACGCTTATGCTTTCGCGACCGCGCGCGGGGCGCACTTCCTCGGCGATTATGCGCGAAGGTCCAATCCGTTCGGCGAGATCGGCACTCGAACGGTGTCGGTCGAGGTGACGAGCGTGGTGCGCGCCTCCGAGCGCTCATTCGAGGTCAAGTGGATCGAGCGGGCCTATGAGCGCGGCATTCCCGCTGGCATCAGCCACTGGACCGCGATCCTTTCGGTGGTCCAGCGCCCGCCCGCCTCGGCCGACGTCCTGCGCCAGAATCCGCTTGGTCTATATGTCGACGCGATCGACTGGAGCCGCGAGCTCGACACGTCGCAGCCCGACCCTTCGCCCCAATCTTCGCCGGCGCTGGCGGAGCAAGGCCAATCCTCATCCAACCTGCCGCTCGGTTCCCGGCCCGATCTTGGAGAAGTGCATTTCGCCGTGCAGCCCAGTGTTTCGACAAGGAGTAAATCATGATCCGTCCTTTCCTTCTCGGCTTCGCTTCGGCGATCAGCCTCAGCGCCTGCGCTGCCAATGCAGCACCGCCGCCACCAAGCGCCGCGTTCGTCGCTGCGCGGCTACTTGCCGATTCATCCGCGCCGCCGATTTCCGCAGCTCGGCCGGCCGGTCCGGCGAATCCGCTGTCGCCAAGGTCCGTCGGCAACAATTCGGGCGGCGCTCCAGTTATTCGAGTGGAGGCAGCGAACCGCGCCGCTCTCCAGGAGCCGAGCAGCGGCTCCTATTTGGGAGCGCTGCAGGATTATCCGTGGGTCGAGGGCGGGCTTTACCGGCTCTACACGGCGCCCGAACGGGTGAGCGACATCGCGCTCGAGCCGGGCGAAAACCTCGTGTCGGTTGCCGCGGGCGACACCGCACGCTGGGTAATCGGCGACACGACCAGCGGCGCCGGCCCGGCGCGGCGCACCCATATATTGGTCAAACCGTCCGCAGCGGGCCTCAGGACCAATCTGGTGATCGCGACCGACCGGCGCGTCTATCATGTCGAGCTCGAGAGCAATGCCAAAGCGGCAATGGCCGGCATTGGCTGGTCCTATCCGACGGACCCGCTCGTCGCGCTTCGCGGCAGTCCGGCCCGAGAAACGGCCGCCGCGAGCGGAGTGGCGGTCGAAGCGCTCAATTTCGACTATAGGATCGAAGGCGACAACCCGAGCTGGAGGCCGGTGCGCGCGTTCGATGACGGGCATCAGGTCTTCATCGAATTCCCGCCGAGCTTGATGGAAAGCGACGCGCCGCCTTTGTTCGTGACCGGCGACGGCGGCCGCGCCGAGCTCCTGAATTATCGAGTGCGCGGCCGCTACTATGTGGTCGATCATTTGTTTGCGGCCGCCGAGCTCCGGCTCGGCGGCCGGCGCCAGCAGGTCGTTCGCATCGTCCGCAACGACCCGCGCCCAAGCCGGAGCGGGTCATGAGCGAACAGCTCGATACCTCCGGGTCGCCGACCCCCAAGGAGGATCCGGAGACATTCGTCCTGCGCGGCCGGCCGAGACCCGTGGTCCGGTTCCGCCGGGGGCTGATCGTCGGAGCAACCGGAGCGGTCGCCTCGGCGTTGATCGCCCTCTCCTGGTTGGCGCTCGAGCCCCCGGGCGTGCGAAAGGTGACGAGCGTAGTACAAACCGACCAGCCGGAGCGCACCGGCGGCGCCGATGCGCTCGCCAGCCTGCCCCGCGATTATGGCGACGTTCCCCGGCTCGGACCGCCGCTTCCAGGCGATCTTGGCCGACCGATCCTCGATCAGCAGCGGAGCGTTGGCGAGCCGCTGCCCGGGTCTCTCGGCCCGGGTAGCGCGGAGGCGGAGCGGGCACGGAGCGCGGCCGAAGCGGAGCGGCAGCGCTCAGAGGCGGCGAAGCTGGCGGCGAGAACCTCGCCCCTCATGGTCGAGCTCGCCCGAAGCAGCGATGCAGCGCCTTCGCCGCCGAACACAGGGCAGCTTGTGGCCGCAGCCCCACCGCAATCCCCGCCTGCAGCCGCGGAGCGGGCCGATCAGCAGCGCAAGATCGAGTTCGCTCGTCCCGCCAGCGATATCGACGTGAACCCGCACTCGCTGATTGCTCCTTCCTCGCCCTGGACTCTGACTGCCGGGACATTGATCCCTGCGAGCCTGATCACCGGCCTCAATTCGGACCTGCCCGGAATCGTCATTGCGCAGGTTACCGAAAATGTTCGCGACAGCGCGACCGGACGCACCATCCTCATCCCGCAAGGTGCGCGCCTAATCGGCAGCTACGACAGCATGGTCGCTTACGGGCAACGGCGGGCGTTGCTGGTGTGGACCAGGATCGTTCTTCCCGACGGTTCATCCGTTCGGCTCGACAATATGCCGGCGAGCGACACTTCCGGCTTTGCCGGTCTCGAGGACAAAGTGGATTCGCACGGCTGGCAGCTGCTCAAGGGGATTGTGCTCTCGACCCTGTTCGGGGTCGGAACCCAGCTCAGCCTTGGCAGCGGCGAGAGCGACCTCGTCCGGGCGATCCGCGAATCCGCCCAGCAGAATGCGGCGCACGCCGGCGATCAGATCACCAGCCGCAATCTCGAAATCCAGCCGACGATCAGCGTCCGGCCCGGCTGGCCTTTGTGCGTGATCGTCAACAAGGACCTGGTCCTTCAACCTTGGAGCGAATGATGACCGAGCTGAAGCTCAGCAAGCTTCCCGACCGCACACCCGTGAAGATCGCGATCATGGTCTCGCCCGGTCTCAACCAGGCGCTCAACCTTTATGCCGAAGCGTATCGCGACGCTTATGGGCAGGCGGAGCCCGTTGCCGAGCTCATTCCCGCGATGCTGGCGAGCTTCCTCGAGGGAGACCGCACCTTCGCTCAGCGCCGCAAGAAGGCGTCGTCGTCGTCGTGAGCGGGTCGCGCAAGGCGCACAAGCGACGGGAGCGGGCAGTCGGCCCAGCCATCGATCAGCGTATTGAAAAGAGCGCAATCCGTATTGTCGCGGGAAGGAAAGAAGAGCTGCCGGAACTCGGCCGCCGCTCAGGCCGCGGCGCTGCGCTCGAGCATGGCGATGCGCTCCTCGCAGATCGCCTGAACTACCCGGCCAAGCTCCTCAACGCACGCGCTTAGCCAAGCCAGCTCTTCGGCGGAGATGCGGTAATGCTTGGAATAACGAGCCTTCACGTAGGCGTCCTTGAGCTTTTCGAACATCGCGCGTTCCTTGCGGGAATCCGTCGGCCAGACATGCGTCAGTCGGCGGTCCAGGCGCTCGGCCTGG
>Ga0157370_10002612_pt1 | contig 21661 bp, 12 predicted proteins | sample C35metaG_FD_113463 | JGI IMG/M metagenome (GOLD analysis project Ga0157370, IMG submission 113463) | Corn rhizosphere microbial communities from Kellogg Biological Station, Michigan, USA - C3-5 metaG | ecosystem: Host-associated > Plants > Roots > Rhizosphere > Soil | place: USA: Michigan...
AGTTAAGGGATAAGAAAAGCGGTTATTTACTGTGGGAATTGCAGAGTACCAACGCGAAAGGGCAGGACCTGAATTCAAAATTAGGCGCAGCATCTATTGCAAATACTTACGATGGTAATGGATTCCTAAGTAATATCAATCATTCATCAGCCGTCAAGCCAGGTATCCTACAAATATCTTATCTGTTTGACGCCGTAAAAAATGAACTGAAGTCGAGAACAACAGGAGGGGATTTTAATATAAATGAATCATTTGACTACGACAGCAATAACCGATTGGTCAACTGGACTGATCCGGTATCAGGAATAAAACCACCTGTTAATAGAAATACCTACGACGTAAAAGGCCGTATAACTGAAAATGATGAGGTAGGTGTAGTCAAGTTTGAAAATACTTCAAAGATCTACCAGCCTACAGGAATCACACTTAGTGCGACAGGTACTCAGAATTATAACAATGATCTGTTGCAGGTTATTACATACAATGAAAATAACGATCCAGTTCTGATAGATGGTGTGAAAGCCGATGCTGCTTTCGAGTATGGTCTTACATCGATGCGCCAGAAGGTGTCGTACGGAAGTAATTTTACTACGCCTAAAAAAGCGAAATTTACCAGATTATATAATGAGGACGGAAGCTTTGAAGTTACCATAGATAGTGAGACTAAAGGTGAGAAACATATACTGTATATAGGTGGGACACCGTATGATAGCAATATTATTTATTTGAAAAATTTTAAGGAAACGGTTGGCGCGTACAAATTCCTGCACAAAGATTACTTGGGAAGCGTTCTTGCCATCAGCGATGAGGCAGGCAAAAAACTAGAACAGAGACATTTTGATGCATGGGGCAACTTTACCCATCTGCAGCTTAATGCTTCAAATATAGTTATCGGGAAAACAGCTATCGAACAAACCGTGGCAAAATATGGTTTGATTACTGATCGCGGGTTTACCTCCCACGAACATTATCTTGAACTGGGCATTATTCATATGAATGGTAGATTATACGATCCATTATTAAGACGTTTCCTTAATGCCGATGAACATATACAGGATTCTGAAAATACCCAGAATTATAATAAATACGGTTATGTGCTGAATAATCCGCTGATGTTCAACGATCCGAGCGGGGAATTTCTTCAGTTCCTGGCCATTCCGATTGTGAAAGCTTTGGTCTTTGCAGTAGTGTCCTACACAGCAACCGTTTTAATTACAGGTGCAAAGTTCAATATACTGAACTTATATTCCACTATTGTGATGAGCCTAATAAGTGCTGGGATTACCAATGTGGTCGGGGATGTATTTAGTACGGCTACCGCAAGCGTAGGCAATGAGGCTCTAAAAAGCCTTGTCCACGCCGGCGTACAGGGAACACTCAGTTTTATGCAGGGCGGAGATTTCGTTACTGCAGCAGCGAGCGCATTTTTAGCAAGTTTTGGCTCATACGGCTATGGAAAATTTGTTGGTGATGCGGCAAATACCGGCGGAGGCCAGGTAGCAATGGGTATGATTTCAGGTGGAATTGGATCAGCATTGACAGGCGGGAATTTCTGGGACGGGGTAAAGATCGGCGGAATTGTAGCACTGTTTAATCATTATGCTCATAGAATAAGTGATCCCGCGACTAATGGCAACGCCAAAGAGGATTCATCAATCATGAAAATCATGAAAGAGAATAGTCCTTTAGAAGGGCAATCGGAACAAGGGTCGTCTGCATCATCTTTTGTCTTTAAAAGATTGCGAACTACCAACTGGCAGGTCGCAGATGTATCAGGAATTCTTTATACAAGCGTGATTTCGTTAGTGCCGTATCTGGATGTTTTTTATATTACCATTACAAGGGGTTATTATCAGTTACCTATAAAATATGCCGATGGCTATGTGCTGCCTAGCAGAATTGCATCAAACATCGCTGCAAAAGCAACAGATGCCGGATTGAAAGATGCAAGAGATTTCTACGCTGCCCGTCAAGGGAGTGTAATGTATGCTGAAATGGTTAATTTCTTTAAGACATCCGTAAACTTTTATTTACTATCTTGGGGTGGCAGATTTTCGCTTTCTCCGCCAATGGGCTATAAAGGAAGTCCTACTCGTTACAGAAGAAATTTAAATCCGATTCAGTAACCTGTGAAAAAAACTTAGTATTAATACTTATCAAAATGGCAATGAGTCATAATAATGCACAAGAAATTCAGGATATTCTAGGACGCAAAATCACGTCACTAGGTATTGATGGTAGAAACTCATTGGCTGAATCCTCACTGACTTTCTTGGGTAATAGCCTTAAATCCTACCATCTAAATGTAGCTGGAAATAATGTCACCAAAGTATCATTTAGTTTGGAAGAAAAGAATCATTCAGACTTACTAAAAAAAGTAAAGGAGACATTCGGTAAACCTTCTCTTGGTCTGGAATCAGGTATTATGCCGCATTTTAAACCAAATGAAAATGAAGGTACTTTTGAGTTTGGCAAGGTATCCAGCAAAGAATTTGTATTCGATGCAGATAAGATAGAAGACTACATTTATCTTATTTGGAATGCGGAAGCGTTTTTGATCCATTACTATAAACCTCAAACAGCGCTGAATGATAGCAATGACATAAGGATTGAGATTATTGCCAGATAAAATCTGATGAGTTTATAATTATTTTAAAATGTAGCGCCACTTGAAAAAGTGGCGCTACTTGTAGTTCTATTATCTTCCAAATTCAATTATGCCACATATTTTTTCCACGGTATTATTTTATTTATTATTGAGGTTTTCTAACAGATTGATGTGCAAATATATTTTCTTGTATCTTCTAAGTATTACGGATTTCCGTAAAATAAATAAAATATTTTCATCTTCAATGATCTGGATTATTCCATATAATAGCCATTAATGGTATTATCAGAATAGGAAGCAATTTTGATGAGACAATTTGTTAGGAGCAGTATTCCATGTTGCTTTATAGGGTTACCTTTGGTGCAATTTAATGAGGTATAGGTCTGGGTGGCTTCGCGCCCCAGCATTCTGGTTATTTTCAGGATTTCTCCTCTTTCAGCGATGCTGTGTCTCTCATTGTCAATCGTATTTTTGTTACTTTTGAAAACAGGGCTGGAATTGAAAATAAATGTTTTTATTTTTTCCCTGTTCAAAGATAAATGGGTAGATATTCCGCCTCCTAGAGAATGTCCGGTGGCTATGAGTGAGTCAATGGCATATTTTGCCTTTATTTTATCATAAATTTCTAAAGCGTAACGATTTTGCTTTTGATTAATGGGGTTATTACCTGTTTGGAAATCGACCTTTGAGTCGGTCCCTCGGAAAACTAGGATGTACTCGTTGGTAATGATGTCTTTATATAATTCAGAATAATAACTCAATTCAGGGTTTTCATGTTTTTCTAATAGAACAAATAGCGCATCGGTCTTATATTGTTTTTTTAGGTATACGTTATTGCTAAGTAGAGCGTACTTCCAAGCTTTATTCGCTTCATTCCTTATTTCTTTACAGTATCCGGAAGGGTGGTCACATTCCGTCAGTTGTATTTTTTTATTAGTATTACAGCTAACTAAAAAGACAAAAAGAGAGAAAAAAACTAATGATTTCATGATGTTTTAGTTTATTGGTTATCAGGCTAATGTAATGTTTTTTTTATTATATGTCGAGATATTTTTTAATATGCAGTAATACAAGTGTACAAGGCATAAGTGGAATTATCTGGAGTATATTTCTTACACTAAGAAAGAACTAAAATTAACTGAAGATAAATAGCCAGGAGATATTGATATATTAATAATACCTTTTAGCGAAAAACCTAAGTATGTTAGATCAAGTTTGTTATTACGGTCAATGCTTTCAAATTCTTTATAAAATGTCTCTTAGCATAATTGAAGATATTTTCCACCGTAATTGATGTTTATAAATTGTACATACATTGCGATAGTAAAACATCTTTTACAACACCTTACAAACACTTCTATATTCCTGAAAAGCATTCCCAAACGCTTCCGCAGCTTCAAAATGACTAATTTGATATTCTTCATTTAAACCCCTAGTATTAGAGAATCTAAGTCTTCCGTATTGAACGACAGGTATTTGATAATTACTTTTAAATCTTTTATCAGGCGTTCCGTTTTTATTCACTTTTGCCCAGGTTTTCCGGATGATTTTTAATCTTGTGGAACAGGGCTTGTTTCTGTAAAACTGACTGATGAAAATGTCAGGCTAAGTTCGTCAATCCCTATGATGGCAAAGTTTTGATTATTGTATACATCAGGACGAAAGTGAAGTAGAAATATAAACTAAGAACGCTGTCTTCCTGAAGATTTCTGTTGTTTTTAAATTAAAAATTTCTTCAAAAAAATTAAAAATCTTACGTATAGGATTGAATTGTCCATAAATCTTCAAATTGCTTGTTTGTTTTATTATTTTCAAAATAGGCTATAATTTATTTATGTTGTGAAGTTTTATTAAAAATTCTAAATCGTTTGAGTTTTCAGAAGTTCCAACTATATCAATTTCTTCCATTTGGTAACTGTATTTCTGCTCAATTTAAAATGTAGAGCCATCTGGACATTATTTAGACCGTTCTTTTTCTGATAATCCAACATTTCTGCAATGTCTGATTGAGCATAAGAGCGGTGTTTTTGATTGAATATTTCTGTTTCTGCATTTGGCAGTCCAAAGATCTGTTTGTTCAATTGTATCACATCCAGCGCGGATAAATCCTCCTTTTCTAATAATAATTTACATTCGTCTTTTTTATCAGGATATTTTCTTTCTATAATATCTGTATAAATTTTTTTATAATGAGGCTTCATATGTTTTTTTCTGCTATAATATTGCTTATTGCTTGGCATTTAAAAACGAAAATTTAATTTTTAACTGACTTGTAGTTTTTTCAATTTCTAATGCTAACCTATCTAACGCCGGACACAATGTAAGCCTCAGCTGCTCCAATTCTCTTTTTTCTCAAATTTATTATGACTTTGAGAGACTTTGATGATCTCTGCGGTATATTTTTCTTTCCCATTCGTTAGGTAAATGTCATATGCCATTTGTACTTCCGTATTCATAATGCCTTGTAGGCTGTCCAGTGCTGTGTAAGCTAAGAATTGACAATTTCCTGGCAGTCACATCCAGGCTGCCATATAGAACTGGCTTATATTTTCATCTTTGCTTATGAATGCAGAAAATTATTACCCATTAATAAATAAAAAAGGCTTCATAATATTACTGATTGGTCTTGTACTTGTGTATCCATTTGTAAAGGGTAGTCTTGGGAATATTATATTCTTCTATTACCTGATGTTTTGTTTTCTCACCAGTTTCTATCAATTCAAGAATAAAATCTATGACTTCTTTGGTATAAATATTTTTTCTAAACTGAGGCAATTCAGATTTTATAGTTTTATACTCTGCAGACTTCGGAGCATATAAAATCAAATGCTGAGTATAAAATCTAAAAAAATCATATTCTAACAGTTTGCTCCATTTCAAAATCAGTTCTGCATCCAAACTTTTGGATTGATACATTTCTGCTATTTCTTCTTCCGTACATTTTAGAAAATTACAGATACGTTTTTTTTCTATTTCGTTTTCGGTCGTCTTTTGGGCAATGAGATTCCCAATATGAATATCCTTAAATTTCATTTAATATTTTAGTACAATTCTTAGTTCTTCTGTAATCCTTCATTGCAAATTTATATTTTGAAACAGCTTATATTATGGCGTACAAGGCGTTGCGCTTCTGAAAAGCTCGCCTACAGCATTGATACACGCATAAGCGTTTCCTACTCCTGATAGTGAGCTGGTAGCTTTTACAGTATTAGCTGTAGGCAGAGTTTTCAAAATACCATTGTCATCTGCTACTACAATTTTGTCTGTAGATACCGTGCTGGTATATGTAGGCGAGTTTATATTCTGTATGCGGATACCTCCCTGTCCTGTAGCTGCCTTACCTTTCAGGTCTAACAGTTCTTGCGGATCATTCTCACCAATACCTAAACGACCGGCTTGTGCAAATATTGTAGTCTCCATAAGTATGAAAAAAGCCGAAATAATATGATATCGTATCACAATTTTTTATTTATTTTTAACGATTTTCTGAACTTCATTTCTGCCATCCTTATAATTTATTTTCAAAAAGTAATACCCCAGTGGCTGTTCAGAAATATTTAAATGAACGCTCTGTGTTGTCAGAATAATTTTTCCTGATGAATCCAATATATCTAGTGAAGTAAAATCGCTTAGAGTGCGAACACTAAATTCACCATTCGAGGGATTAGGATAAATTTTGGAAATTTTATTCTTGTTTAAAGAAGCAGCTGAAAGAGTTCCATTAGTGGCTGTTGTAATTTTCACGTCATCTATCAATAAAGCAGAAGCTTCCTGGGTAACGCAGTGTATTCCTACTCTGATGGTTTGCCCCGCATAGCTGTCCAAATTGTAGGTATGTATCTTCCAGTTATCATTAATGTTAATATTGTAGGTCGCAAACTCATACGGAAGAGTATTAATAATTGTGAAATCTGCATTGGAAGTTGGCGTTCCGCTCCCCACATATACACCAATTTGATATCTCTCATCACCATAAGAATTGGAAAGACTTTTGAGATACATTGAAATTTGATTTTCTGCTAAGCCCAAAGTTACAGCAGGAGTTATTAGCCAGTCATCATTACCTTTATAAGATTGCACCATCTGTCCGGCCCAGCTTGCAGCATATTTTTGACCGCTGTGAGGATTAAAATTCCGAAAATCACCTGTTGCTCCTGTAAAATCATTTGAAGCATTAGATTGCGAGAAATTAAAAATCTGGAATGCCATTTTTGCTCCGGCATTTGGCCAGGCCGCTCTCCAGTTTACTGGAGGAGCAGGATCGCCGCCAATTGTTATAGTGGTATTTAGCTGATCTAGATCCAAAAGCTGCCAATCACCAATGTTTGAAATTGCAAAATTTGAATAGCTTTCAAAATCTTCGCTTAATAATACAGTCTGAGCTTTATTCTGATTAAACACGATAAGCATCAGCACAACTAAAGTTATTTTCATATAATTTTTATAATATTACGGTTTCCAAAAACTCCAAACTTTTCCGTTGAAAATAGCAAGCTGCTTTGCAGTAGTGTCATAAATCATCATTCCTGGTTCGGGATTTACAATAGCGTTGTAGGTTGTTTTCGGCAAAATCATAGCTTTGTTCTGATCTGCAAGAACTAAAATTCCCGGTGTAGTATCTGTTTCAGGATTACCCCCAATTTGAACTTTTGCTGTAGGAGAATCTACTAAAGGCGGATCCTGCAAAGTTGTATTTACAATCCCTGCTTTATCTACAGATAAATCTTTCCAGCCGGAAGCTAGTTTTATTTTCACTTTTTTATCTGACGTATCGTAGATTAATGTTCCGTTCACTGCACCTGTAACATTATCTTTAGAATCTACCCAGGGTAAAATGATTCCTCTGTCTCCTGTTCCAAATTCTAAGGAAATGCTTGGATTGGGAGTTGTATTATCTGATAATGTGCTAATAGCCGATTTACCTATTGCCACTTGTGAAAAAGCTACATTAGAAATGAGCAGCACACCTGATATGATAAGTTTTTTCATTGTACTTAAATTTGGATTTGACAAAATTGTAATGATTATGGGCAGGCTTGGGTATTGAAACATTTCCAACCTGTTGTTGTGCCATCGGTATTTATTTTCAGACAGTCGGCCTCAGCATCATAAACCATCATACCTATTACCGGATTAGAAATAGCTGACACAGCAGCCGACGTAGCAATTCTGTTGATCACAAAACCTTTTGTTTTAGCTTCCAGCACTGTCCAGGCTCCATTTCTTAACATTGGCCAGTTTCCGTTGTCCGCCCCTGCTCTTCCGAGGGAAGTAATACCGTGGTTTGATGGTAAAACTGTTCCTACTTTTGTAGCAGGCTTATAGCAGGCATCTCCAATTGTTCCACCGCAAAGCGAACTGTTTAGGTTAACATTTACAAATCTTGTTACACAGTTGCCCCAGTTAATTTTACAAACATAGGTTCCGTCATAAGAGCTATTATAATTTGCGATAGAATATATTCTGGTATTGGAGACGACTGTCCCTTGTGGATTTATCCATTCATAGACAGCACCCGAATAATAAGGCATCGTCAAAGCATAAGGAGAATCCTTACAAGGTTGCACAGTATTACTGCCTGATATATTACCCATCGTTTTTATCTGCACAGTTGTATTTGCATTAGTCCCGCAAGCATCTGATAAATTCACTTCATAGACAGTATTTGCTGTCAAGTTATTAATCACAATACTTGAACTTGAGATATTATTAATTGTAGTATAAACAGAACCTGAACCTTTAACTCTATATGTGACGGTATAAGGAGCTACGCCATTAAGGTCAATGTAAGCAGTTCCTGTTGAAAGCGGATTACCAGATGCATCTTCACATATAACACCTACCGCAGAACCGATAAATGCTCCTGTTGTACTATCGGATATAATAACCGTACTGCCCGGAATATAGTAATATGCTGAAGGTAAATTACATGGTTGTATAAATAATCTTGTTGTATATGTTCCCGGTACCAGATTGCTGAAGTTGCCCGTGGCATTTGAATCTATTACAGTTCCTGCATTGTCCAATAATTGGACAATATATGGGGATGCTCCGTTATAAACACTTGTGGAAGTAATGCTTCCTCCGCTATTACAAGTAGAAACAGCAGTAGATGTAAGACTTTGAATTAAAACAGTTGTATTGTTGGCTATTGTAAATGTTCCCGTATGAGACACTCCACAGCTGGTATAAGATACAGTATAGGTTCCTACGGTTAAATTTGCCCAGCCCCAGTATTGTCCGTCTATAAATGTAGCGTTTATACCAACATTTGATGGTCCTGCAATGATGGTAACAACTGCATTGGCAGCATCCGGAAAATATCCTGAAATTGACACTAAAGCTTGGATTGTTCCGGGTTGGCTAAGGACCATTGTTTCTCCTGCACACCTCCAGTTTGGTGTAGAGTCTAAAGACAGAACGGGTGCACCTGCTGCTGTGGGGTTATTTATTTTTTTGGTAATTGATTTTGGAGGCGAGCAAGAGTCCGAAACCGTAATGGTATATGTGTCAGGTGAAAGCCCCGGTAGAGTCCAGATACCTCCTTTAAAGTTCAGAGTTGTATTTACTGTCTTGCCTAAAGAATTTTTCACAACAATTGATACTGGAAATTTCCAGTAATATTGCACTTCAAAATTGACAGATAATGTTTCTGTTTCACTTGCCCCACAATCAGCTGTGGATGCTGTCGGAACAAAATTTAAAAACTCTGGGCTATTAGTAATATCTGTAAGATTGTGCATATATGTTACAGAAGCACCGCATGCGTTGGTCGCTGTGACATAATATTTATGAGAAGCGCTTGGTGTATAAGTGAATGGAGGTCCTGTATAAATCCCATCAAAGAGTACGGCACCTGCTGCATTATCCGCTTGTATTTTTAATTTTATACCCAATGGCAAAAAAGTAGCTTCTGTCAGACTGGCACCTGTAATATTATTGATAATAAACCATCCGGAACCTTGGACCTGGCTGGAACCGCAAATTTCCTGTGATCTCCAATAAAAACGGATAGGATCCTGCGTCACAGGGATTGTTTTTGTAAAAGTTTTGAAACCTCCGCAGGCATCTTTTACCCGGATCTGGTAAGTACCAGACACAGCAACATTTTTGGTAGGGCTTGTAGAATAAGAGCTTAATGTATCATCATAACCGGCGTTGTCGTTTTTAATGATAGAATACTGGTAAGGAGCCGTACCACCTGTAACTCTATTTACGGTAATCGTACCACCTGGTAAAAAATTGGTGCATACTTTGGAAACAGAAATATCGGCATTCGTAATCGGCACATAATTATCCTCAACCGTAATATTCGAATTATTGGAATATATGGTACTGTTATCAATTGAACAGATCACTTTTACCTGATAATCTGTTCCCGCTTGTAAAGTCGTAAAAGTATAAGGACTGGTTGGATTTACTACAGATTGCAGTATAGATCCTCCCTTGACTAGCTGGATAGTAGTGTTAATAACACTGCTGAAAGTTGCTGTAATTGTACCATTTCCTGCACAGGTATTCGGTGTCGTGGTTGTAGTTGTAGTGATGCTGCCAGAGGATGCACATTGCGCATCAAGCTTATTACCGAAAAAAATCAGTAATAGCTGGATTAGTATTAAATAAATTTTCTTTTTCATTGTGTGTTTGAATTGTGTTTTTTATATATTTTATTGTATCTTTCTCATAAATCATTTTTTAGATTCCTTGTTCATCACCACCAAGCTAGCTATATCCCTCTACTTTGGGTTATCTTTGGTATGAGATTCCCATAAAGATAGCTTTGATTTTGTATAGGATGTTGCCATTTGTGTGTATTATAAAATTTTATTATTTAAAAAAATCTCCAGTAGTCTTTTCTAAAAAAACACATAAAGAAAAACCTATACTACTGGAGATCAGAAAATTTGATTTAACAAATTACCTGGTAAGAAAAAATAACAAATGAAATATTAATAGACTGTTATTTAAAATTTTTATGTGTTTTTTTATTTAAGTTCATAATTTGTGTTTTAATCCTTGTATTTCTTTTTAATGCTCCGTTTTTTTATCTTAATGACATATATTGTCATAATGGTTCATTGGAATGTTTATTTCATAAGTTTTTATTTTTGCGGTCTCCAAAATGTCCATTTTTGTCCGTTGAAAACTATCAGACGGTGCTCATCTGCGCTTAGGCCCTTCAAGAATGCAAGCATTCCTGGAGATGGATTCTTAATCGCTTTGTAATCATCCACGATAGGCAGTACCATTGCTTTGTCTGCAGATTCCAGCACCAAAATGCCATCTGCGTTAGAAGTGGTAGCTCCTATGATTGCTTTTGCCGTGGAGTTATCTGCTAATGGGCTAGCTTGTAGACTCTTAACACTTGCAGCAACTGCTGTTGTATATCCTGACTGTATGCTAAGGTCTCTCCACCCGGCATTCTGGTTTTTTACTTTTATTTTATATTCCCCATTTGCAGAAGCATCAAAAATCAATGTTCCGCCTGTTGCCTGCTCAGTCCCGTCTATAGGAACGGTTTCGAGGTATGGTAATAAAACACCTTTATCTTTTGTGTCGCCAAACTCCACTAAGACAGATGTACTGCTAAGGCTTGTAGCAGCGGACTTTCCAATTCTTACCTGAGAAAATAGAGTAGTAGAAATACTTATTAATAAGATTGAAATAAATTTGTTCATTTGTATTTAATTTTAAAAAAATTGATGGTCACAATTGTCATCAACATTTGACTCTATTCTGGTAGTAATTCATAATGATTGATTATTTTGTAGATCTAGTTACCTGAGGGCGGTGGGCAACCTTGTGTTGTGAAACATTTCCAACCTTCGCCTGATCCTGATCCGGTGTAGATTTTCAGACAGCCTTTGCCAGCATCCTCATCCGTATCAAAAACCATCATCCCAACAACAGGGATTGCGATAGCCGTCTCAGGGCTGGTGGTTCTTGTAATTACAAAACCTTTGGTTTTACTTTCCAGCGCTGTGTAAGCAGAGTTTCTTATCATTGGCCAATTTCCATTATCTGTACCTGCTCTTCCCAACGCAGTAATTCCGTGATTTACCGGAACTAGCGTACTCACGTCTGTCGGAGATTCGTAACAAAGACAATCATTTACCAAGACATTTTGAGAGTTTCCAATAGTTTGTCCGGGAGTATTGCTATATCCCGTAGGCAATGTCAAAAATTGTGGTAAACCTATATTGCTTCCGCTGGTACTGACACAAGCTGAATTTGCGCACAAATTGTTATTGACAGTACTGGTTCCACCAGTTACAGTTCCACCTGCGGTCACGAGTTGGTACTCTGTTATGTTTGCGCCGCCTTCAAGGGCATCCGGGCAACCGTCATTATCAGAATCTAAATCCAGGTAATCTGGTGTCCCATCCATATCACTGTCCCGGTCTGTGCAGCTTTCAAAGATAAACTCCATTCCATCAGAACCTAATCCATCAGGACCGATGCCAGCCGTAGTAAATATAATGGTAGTAAAAGAAGAACCATCTGTTTTTTTAATTTCTATCGTTCCTGCGGCAGTACCTGCACTTGCTGGCAGTCCTGCTGGTGGCATTGCTTCGATACCGGGATTAACTGTATCCAAATTAATATTGGGTTCTCTGTAAAATTTGTTTGTTGTCACTATCAGCTGTGCATTACCTGCTAACTTTGTCATTACAAAATTGGAAGATGACATTGTGAATTCTGTAGAGTTGGAAATATAGCTTGATGTTGGGTCGGAATCATTATGAGCACTTCCCCCTAGGCGGTCTATATTGAATAATAGTTTGTTGATAGGAGCAGGGAAAGTCAGCGTAATTGTTCTTCCTCCTGCGAATGTACTGCTTACAATGGTATATGTACGATTGTCTGAATCTAAATCCCAATACTGAACAAACTGTAAGGATGGTTGGCCAGCAATGCCAGCAGTATACCAAAAATTAACAGGATTAAAGGTATTTATCTGTATACCTGTAATTGAGGTAGGTATAGGATCTCCTGTTATTATATCAGATGTAAGAAACATATTTGGTATGCCTCCGTTACAAATAATATCGGCTGTCGTGTAGGAGTTAGAGCTAGGGTAAGGAGCGGTGTTCCATGAGTTAGTTTTTGTAGGAATAGAGCAGCGCCCCTCATTACTATCGAGTATTCCATCATTGTCACTGTCTAAGTCACAAGAGTCAGCAATACCATCTCCGTCACTATCCACACTATTATACCCAAAGATTTCTACTTTGCTTGATACGGGGCTAAAACAAGAGTTAACACTATCGTAATAAAATGCATAATATGTTCCCTCCATTGCTTGTGATATTTGTGTACCAGACAAAGCTGTTCCGGTATGCAAATTATTTTTAAACCAAACTAAGGTAGCATTAGTAGGTATTGTTCCTGTATGTGCTGTACCTAAATTTATACTTTTTGCAGGGCAATTGATGATTAAGTTTTTAACTGCAGGAGCTATGCTTCCTGCATTACAAGTATTAACTCCAAAACGTAAACCATTAATGGTTGTAGCTCCTATTGCAACATCAAGAATACCATCAGCAGTACCGTCATTTCCCACTGCGTCTAAATCTTCGCCTATATAAGAATAGCCATTAAGTCCCATTGCCGGCGGAACAGTGTTTAAGGCACCTTGGCTTTTTGATAGCTGGAAATGATAAGTAGTACCTTCTACTAAAACTCCTGAAGGAGTGGTAAATGTTCCATCTGCAGCAACAGTAACAGATGTTAAAACCAAGTTTGTAACTGGGTCCACTACATTAATATATGAACCTCCTGCACTAGTTGCTGTACCATTTATATTAGTTGCCCCATCAGTATCTCTATATACTGTACCAGATACACTTGGCTTGGCGAGGGGTAACAATGGTATTATATTCATACGTACTGTAGCAATTTTTTCGCTAGAAGACTTTGTAAGCGTGGTGGCACCAATACCATGGCGATATGACGTTAACAGACTTATTCCATCAGCTTCATTTTCTACTACTACATCATATATAAAAGGATTTCCTGCATAATTGTTTAATCTTATATTGTTGATAATAGTCCATCCAGAACTTATAGAGATATCTTCATCTTTCGTAGTAGCAAAAAATCCCTCGTATAGTATGTCACTTGCAACTCTACCTGCCGGAACAACGGCAGCTGTTGGAGTAATAGGAAATGTGGTGGTGTTAGAGGCGTAACCACCCCAGTTATAACTTGCATTGGCACTGGCATCTGCAACAAAGTAAGTTGTAGTTGTACTTACGTTATCGTATACTTCTATAGAAATAGCAACTTCGTCACCGATATTTTTCGGTGTCAATATACCTGAAAAATCAAATATTGTGGTTCCTGTTGGCAAACCATCGGAATCTGATAGAGTATACCTATACATATCACTGCTAAATTCAGCATCAGTAGCTGTGGGAGTCCCAGAACCATCACTGGCCCAACCCTTCAAAGAATTTCCTCTTCTTATCATAGCCTTTCCTCCTACTGTAAGTGGAAAAAAATCATTGCCATAATTTCCTGAGGGATAATTATCTGCATTTGGAGCAGGTCTGTGATCTCTTTCAAACCAAAAGTTGACAATCATTACCCTATTCTTTCCTGGGGGTATATTCCAGCTAAAATTTGCAGGTTTTCCGCCTGTCCCGCTTCCTTTTGCAGAAATCTTTGTACTCCCCAGAAGGGTGATATTCTGGGCGTAAAGATTAGCTGAAAAAAAAAGGAAAGTCAACAGATACAGTACTTTTGTAAATTTATTTTTCATTATTTATATTTACTTGTGTATTTTGAAAAGGTAATTTAACTGTGCTTAACAAATCAACATAACTAGAGCTTTAGTCTCAGATAGATTGATTTGTATTTGTTAATTGGAAAAATGAAATTAATCTTTAAGAAAGATTTTGTTTTGATAAACCAATCCCAACTCGTAGTTACGGCTGCGCCTGCAGGTATTAGAGTTATTTTTTTTTCATCATTGTGTTATGTGTCTTATTTTAACGTGGAGGTATTACCCTCGTACAGGAGTGCTAGGCCTTACAGAGTTGTTAGTATTTTGTCGAATATAGCAGTTTGAGGTTCTTTCAGTATAGTTGAGCCTGCGGAATATTGAGTCAATATTTCCAATGTATAATTCTGCCGATAGTTCCGGAATTTTGACAATAAGCTCGGAAGGATTATTGATGACAATATCTCTGGCAAGAAGGTTCTCATAAAGATAAGCTTTGATTTTGTGTAGAATGCTTGTCATTTGTGTAGGATTATATTAAAAGTTTGAAAAACTCCGGCAAGTTGCAAAAACGTATGCCATCTTGGCAAAATCAACCGCCGGAGTAGAAAATAATTGACTTGGCAATTACATAAGAAAAAATTATTTGTCATTTAAATTTCTCCATCATTTGTGTTTTATTGTTTTTTTTCATCATTGTATATTTAATATTTTTTCTGTATTTGTTCTCTTATTATTTTAACCTATATCCCATAAGAGTGCAGGTGTTGTATCAGTGCTGATCCCAACCTGCGAGCAAATAAAAATGCTTTTTAATAGCAAGAATAATGAAGACAGATTTTTTTTTCATAACACTTTCATTTGTGGAGACAAAGCTATCTTAAGTATTCGTTAAGTGTGAAAAATACCAACTGACATTATATAACAAAACCTGTCAAAATATGACAGGTCTGGCTATAGCATTGATTATGTGGTTTTTAAATTTTGGATAGCCAAGTATAGATATTATCTGAATTACCAATGTTTAGTTTCTTTCTGATCCTGTATTTTCTGCTTTCCACAGAAGCAACAGATGTCTTTTTGAAAGTAGCGATTTGCTTTGTATCAAAATTAAGCTTCATCATAGCACAATATTCCAGATCGGAAGGAGTTAGCTGAGAACTGATTCTCAAAAGCTTCTGATTAAACTCCGGAAATAGTTCAGAAAACTTGAAATAAAAAGCAGGATCATTGTTTTGAGCAAGATTTATAATGTGACTCAATTCTTGCGGATTCGTCATTACCTGCTGCAACTCTTGTGGATTAAGATGATCTTCTACATCGTCAAAAATTTGCTTTTCATTTTCAGATAGTTCAATCTCTTTTTTTCTTCGGATGAAAAAGAAAAAGGTAACAGTTGTCAATATCACCAGACCAGCAATCACAACCAATAGATTTGAATTCTTATTTTTACCGATTTCCTTTTTCTCTGGATTGATTACTTTTTCTATGCCCCTCTTTTCTAAAGTAGAAACACTATCTTCTATTTTTTCTGCCCTATCAAGGTGGATAGCCTGATTTTTATAATCTTTAAGACCTTTATACGATTCTGCAATTCCAGAATAACTTTCTTTTAGTTCCGAAGGAAGGATTTTATATTGATTTCCAAGCTGTATAGATTTATTAAAATATTCTATAGCTTTAGTATAGTTCTCTTTCTTGTTTTCGATTTTACCTTTTAATATAAAAAGAGCAATATAGTCAGGACTCTTTTCTACATCTTTTGTTAACTCTTCGTACCAGGCTATATATTTTTCAGCTTCTGTAATTTTGTTTTGTTCGAAAAATACAGATGCCAGAGCTTTCGCATTTTTAGCAACATACATATTTTTTCTGGGAAAATTGGGGCTGATGTTTTTAGATTCCAAATAGGCTTTATAATAATAGAATTGAATAGAATCATTTTTATTTGTCAGTATATTTTCCTCCTTAATATTATCACCAATCCTTTTAAAACCTGCTGACTTGGCCAGATATTTTCTATCACTTTCTATAATTTTATCAGCAATTTGTAGTATTTCACGGGCACTCCGGTCTGCTTTTTTAAAATATCCTAAATATGAATAATTCGCACTCTGTAAACGGAGCAAATCCGACCATATAACGTAATTGTTATTTTTTTCAGCCAGTACTAGGCCTTCTGATATTTTGTTTAAACCTTCTTCATAATTCTGTTCATTCGTATATATTTCGGACATTTTAACGAGAGCTCTTAACTCGCCATTATCATAATTTATTTCTTTAGACTGATAATAAACTTCTGTAGACAAACGAAGCATTTCTTTTGATCCCTTAGTGAGATATGCATTTTTATCCGTCGCTATTGCCCACAAACTATCGATCTTTTTTTGTTTATCAATGCTTTGAGAATAACAAATATTGCTGCATATTATAAATAGGAACAATAGAGAATTAATTTTCATTTGTATTATGGTTTTAAGGACCAAATTACAGAAAGATTTTAATTTTCTACACAAAAATTGATACTATTAATTAAAACAAAAAAGGAGATACAAATTTTTGCATTTTTTTCATAATAATTTAAGTATTTGGAATATGCTTCAAATTTTTTCTACTTGTTACTAAATATTAGGAATTTTATTAATTCCACTTTTGAAATCGTATAAATATTAATGATGAACCATATTCTATTTTCTACTCGGAGCATTTCTGGTATCAACGAATGTTAGCTGCTTAGCATACTATCTTTTACAAAACCTTACAAACACTCCTATAATCCTGAAAAACGTTCCCAAACGCTTCCGCAGCTTCAAAATTACTGATCTGATATTCTTCATTTAAACCTCTGGAATTAGAGAACCGAAGTCTTCCGTATAGAACGACGGGTATTTGATAATTACTTTTAAATCTTTTATCAGGCGTTCCGTTTTTATTCACCTTTGCCTAAGTTTTACGGATGACTTTTGAATCTCGTGGAACTGTGAAGCTGACGGAAGCTTCGAAGTGAATTTAAAAAGGAAATTATTACTACAGACTCGCCTTAAAAAGAAGCAGAGATCCAAAGATTCGTAAATTTATTAATATATTATTGAAGTCTAAGAAGGGTTAATTGAAATATTTAAAATATTTATGTATTTTCATATTTGAAATTATGAGTAAATGGCAAATTTTGACTTTTCTACATTAAATAGTACAGATCTCGAGGAATTGGTTTGCGATCTGATAAATGCTGCGTTACCATCTGACTCTACAATTCAATATAGAACTTATAAGGAAGGCAAAGATAAAGGAATTGATTTTTTGTATTCCACAGAAAGTCATCAAATGGAACATGTTGGCCAGGTAAAACACTATTACAAGACAGGTTTTAGTGGTCTGTTAAGTGTAATAAAAAAATTAGAAGTTGCAAAAGTAAGGAAGCTTAATCCTTCCAAATACATTTTTGCTACATCGGTTGACCTAAGTGTAATGCAGGCTATATTGATTATGAAAACTTTTAATCCTTACATAAAGTCATTAACTGATGTTTATGGAAAAAAAGATCTTAATAAACTTATTGATCAAAATGAAACAGTTGTAAAAAATCATTATAAACTATGGTTGTGTAGTACATTAGTCATATCAAATATTTTAAATTCAGACCTTCAGTTTAGATCTTCAGATTTTGTGGAGGATGAATTAAAGAAAAGGATTCGCATATACGTTAAGACTCCTTTATTTGATATCGCTAGAGAGAATTTAAAATCTAAGAATTTTTTAGTTTTAACTGGTGAACCAGGTGTTGGAAAGACAATGCTGGCGGAAATGCTAGTATTTGAATACATTAACGAAGGTTTTGATTTTCACTATATCGTAAACGATATTATGGAAATTGAGAGAGTTCTTAAACACGATGATTCTAAGCAAATATTTTATTTCGATGACTTTCTTGGAAGTAATTCTTTGGAAATTAACCGAGCGAAAGGGCGTGAAACGGCTTTGGTAAGTATTATTACACGTATAAAAAAAAGGAAGAACAAAAAGCTTATATTCACCACTAGAAATATTATACTTAATTCATTTATTCAAAGTTCAGAAAACTTTCGAAGATTTAGTAAAACCCTAAATGAAGAGATTTTTTATTTGAGTGAGTATTCCTTAGGTATGAAAAATATTTTGTTGCGCAATCATATAGAAGAATCTGAAATAGACGACAATTTGAAATCAGTTTTTGAAGATAAGGTGTTGGTCAAAGAAATTATTTCTCACCCCAATTTCAATCCGCGATCTATTGAATTTATAACACAAAATGAAAACGTTAAAGATTTTTGTACAATAGATTATGTTAAGTTTATTAGAAATAACTTAAGCAATCCTTCTGAGATTTGGAAACACGCTTATGAGCAACAAATAGATGATTTTGATAGATGGTTGCTAAATACTTTACTGACATTTGACGGCAAAGTAAATCATTCATTACTGGAAAAAGCTTTTAACAGGAGGCTTGAATGCAGTTTAAGTTCGACAGCTGTTATACCAATCAACCCATTCATGAGATCTTTACATAGATTAGATAAAGGGTTTATAGTGCGCCGAAATTCTGATATAGATTTTATTAACCCTTCTTTAAAAGATTTTCTAATAAATTTTGTTGGTAATGATCAGTTTGAACTTGCTAAAATGTTAAAATCGATTAAATATATTAATCAATTTTCTGAAAAATTTGTCTCATTGCTACAAGTAAAAGAAGTTAAGATTCCGCAAGAGCTAGTTGCTGATATAATAAGTAATCCTAAAGGTTTTCTGAGACCGAGATATATTGATAATGATTTAATACATCTTGCCATTCAAGTTAATGATTTTGTTTCTGATGATTCTAAAAATAGAATTTTGGTTAGTATCATTCACGATATCAAAGATTGGCACAGTTTGCATCTTAATTATAATTTAAACAAAATGTTTACAAAGTTCGTTAAGTCAACGAAAGATAATAAATTTGTTCATAGAGCTTTAACAGATCGGACAGAATCAATTGTTAACGACTTATTTTGCGGAGAATATAATTTAGAAAGTGCTGTTGAGCTATTGGAGGATTTAAAAGAAACTTTTGACTTGGATTTTTACACTTTTAGTACTTTTAAAATCGAAAGACATCTTGATGAGTTGTTTTCTGATAAAATAGCTACTGAACTTGACAACTTTATAGATTATATAGTTGATGCTTACGAGGTAGGTGATTTTAGAGAACAAATTGAAGATTTGGAATGGAAAATCAATTTTTTAGGTATCAATTATAAGGTAGATATGAAAGAATTTAATTATGATTGGGAAAAAATTTGTAGGACAAATGACTTTCGAAATAAAATGCAAAAAGATGATTAAATTTTCGATTTAAAATATTTTGTAATTGTCAGATTCATTGTCTGTAATAAGCAGTAGTGCAGATTGTACCGTTAAATTTTTAATTAGCCACATCCTTATTTATAAATTTAAATATTCGAAAATTTTCCTTCAAAATATCTTCTTGATTTGAGTTCATTTTTATCGTCTAACCAAATGATATATTTTCTAACTTTTTGATTGTGTTCAATTTCCTTGATATTATTGTTTAGCGGATTTTTTTTAATAAAATGAGTTGCTATCCAACACAACTTCATTCTGTTGTTATTTAATTCATTAAGTAGGATGTTTTTATCAATCAAAATAATAGATTGATGATCTCCATAGCTAAATCTTTCTGTATTAATTTCATGGTCAAATCCTACTATATCTGAATTGATATTTAGATATTTGTTATTTTCTGATTCTGAAATACCAAGTAGTTTTCTAATTTTTTTAGATGGTATAATAATTTCTTTTTCTCCATCAACAGTATCTTTCATTACTCTGGTGAGACAGGTAAAAATGTATTTGTCTTCATCAAATTCAGTTTGATTATAATTTTCGCCAATCCAATCCATCCAGAACAAATTTGAAGGACTATTGTAAGTATCGGTATCGGGACTTCCAAAATCATTTAAATGGATAGATTTAGAGTTTTGAGAAAATTGTTTTACCAATAAATCAAAATCTTTTTCATTTATTAGATAGCCACAACAATCAATAAAAGAATTAATTGTCTCTGACGAATTGGTTAAGCCTGTACTTTGATATATAGACAAATATTCTTTTTCAGTATTTTCATTAAAATCAAAATTATTGTACTTAAGCCAATTGTTGAAATCTATTTTAGGATTATTATCAATAATTTTATTAATAGCAATACTAACATTTTCTAAAGTACCGATTTCAGGTGCTAATTCCTCTTTTATTATCCATGATGGAGGGTTAAAGTATTCATCTACCTCATTTTCAAAATTGGTTTGTAAATCTTCTGCAGGGTTATTGATATGTATAATTTTAGAATAATCATCAATCCAGCTAAATTCTCTGTTTTCATCATTGTATTCATAAGGTAAATAATCAGAGAGATATCCTTTCAAATAATGAACGGCTAACCAAACATATTTTTCTTCAAAAGTAAATTTTTCACTCTTGCTTCCATGCGTTGCATCAGTATTAACATATCCTGTATCTCTATTAAAACCTAAAGATTTTATATATGCTATTGCCGTAGCCATTCCCCATATTCTTGCTGATCTACTGTTATTGATTAATAGGCTATATTTTTGGTAAAAATCTGTAATGAAAGGATTCTCTTTATCATGAGAAAGAGAATTAAACCCTGTATCAATCGACAAAAAATCATCGTACGCTTTTTTTATGACATACCACGATAAATCATGACCAATCGGATAGGAGTCTTCTATAGGATCATTTATATATTTTTCATCAACTCCTAGAAGGATTAAATCATCTTTATAGACAGGGCGTGATTTTTCGACTTCTGCTTTAGAAATTAAATTATATTGAAATGCTCTTTCAACTATAGTTCTAAAACCATATCTTAAAACTACATTTCTATACTTATTAGTGTTATTGAAAATATTATTCAGGCTCCACAAAGCAAGTTCATCAACCGCACTTTCATCTTTACATTTTGTTGCGAAACCAAGAGTGATAGTAGCTAAATCTTCGAGAATTTGTGGCTCGTCAATAGGTAACATTAGGTCTAAAAGCTTTTTAAACTCTGAAGGAAGAATTAGCGCCCATTTAGTAAGTTTAACTCGTAAATTTTCACGTAATTTTTGATCAAGAGTAGTAAATCCCCATGCATATATTAACGGAAGTCCATCAAACATATCTGTTTCATCTAAATCGAAATTATTATTAAGAATAGAGGCTAGTGACCATTGTGACAATCTATACTTACTGATATTTAATTTCTGAGACATTATATTACTTTCATA
>Ga0157370_10002615_pt1 | contig 21656 bp, 20 predicted proteins | sample C35metaG_FD_113463 | JGI IMG/M metagenome (GOLD analysis project Ga0157370, IMG submission 113463) | Corn rhizosphere microbial communities from Kellogg Biological Station, Michigan, USA - C3-5 metaG | ecosystem: Host-associated > Plants > Roots > Rhizosphere > Soil | place: USA: Michigan...
ATCGCCCGCGCGTCGCTCGGCAAAGCCGACGTCGCCATCGAGTTCACCGAGCCCGCCGCCGCACCGTCGAACATTCGGGCGATCGTGGCAACCGGTTGTCCCGTCGTGTGCGGCACGACCGGATGGTACGACGTCCTCGAAGCCGTTCGGCACGACGTGAACTCACAAAACGGCTCGCTGCTCACGGCGGCGAACTTCTCCATCGGCGTCAACGTCTTCGAGCGCGTCGTCGAGGTCGCCGCGCGTCTCCTCGGCCGCACCGGCGGATTCGACGCGCACATCATCGAGACGCATCATGCGACGAAGAAGGACGCGCCGTCGGGAACCGCTCGCACACTCGCACAAGCCGCCGGCGCCGCGTGGGGAACGGAGATTCCGATCACGAGCTTGCGCGTCGGCTCGTTTCCGGGAACACATGCATTTGTCTTCGACGCGCCGTTCGAGACGATTCACCTCGAGCACGTCGCGCGCGATCGGCGCGTGTTCGCCGAGGGCGCGCTCGCCGCTGCCGCGTGGTTGATCGGCCGGCGCGGCGTGTTCACGATGCGAGACGTTCTCTCGATTTCATCGGGCAACGACACATGACAGCGCAACGACTCACGGGCTGCGGAACGGCGCTCGTCACGCCGTTCAACGACGACTTCTCGATCGACGACGGCGCCCTGCGCGAGCTCGTCGAGTGGCAGATCGAGGAGGGAATTCACTTTCTCGTCCCATGCGGAAGCACAGGCGAGGCCGCGACGATGACGCTGGCAGAGCAGCGACACGTCGTCGAGGTAGTGGTCGAGCAAACGCGCGGGCGCGTTCCCATCGTCGCCGGCGCCGGGAGCAATGACACCGCCAAAGCGATCGCCCTGTCCAAAGAGATGAGCGCCGCGGGCGCGACGCATCTGCTCCAAACGTCGCCGATGTACAACAAGCCGCCACAGCGCGGCATCGTGGCGCACTACCGCGCGATCGCCGACGCGGTCGATCTGCCGATCATCATCTACAACGTTCCCGGTCGAACGGCGAGCAACGTCGAGGCCAGGACGACGCTGGAGATTTCGCGCTTCCCAGGGATCGTGGCCGTCAAGGAGGCGTCAGGCCAGCTCTCGCAGATGGCCGACATCCTGCGCGGCCGCGACCGGGACTTTTCGGTCCTGTCCGGCGACGACGAGCTCACCCTGCCTCTGATGGCGCTTGGCGGCGACGGCATCGTTTCCGTCATCTCCAACGCGACGCCCAAGCTGCTGGCGCAGCTCTGCGACCGGATGCACGCCGGCGAGCTCGCCGCGGCACGCGATATTCATTTCCAACTGCTGCCCTGGATCCGGGCCGCGTTCGTCGAGTCGAATCCGCTACCAGTCAAAGCAGCGCTGGCGATGATGGGACGCATCAAGAACGTGTTACGACTGCCGCTGGTCCCGATGAGCGCGACACACGAGCCGGCAGTCCGCTCGGCGCTCCAGGCCGCCGGCGCCCTCTCGTGACGGTATCGGATCTCGCCCAGCGCATCGAGCGCTGCGCCTCGACGCCAGGCGATCGGCCGCTGGCGCCCGACGCGGAGGCGCTCGTCGGCGAATTGCTCGACGCGCTCGAGCGCGGCGAGGTGCGTGCGGCCGAATGCACCGCCGACGGACGCTGGCGCGCCGTGCCGTGGGTCAAGCGCGGCATCTTGCTCGGCTTTCGCGTCGGACACTTGGTGGAGATGCAGGGAACGCTGCCCTTCGTCGACAAGCACACCTATCCCGTGCGGCGCATGCGAGTCACCGACAACGTCCGCGTCGTCCCCGGCGGGTCGTCGATCCGGCGGGGTGCGTACGTGGCGCCGGGCGTGGTGTGCATGCCGCCGATGTACGTGAACGTCGGCGCGTACATCGACGCCGGCACGATGGTCGACTCGCACGCGCTGGTCGGGTCGTGCGCGCAGATCGGGAAGCGCGTGCACATCAGCGCCGCGGCGCAAATTGGCGGCGTGCTCGAGCCGGTGAATGCCGCGCCCGTGGTCGTCGAGGACGATGTGCTCGTCGGCGGCAACTGCGGCGTGTACGAAGGGACGATCGTTCGCGCCCGGGCGGTGCTGGCCGCCGGCGTGGTGCTCACGCGCGGGACGCCGGTATTCGACCTCGTGCGCGAAACGGTCTACAAGGCGGATGGCGACGCGCCATTGGAAATTCCTCAGGCCGCCGTCGTAGTGCCGGGCTCCCGCGCCATCAAGGCCGGGTGGGGCGCCGAGCAGCAACTCGGTCTTCAGGCGCCGGTGATCGTGAAATATCGTGATGAAAAGACGGATCTGGCAACGACCCTCGAATCCTGGCTGCGATGAACGTTTCTGGAACACTGCGCGTCCCCGGCGACAAATCGATCTCGCATCGGTCGCTCATCTTCGCCGCGCTCGCCGAGGGCGAGTCGCGCATCACCGGCATTCTGCAGTCGGCCGACGTCGACTCGACCGCCGCCGTGCTGCGCGCGCTCGGGGCCAGGATCCCGGACCTGTCGGCTGATTTCACGGTGGTCGGTCGCGGCCTGCGAGGAATTCAGCAGCCGGCGCACGATCTCGATTGCGGCAACAGCGGCACCACGACGCGTCTCATGTCGGGCGTCGTTGCCGCGTCGCCGATTCAGGCGACCTTCGTCGGCGACGCCAGCCTCAACCGCCGGCCCATGGGACGCGTGGCGCGTCCCCTCGAGGCGATGGGCGCGCGCGTCGAGTTGCCGCCGCACGGCGGATTGCCGATGACAATTCGCGGCGGCACCTTGCACAACATCGTGTGGCACAGCGAGGTGGCGAGCGCCCAGGTGAAGAGCGCCATTCTGCTTGCGGCCTTGGTGTCGGGGGCCGGCGCACGCGTGCTCGAGCCCAACAAGACGCGGGATCACACCGAGCGGATGCTCGAGGCACGCGGCGCGAACGTCCGGGCCGGCGACGACGGCGTGACGCTCGAGGCAGGTTCGTCGCTCGCCGCGCTCGACACCGCGGTGCCGGGGGATCCGTCATCGGCCGCCTTCTTCGCCGGACTCGCCGCGATCGCCGATTCGGGCGAGCTTCGCCTCGACGGCGTGTGCGTCAACGCGACGAGGATCGGATTCATCGAGCACCTGCGGCGGATGGGCGTGACGATTCTCGAGGAGGATCGCCGCATCGAGGGCGGCGAGTGGGTCGCCGATCTGGTGATCGCGCCGGGCGCCCTGCGCGGCGGTTCGGTCGCCGAGCGTGACGTTCCCTCGATGGTCGACGAGCTGCCATTGTTGGCGTGTTTGGCGACGCGGGCGATTGGCGAGACGGTGATCACCGGCGCGAGCGAGCTGCGCGTGAAAGAGAGCGACCGGATCGCGGCCACGGTGGCAAACCTTCGCGCCATCGGCGCCACGGCCGACGAGTTGCCCGACGGCATGCGGGTCGAGGGATCGACGCGTCCGCTTCGAGGACGAGTCGTGACGCATGGAGACCATCGGTTGGCCATGGCGTTCGGAATCCTCGGGACCGCGTCGGGCAACTCGATCGAGATCGACGATCGCGATTGCGTCACGGTCTCGTACCCCGGCTTCTGGCGCGATCTGGCGCGAGTGGCCTCGGCATGAGTGAGCGGCACGTCGTCATCGCCATCGACGGCCCCGCGGCATCGGGCAAGTCGTCGACGGCGCAGTGGGTGGCGCGGCGGCTGGCGTATTTCCACGTCGACTCCGGCTCGCTCTATCGGGCGGCGACGGCGGCCCAGCTGGGCGACGGCCTCGAGGACGCCCGCGGCGACTGGACGGAGTCGGCCGTGATGGAGGCAACGAAGCGCGTCTCGTTTGCGGCATCGGCGGGTGAGTTCGTTCCGCTCATCGACGGCCGCCCGTGCGACGCCCGGTTGCGCAGCCCTGACGTGACGAAAGCGGTGTCGCGCGTGGCGCAGATGCCGAGGGTGCGCGAGTGGGTGAACTCGCAGGTGCGGCGGGCCGCCCGGTCGCACGACGTCGTCGTGGACGGCCGGGACATCGGGACGGTCGTGTTCCCGGATGCCCAGCTCAAGGTGTTTCTCGTGGCCGATCCGTGGGAGCGCGCACGCCGGCGTCTGGTCCAGCGATTGGGCCGGCATCCCAACGATCAGGAGATCGCGGAAGAAACCGATCTCATCGTGCACCGCGACGCGAAAGACGCGACCCAAACGGTTCAGTCGGGCGACGCCGTGCTGATCGACACGACGTTCCTGACGCAGGAGGATCAGGTGGAGCGAATCGTCGCCCTGGCGCGGGCCGTAACTCAGCGTCCGAGCGACACTTCGGCAGTTGACGGTGATCCCGCGAACACTTAACTTTTCAGGTTCGCACCGCGGTCATTATGTCCTCCGTCACCTCCGCCTCGTCGCGGCGAGCCTAAACCTCCGCGTTGGTTCAGGAGATCACACTTTCAGTATGCCAGAGCTCGAAACCCCAACCGCAACCGGCACGGTCACCGAGCGCGAAAAGCGCGACGCCCAGCGCGCCCAGCTTCGCCCGCTTGCCAACCGCCGACCCGAGCTGTACGACGAGGACGAATACTCGTCGGCCGAATACGAAACCATGATGGAGCTCTACAACGGGACGCTCGCGTCGATCGACGAGGGCGAGATCGTCAAGAGCACCGTGCTGGCCATTCGCGACAACATGGTCGTCCTCGACATCGGCTTCAAGTCCGAGGGCAGCGTTCCACTCGAGGAGTTCAAGGATCATCCCGATCTCAAGCCGGGCGACGAAGTCGAAGTCCTGCTCGAGCACCTCGAGGACCAGGAAGGCTCGGTCGTGCTTTCGAAAAAGAAAGCCGACTTCATGCGGGTGTGGGAAAAGATCCGAGTCGCGTACGAGACGGATCAGCCGGTCGAAGGCACGCTCGTCAAGAAGATCAAGGGCGGCGTGGTCGTCGATCTCATGGGCGTCGACGCATTTTTGCCTGGTTCGCAAATCGCGCTTCGCCGCGTGCCGAACATCGACGAGCTGCTCGGACAGAAGTTCGAGTTCAAGATCATCAAGCTCAACAAGCGCCGACGCAACATCGTCGTCTCGCGCCGGGTGATCCTCGAGAACGAGCGAGCCGGCAAGCGCGAGAAGCTCATGAAGGAGCTGGAGAAGGATCAGGTGCGGAAGGGCGTCGTCAAGAACATCACCGACTTCGGTGCATTCATCGATCTCGGCGGTGTCGACGGCCTGCTCCACATTACCGACATGTCGTGGGGCCGCATCTCGCATCCGTCCGAGCTCGTGCAGATCGGCGCGGAGCTCGAGGTCAAGGTGCTCGATATCGATTGGACCCGCGAGCGTATCAGCCTGGGGCTCAAGCAGCTTCAGAGCTATCCGTGGAAGGACGTCGCCGAGAAGTATCCGGTCGGCACGCGCGTCACGGGAAAGGTGGTGTCGATCACGAACTATGGTGCCTTCATAGAGCTCGAACCGGGCATCGAGGGTTTGGTGCACATCAGCGAAATGAGCTGGACGCGCAACGTTCGCCATCCATCCAAGCTCGTGTCGATCGGTGAGACGATCGAAGCGGTCGTGCTCAAGGTCGATCCGAACGAAGAGAAGATCTCGCTCGGCATGAAGCAGACGGAGCAGGATCCGTGGATGGTGCTGCCGCTCAAGTACCCGATCGGCACGCGCATCTCGGGCAAGGTCCGCAACCTCACGAGCTTCGGTGCGTTCGTCGAGATCGAGCCGGGCATCGACGGACTGATTCACATCTCCGACATGAGCTGGACCAAGCGCGTGCAGCATCCGTCGGAAGTCGTGAAGAAGGGCGACACGGTCGACGTCGTGATTCTGAACATCGACAGCGAGAACAAGCGCATCAGCCTCGGGCTCAAACAGGCCGAGGAAGATCCGTGGCTCCGCATCGGTGAGACCTATCCGGTGGGGACGGAGCTCACGGGCACCGTCGTTCGGCTGATGGACAAGGGCGTCGTGGTCGACATCGGCAACGACATCGAAGGTTTCGTGCCGCTGTCGCAGTTGAACATCACCGGCAAAGCGGTCGAGAGTCCGGCGGAAGTCGTGTACGAGACGATGCGTCTCGAGATGCGCGTGCTCGAAGTGGACCCGATTCACCGGCGCATCGTCCTCGGCGTCACGAACATTCCCGAGGAGCAGCCGCCGCGTCCCGAGGAGCCGTCCAAGATCATCCCGATGGAGTCGGAGCAGGACATGGGATATCCGCCCATCGATCTGACCGGGCTGGATTCGGCCGAGTAGGTCACCGGCGCGACGATCGAAACCACGATTGAGCACGGCCCCGGCGAAAAGTCGCCGGGGCCGTGTTGCATTTGCCATGGCCCGAGTTGCGAGCGAGGCTAGAATCGATGCTCCGCCAGCCATAGCTTCCACGGCTATGACCATGCGAGAGAAGCTCGACCTCCTCGAGCGCCGGATCGCCGAGTCCGAACAGGGCGGCGGCGCAAGACGAGTGAAGGCGCAGCACGCGAAAGGAAAGCTGTCGGCGCGCGAGCGGCTCGATCTGCTCCTCGACGAAGGCTCGTTCGTCGAGTTCGACCGCTTCGTCGTGCATCGCTCCCACGACTTCGGGCTCGAGGAGGAGCAGTACTACGGCGACGGCGTGGTCACCGGCTACGGCCGCATCGAGGGCCGCCTCGTATACGTCTTCTCGCAGGACTTCACGGTGTTCGGCGGATCGCTCTCCGAATCGTTCGCCGAAAAGATCTGCAAGATCATGGATCTCGCGGTGCGGAACGGCGCCCCGGTGATCGGACTCAACGATTCCGGCGGCGCGCGAATCCAGGAAGGCGTGGTCTCGCTCGGCGGGTACGCCGAGATCTTTCTGAGAAATACGCTTGCGTCGGGCGTCGTGCCGCAGATCTCCGCCGTGCTCGGCCCCTGCGCCGGCGGCGCGGTGTATTCGCCCGCGATCACCGATTTCATCTACATGGCCCGCGGCACGTCGTACATGTTCGTGACCGGTCCGAACGTCGTGAAGACGGTGACCCACGAGGACGTGACGATGGAGCGGCTCGGCGGCGCCGACACGCACGCCGGCACGTCGGGCGTCGCGCATTTCGTCCACGACTCGGAGGCCGCGTGCATCGCGGCGATCCGCGAGATCTTCCGGTACATTCCGCAGAACAACGTCGAGGAGCCGCCGCGCGGGCGAGGCACGGACCCGCGCGACCGCCGGGACGAGGCGCTGCTCGACGTCGTACCGGACAACGCGAACAAGCCGTACGACATGCACGACGTCATCCGCCGGGTCGTCGACGACGGCGAGTTCTACGAAGTGCAGGGAGAATATGCGCAGAACATCATCTGCGGCTTCGCGCATCTCGGAGCGTTCAGCGTCGGCATCGTGGCCAATCAACCCGCCGTGCTGGCCGGTGTTCTCGACATCAGCGCGTCACTCAAGGCGGCGCGCTTCATTCGCTTCTGCGATGCGTTCAACATTCCGATCGTGACGTTCGAGGACGTGCCGGGCTTTCTGCCGGGCGTGACGCAGGAGCACGGCGGCATCATCAAGCACGGCGCGAAGTTGTTGTTCGCGTACTGCGAGGCGACCGTGCCCAAGCTCACGGTGATCACGCGCAAGGCCTACGGCGGGGCGTACGACGTCATGTCGTCCAAGCACATTCGCGGCGACTACAACGTCGCGTGGCCCACGGCGGAGATCGCCGTCATGGGGCCAAAAGGCGCGGTCGAGATTCTCTTTCGCAAGGACATCAACGACAGCGACGACCCGCTAGTCGCGACCGACGCGAAGATCGAGGAGTACCGCGAGAAGTTCGCGCATCCCTACATCGCCGCCGGTCGCGGCTACGTCGACGACATCATCGATCCGCGCGACACGCGCCCGCGGTTGATCGACGCGCTGGAAACCCTGCGCACGAAGCGCGACCGGAATCCGCCCAAGAAGCACGGGAACATCCCACTCTGAGCGCGGCCGATGTTTAAGAAAATTCTGGTCGCCAATCGAGGCGAGATCGCGCTGCGGGTCATCCGCGCTTGCCGCGAGTTGGGCGTCGCGTCGGTCGCCGTCTACAGCGACGCCGACGCCCGCGCGCCGCATGTGCGCGAGGCCGACGAGGCGGTGAACATCGGCGCTCCGCCCTCGGCCGAGAGCTACCTGCGCGGCGACCGCATCATCGAGGCCGCGCACCGGCTCGGCGCCGAGGCGATACACCCCGGCTACGGATTCCTGTCCGAGCGCGAATGGTTTGCACGCGCCGTCCGCGACGCCGGTCTCGCGTTCATCGGCCCGCCGCCCGAAGCGATCGCCGCCATGGGCAGCAAGACCGCGGCGCGCGCACTCGTCGTCGCGGCAGACGTTCCCGTGGTTCCCGGAACGGTCGAGCCGCTCGCCGATGCCGCCGAGGCGCGCGCCGTTGCCGAACGCTTCGGTTACCCCGTGCTGCTCAAGGCCGCAGCGGGCGGCGGCGGGAAGGGCATGCGTCTCGTTCGCGAGCCAGCCGAGATGCAGGCGTCGCTCGACGCAGCGCGGCGGGAATCGAAGAACGCCTTCGGTGACGACGCGGTGTACGTCGAGAAGTACATCGTCGGCCCGCGGCACGTCGAGATTCAGGTGCTGGGCGATCTCTACGGCACGATGCTCTCGCTCAACGAGCGCGAGTGTTCGGTCCAGCGCCGCCATCAGAAGATGATCGAGGAGGCACCGAGCGTCGCCGTGACGCCGGAAATTCGGCGCGCCATGGGTGAAACGGCGGTGCGCGCGGCAAGCGCCGCTGGCTACGTGAACGCGGGCACCTGCGAGTTCCTGCTCGATCGCGACGGTCAATTTTATTTTCTGGAGATGAACACGCGGCTCCAGGTCGAGCACCCGGTCACGGAGCTCGTGACCGGCATCGATCTCGTGCAGTGGCAGATCCGGATCGCGGCCGGCGAGCGGCTCCCGTTCAAGCAGGCGGACATCGTCCCGCGCGGATGGGCGATCGAGTGCCGCATCACGAGCGAAGATCCGGCGAACGGATTTCTTCCATCGACCGGAACGATCTCGTATTTGCATTTGCCCGCCGGCCCCGGCGTACGATGGGACTCGGGCATCGAGGTAGGCAGCGAGGTCGGGTTGTACTACGATCCGCTGCTCGCCAAGCTGATCGTGCACGCGCCAAGTCGAGAGGCCGCGATCGTCCGAATGCATCGCGCGCTGCTCGAGCTGACCATCGAGGGGGTCGACTCGTCGCGCGACTTTCAGTTGCGCGTGATGGAGGACGCGGAATTCCGCGCCGGCGCCATCGAGATCCAATGGCTGGAGCGGCGGCTCGACTCGCTCACCGGGGGCAAGCCGCCGGCGGAGCTGACGCGCACGGCGGCCGTCGTCGCGGCGCTCATCGCCGATCGTGATCGCCGTACGTCGAGCGGTCCGACGCGTCCATCGAGCGGAGCGCCCGCCCAGGACGCATGGACGCGTCTAGCGCGCCTCGAGGGACTGCGATGAGCGGCGTCGAAGTCACGATCGAGCGCATCGCCGCGGGCGGCGACGGCATCGCGCGCGCCGACGGCGTCGTCGTGTTCGTGCCGCGCACGGCGCCCGGCGACCGCGTGCGAGTGGCGCTGGATACGCGCAAGCGGTTCGCGCGCGGCACCATCGAGCAAATCCTGGCGCCATCTGACGACCGCGTGCAGCCGTTGTGCCTCCACTATCGCGTCGACAAGTGCGGCGGGTGTCAGCTCCAACACATGCGCTATGACGCGCAGCTCGAGGCGAAGCGCGGCATCATTCGCGACGCGCTCACACGCATCGGAAGCCGCGCGGTCGAGCGCCCCGACATCGTGGCGAGCGAGAAGCAGTGGCGGTATCGAAGCAAGCTCACGCTCGCGCTTCGCCGCCACGGCGATGGCGACTGGGTGATCGGGTTGCATCCGTACGACGATCCGGCTGGAGTCTTCCAATTGACCGACTGTCCGATCACGGACGACGGGGTCATGCAGGTCTGGCGACAGGTGATGGAAGCGCGCCGCTTTTTTCCGCCGGCCGACGAGCTCCGCGCGTCGGTCCGCGTGGCCGACGACGGCGCGTCCATCGTCATGGAGGGCGGCAATGCGTGGCCGAACCGGGCGGAATTCTTCAACGCCGTTCCGGCGGCGACCGCGCTCTGGTGGCGGCCGCTGCACCGAGCGCGAATGCGCGTGGCCGAACGCGGCACGCCGACGGCGGGCGGTAGCGCGTCGTTCGCCCAGGTCAACACGGAGGTCGCGCGGGCACTGCACGAGTACGTGTTGGAACGAGCGATGTCGCATCGCCCGCAGCGAGTGATCGATGCCTACGCCGGATCGGGGGCGACGGCCGTTCCCTTGGCCCGGTCGGGAGCTCGCGTGGTGGCGATCGAGTCCGATCGTGACGCGGTGGCGCGATGCGCGGCACTCCTGCCTGAAGGTTCGCGAGCGGTCGCCGGACGCGTCGAGGACCTCCTGGCCAACGCGCTCCCCGCCGACGTGATCCTGATCAATCCGCCGCGAACCGGCATCCACGAACTGGTCGCTACGACGCTCCAAGCCGTCGCTCAGGCACCGCGCGCGCTGATCTACACCAGCTGCGATCCGGCGACGCTCGCGCGCGATTTGTCCCGCATGCCGCGCTACCGGATCGCCTCGCTGCGCGCGTTCGACATGTTTCCCCAGACGGCGCATGTCGAGACGGTGTGCGAGCTCGTTCCGGAGACGGAATGAAGTACATCGTGCGCATTGGCGACGAGGATCACGAGGTCGTCCTCGATGGTGAGGGCGTGCATATCGACGGGGACGACGTCGCGGCACACGTGGTTCCGATCGAGGGAACGCCAGTCCGCATGGTGACGATCGGCGACGAGGTGCACCGGGTCGTCGTGCGACCCGGTGGCTCACGCGGCCGGTATACGCTGTGGCTCGACGGCTTTCGATTCGAGGCCGAAGCGCTCGACGAGCGCACGCGGGCAATCCGCGACCTGTCGGGCGCGGCGGCCGGGGCGAGCGGCCCCGCGCCGCTCGTCGCGCCGATGCCCGGACTCATCGTGCGCGTGAACGCGCAGGCCGGCGACGACGTGCACGCCGGCCAGGGGCTGGTCGTGATGGAGGCGATGAAGATGGAGAACGAGTTGCGCGTGCAAGTCGCCGGACGGGTAAAGACCGTGCTGGTCGCACCCGGCAGCGTAGTCGAGAAGGGAGCCCTGTTGATCGAGCTCGAGTAGCGCGGCGCCCAGTCCAACAATTGGGGTCAGACTCCAATTGCAAGGAAATGAGTAAATGGAGTCTGACCCCAATTCGCCCTGAAATGGAGTCTGACCCCAATTGTGAGCCCATTTGGCGAAACAGGAGACAGACCATGCCTCGAGCCGCCTTCATCGCCGCCGGACTAATGGCTGCGGCCGCGTCGGCCGCCGCGCAGCGCGTGCCGGCGACGGACATCTTCCTCGCGCCGCTGTCGGTCCAGAACGGACGGCCGGTCATCGGCACGCCGGTGAACATCACGAACCGACGCGGCTACGACAATCAACCCTCCTTCACGCCGGACAACCGCACTCTCCTGTTCACGTCGATCCACGACGACGGGCAGTCGGACATCTACCGGTACGATCTATCATCCAGACAGATTACGCGCGTGACCGCGACGCCGGAGAGCGAATACTCGGCGACGGTCATGCCGGGCGGCAAACGATTCTCCGTCGTGCGAGTCGAGCGGGACTCGGTCCAGCGCCTCTGGAGCTTTGCGCTCGACGGATCCGATCCCAGAATCGTGCTCGAGGCGGTCAAGCCCGTCGGTTATCACGCCTGGATCGACGTCGACGATCTCGCGCTGTTCGTGCTGGGCAATCCCAACGCCCTCGTACACGCCGACGTGCGAACGGGCCGCGTCGATACGCTGGCGCGAAACATCGGGCGGTCGCTGCAACCGCTGCCCGGCGGCGGCGGATTCTCCTTCGTCGCCCGCGCCGATTCCGTATCGACCGTGACGGCGGTACGATGGCCGGCGAATTCGCGCCGCGTCGTAGTCACGCTGCCGCGCGGAAGCGAAGACATCGCCTGGGTCACGCCGGATCTCCTGCTGACGTCGTCCGGCTCGACGTTGCTCTATTGGCATGCCGGCGCCACCGGTCTGTCCACCGCCGCCGATCTGAGCGCGGCGGGCCTCGCGAACGTCACGCGTCTCGCGGTGAGCTCCGACGGAAGGTGGCTCGCCATCGTGGCCATTCCGAAGCCGTAGTCCCGCCGGAGTGGCGCGATCGGCGCGATCAGAGCGCCGCGCCTTGCTGTTCGGCGTGATGTTTGATCTGCTTGCCCTCGGCGAGGAACACGGCGTCCTCGCCGATATTGGTCGCGAGATCGGCGACGCGCTCGAGATTCCGGCTCACGAGCAGGAGCTCGAGCGACGGCGTGATGGTACGCGCGTCTTCCATCATGTGCGTTACGAGAATGCGAAAGACGGAGTTGTGCATGGCGTCGACCTCGTCGTCCGCCTTGCAGACGTCGCGGCCGAGCGCGCCGTCGGCGCGCACGAACGCCGTCAGGCTGTCGTGCAGCATCTTCCGGGCGCGGCGGGACATCTCGTTGATCTCGGGGTCGGGCGTGATCACCGTGCTCGTCGACGCGAGGCGCAGCGCCGACTGCGCGATGTTCACCGCGTGATCGCCGACGCGCTCGAGGTCGTTGGAGACCTTGATCGCGGCGATGATGAATCGAAGATCGCGCGCCATCGGCTGCTGGAGCGCCAACAGGCCGATGGCCTGATCCTCCACCTCGAGCTCGAGCGCGTCCAGATCTCTGTCGCCGGTCAGCACCGCCTCGGCCATGCTGGGGTCGCGACTGAGCAGCGCATCGACGGAAAGGTCGAGCAGGGACGTGGCGAGATCCGACATGTCCAGCAGCCGCTGCTTGAGGTGCGACAACTGGTCGTGAAAGTGACGAAAGCCGATGGCGGCGGCGTCGGCCGGGCTCATCCGAACCTCCCTGTGATATATGCTTCGGTGCGCTCGTCCGCCGGGCGGGTGAACATCCGGTCGGTCGAGCCGAGTTCGATCAGGCGGCCGAGATAGAAGAAGGCCGTCACATCCGAGACACGGGCAGCCTGTTGCAAATTATGCGTCACGATGATGATGGTCAGTTCCTGCTTGAGCTCATATAAAAGTTCTTCGACTTTTTGCGTCGCGGTCGGATCGAGCGCGCTCGCGGGCTCGTCGAGCAACAGCACTTCCGGCTCGTTGGCCAGAGCGCGGGCGATGCAGAGGCGCTGCTGCTGGCCGCCGGACAGCCCGAGCGCACTCTGGCGCAGCCGGTCCTTGGCCTCCTCCCAAAGCGCCGATCGCCGCAGCGCTGATTCGACGATGGCGTCCAGGTCCGCTGCCTTCCGAATACCGTTGATGCGCGGGCCGTAGGCCACGTTGTCGTAAATCGACTTGGGAAAAGGGTTCCAGCGCTGAAACACCATCCCGACTCGTCGCCGGAGCGATACGGCATCCATGTCGCGACTGTAGACGTCGGTATCGTCGAGGCGAATCGAACCTGCATGACGGACGCCGGTCAACAGGGCGTTCATCCGGTTGATCGAGCGGAGGAACGTCGACTTTCCACATCCCGATGGGCCGATGAGCGCCGTCACACCTCGCGGGTATACGGTGAGCGTGATGTCGTGCAGCGCTTGCTTCTCGCCGTACCAGAAAGAGAAATGCTCCGCGGCGACCGCTCCGCGCTCGGACGCGCTCGATGCATGGATCGGGTGGGCGAGCGTGGCGGTCATCCGAATCGGCCGGTGATGTAGGCTTCGGTACGCGAATCTGTCGGAGTGGTGAAGATCGAGCTGGTGGGTCCGCACTCGATCAGCTCACCCGCCATCATGAAGGCCGTGCGATCCGAGATGCGCGCCGCCTGCTGCATGTTGTGCGTCACGATGATGATCGTGACTTCGGATCGAAGCTCGTACACCAGTTCCTCCACGCGCTGGGTACTGAGCGGGTCGAGTGACGCCGTGGGCTCGTCGAGCAGCAACACGCGCGGCGACGTCGCGAGCGCGCGCGCGATGCAGAGCCTCTGCTGCTGGCCACCCGACAGGGCGACTGCGCTCGCGCCAAGACGATCCTTGACCTCGTCCCACAGGGCGGTGCGCACGAGCGCGCGCTCCACGAGCTCGTCGGTCTCCCGGCGAGACGGGCGTTCCTCGCGCGTCATGATCTTGAGCCCCGCGGCGACGTTGTCCCGAATCGACATCGTCGGGAAGGGCGTCGGACGCTGAAACACCATGCCGATGTGCCGGCGAACACTGATTGCGCTGACCTCGGCTGCGTAGATATCGCGGCCGTCGAAACGCACCTCCCCCTCGACCCGCGCGCCCGGCACCGTCTCGTGCATGCGGTTCAAGCAGCGCAGCAGCGTCGATTTGCCGCAGCCGGACGGCCCGATGATTCCCGTCACCTCGCTTCCGCGCACGCTGAAGTTCACGTCCCGCACGACGCGCGACGCGCCGAAATACGCGTCCAGCGAATCCACCGCCACGCACGGCAGGGGCTCGTGCGCATGCTCAGTCGCCGCCACGCCCGAACCGTGAGCGCGTGGCGTACTTTGCGCCGAGGCTGATGACGAGGACGAGGACGAGGAGGACGAGCGCCCCCGCCCAGGCCTTTGCGTTCCAATCGTCGTATGGAGAGATGGCATAGTTATAGATCGACATGGGAAGCGCCGCCATCGGCTTGAACGGCGAAAGCGACCAGAAGTTGTTGCCGAACGCGGTGAAGATGAGCGGCGCCGTCTCGCCGGCGATTCGGGCAACCGCGACGAGCGCACCGGTGACGATACCGGGGAGCGCGGTGCGCAACACGACGACGAGCGACGTCCGCCACCGCGTATAGCCGAGGGCCAGCGCTGCCTCACGAAGCGAGACCGGCACGAGCCGAATCATCTCCTCGGTCGCACGCGTGACGAGCGGAATCATCATCGCGGCGAGCGCGATGCCGCCGGACAACGCCGAGAAGTGTCGGAATGGTCTCACGAGCAACTGCCACGCGAAGATGCCGAGCACGATCGATGGCAGTCCATTGAGCACGTCGGACAAGAACCGCACGGCGGTGGCGAAACCGGCGCCGCGTTGCTCGGCCAAATACAGGCCGGCGCCGATGCCGATCGGGAGTCCGAGCGTGCATGCGATGAGCACGAGCTCGCCGGAGCCGACGATGGCGTTCGCCATTCCGCCTGGCGTCCCCGGCGACGACGTCATCTTCGTGAAGAAGTCCCAATTGAGCGAGCCGGCGCCCATCTCGAGCAAATACCAAAGAATGACGACGAGCGGCGCCGTGGCGAGGACCGCGCAGAGACACATCACGCCGATCATTACGGCGCTCTTTACTCGGCGGCGGCCGATCGATCGCGTCGTGCTCGCCGCCAGCAGCTCGCGATATGATCTCGTGACCGCCCCGCGCGACGATGCAGGTCTCGTGACAGCGGCCGTCATGCCGCCTCTCGATTGACGCGCCAGACCAGCCACCGCGCGATGGCGTTGACGACGATCGTCACGAGAAACAGCGCCGCGCCCATGGCCATGAGCGCGGAGATGTGCAGTTCGCTCGTCGCTTCGGCGAACTCGTTGGCGATGATCGACGCCATCGTGTAGCCCGGCGCGAGCAGCGACGCCGAGATCTCGGCGCGATTTCCAATCACCATGGTGACGGCCATCGTCTCGCCGAGCGCGCGTCCGAGCCCGAGAATGATGCCGCCGATGATCCCGGAGCGTGCGTATGGAAGCACCGCATCCCGGATCATTTCCCAGCGCGTCGCGCCGAGCGCGAGCGCCGCCTCGCGCTGCGAGCGCGGGACGGCGATCAGCACCTCGCGCGTGACCGCCGAGATGTACGGCAGGACCATGATCGCCAGAATCAGCGACGCCGAGAGCATTCCATACCCGTAGGCGGGCCCGGAGAAAAATGGCAAGCCACCCAGATGCAGCGTGTCCTTGAGGAACGGCGTCACGTCGACGCGCACGAAGGGCACGAGGACGAAGATGCCCCACAATCCGTAGACGACGCTTGGAATGGCAGCGAGGAGGTCGACCAGGAATGCGATCGGCTGGCGCACGGGTCGCGGCGCGAGCTCCGAGAGAAACACGGCGACGCCGACGGCAAGCGGTGTAGCGATGAGCAACGCGATGAACGACGAAACCAGCGTGCCATAGATCGCCGGTGCCGCGCCAAACTTCCCGTGCTGCGCGTCCCACTCGCTGTCGGTGAAGAAGCCGAGTCGGAACGTGTGCAGCGCCGGCCAGCCCGCGCGGAACACTTCCCACGCGATGAGACAGAGAAGGAACGGAACGACGCACGCAAATCCGGTGATCATCCAGCGGTACACACGATCGCCTACGGCGCCGCCGTCCATCCGCGCTCCTCGCGCCGCGGCTGGGCCCGGAACGGGCGGGGACGGCGTGCTTGGTGCGATCGGCACGTTGCTCACGCTGCCTACCTCGCGGGTCCCATGATCGAGTCGATCCGCGCCGTCAATCGCGGCACCATCGACGCCGGCATGGGCGCGTAGTCGAGCGACGCCGCGCTTTTTTCACCCTCGGTGTACGCCCAACGCAGGAAATCCCGCATCTCCCTCGCCTTCGTGGAATCGGACATGTGCCGATAGATCAGCATCCATGTGAACGACGCGATCGGATATGCGCCTTTGCCGGGCGGGTTCACGATCGAGATGCGGTAATCGGTGTTCGCCGGCAGCTTGGTCACGGCACCGGCCGCCGCCGCCGTCACGCTCTCGAGCGTCGGGGCAACCCATTCGCCGCGAGCATCCTTGATGAGCGCGGACGGCAGATGGTTGTGATTCGCATATGAGAGTTCTACATACCCGATGGCGCCGGGGGTCTGCTTCACCAGGCCGGTGACGCCTTCGCTGCCCTTGCCGCCGAGGCCGACGGGCCAGTTGATGACCTGCGCCTTGCCGGGGCCGTTCGCCCACGCCGGGCTCACGGCCGTCAGGTAGTCGGTGAAGATGTAGGTCGTGCCGCTCCCTTCCGTGCGATGCGTGACCACGATGTCCTGGCTGGGCAACGTGACGTCAGGGTTCAGCGCCGCGAGCTGCGGCGCGTTCCACTTGGTGATCTTCCCGAGATAGATGTCGGCGACGACCGGGCCGGTGAGCTTGAGCGGCTGTTTCAGATCGGGAAGGTTGTACGTGATCGATACACCGCCCAGCACCGTCGGAAAGTGCAGGATCGGACCGCCCTTGGCTTGGGCCATCTGTTGATCGGTCATGGGACCGTCGGAGCCGCCAAAGTCGACGATCTGCTGGGAGAGTTGCCGGATCCCAGCACCCGACCCGACCGATTGGTAGTTGATGTGAACGGCCGCGAGCTTGGCGTACGCCGCGGCCCACGCGCCGTAGATCGGGGCGGCGAAGCTGGATCCCGCACCGGTGAGATCAGCACGCGGAGAGCTCGTCGCCGGTGCGGCGGCGTGCGTCGTGTCCTTCGCAGCGCGATCGGCTGCAGCACTATCCGCGCTGCTCTTGTGGCCGGGGCTGCAGGCCGCGGTTGCCGCAGCACAGAGCAGAAGCGCCGACCAGTCGGCGCGAAGGTCGAAGATTCTATGAGAGTTTGGCATGCCGAACGCTCACGGAACACTGCAACCAACGCGGCAGGGTCTTGTAACGGCCGCGTAACGACAGCCGGCCGTCCCGGAGATAGGCAATGTCTCTCGAGTGACCGAAGCGTTACACCGACTCGATGGCTTCTTTACCGGCGGGCTCGAAGTTCCGGCACTCTTACTCGACGGCTCTCAATGACATCCCGCCTCGTGCGCCTGACTGCTGGTGGTCTGACGATCGTTCTCGCCCCCTGCCTGGTTCGAGCGCAGCAATCCCCGCCGCCCAAAGTCGTGACGCCCGCATTCGACTTTTCCGGGGTGATTTACGGAAACTATCAATACTTCACCGACTCCGCCCGCAAGACAGCGAGCGGCGGCAATCATCCGAACAAGTTCGACATCGAGCGCGTCTATTTGAATTTCAGAATGCCTGTCGGCGACAACGCCGGCATCCGCGTCACGACCGACGTCTTCAACAACACCAACGCGGCGACGAACGGCTTTTACCCTGGCTGGACGATCCGTCTCAAGTACGCGCTGATCGAGTACACCCTGGCGAAAGGGGCCATCGGAGCGGGGTCGAACGTCAAGATCCGCGTGGGCATGATGCCCAATTCCTTCATCGATTATGAAGAAGGGTTCTGGCCGCGATGGATCGGCACGACGATCACGGACCGATTGGCCTATTTCCCGTCGTCCGATGTCGGGCTCGGTGGAATCCTCACCTTGCCGAGCGACATGGGCGAGATCTACGGGCAGGTCGTAAACGGCTCGGGCTACGGCTCGGCCGAAACGAACAGCTTCAAGGACTTCACACTCCGCGCCGCATTCACGCCGTTCGGCGGTCGATCGGGAATCATCAAGACGTTCGCCGTTACGCCCTGGGTGTATCTCGGCTCGAATGCCTCCAAGTTCGCGGCTGGAGGCGCGGGGCAAATTGGTCCGGTGACAGATGCTCTGGCGCGTAATCGCTACGGCGCATTCGTGGGCCTCAGGGATCGCCGATTGACGGCGGGGTTCGACTTCAATGAACGCAAGGATGCGTCGGAGACCGGCGACAATACCGCGGCCTCCCCGCGTGCCGTGTTCGACTCGACCGGACGCGCATTCGGCGCCTTCGCGATCGTGCGACCGGGCGAGTGGGCGAATCCTGCGGATCCCAAGGTGCGCTCGAATTGGGGATTGATCGGACGGATCGATCACTTCACGCCGAACACGAGCCCAAGTGCCACCGCGTATGCCAGCGACACACCGGCGTACAACTACACCGTCCTCGGCGCGTTCTGGGAGCCCACGCCGCACACCTCCGTCTCGCTCGACTGGCAGAACCAGTCTCCATCGGGATTCCCGGAGCCGTTCCCGGCGGCGCTCAAGGTCACGCCGACTCAATCGACGGTCTTTCTGCATTGGCAGGCGAGCTTCTAATACATGACAGGGCGCGTTGACAGCCTGTAAGTCCTTGTCTAGCTTACAGGTCTGTCAAAAAACGCCTTCGATGGCTGCCGAGACCCGGGTTGCATGCCGCACCGGTGAGGCGAGGGACTCCTTTGTTCGGTCAGATCATGAAGACTTTTTCCGCCACTCCCAGCGACATCGAGCAGGAGTGGTTCATCGTGGACGCCGAGGGTATGGTCCTCGGACGTCTGGCCACCGAAGTCGCGCGCGTCATTCGGGGCAAGCACAAGCCGATCTTCACCCCGCACATGGATACGGGTGACAACGTCATCGTCATCAATGCGTCGAAGGTCGTTGTCACCGGCCGCAAAGCCGAACAGAAGAATTACTTCCATCACACCGGCTACATGGGACACGAGCGGTTCACGCCGTACGCCACCATGATCGCCAAGCACCCCGAGCGTGTGATCGAAAAGGCCGTCTACGGAATGCTGCCCAAGACCGCTCTTGGCCGTCAGGTGCTGCGCCGCAAGCTTCGCGTCTACGCGAACGCCGATCACCCGCACGTCGCGCAGCAGCCCAAGCCGTTGACCTTCACCAAGAGCGAGAAGTAATCCATGGCCGACATGCAAAGCATGCAAACGGTTCACGCGATCGGCCGCCGCAAGGAAGCCGTGTGCCGCGTCTTCATCAAGCCGGGCTCCGGCAAGTGGGACGTCAACGGACGCACGCTCGGAGATTTCTTTCCGCGACCGTCGCACGTCTCGTCGATTCAGCAGCCGTTCGTCGCGACCGATACCCTCGGCCGCTTCGACGTCAAGGCGAACGTCGATGGCGGCGGGAACACGGGTCAGGCCGGCGCGCTTCGGCTCGCCGTCGCCCGTGCCCTCGTGAAGATCGACGAAGCCCATCGCCGCAAACTCCGCGATCTGGGTCTCCTCACGCGCGACGCACGTTCTGTCGAGCGCAAGAAGCCCGGCCGTCCGAAAGCCCGTAAGCGGTTCCAGTTCAGCAAGCGGTAAAGCGGGTACGGGACACTGGGTACTGGATACTACCAGTCGCCAGCACCCAGCACCCAGTACCCATCTCACAGGGCGCTCGAGTCTCGATCAGGTGCTGGGCAACCAGTCGATCGGACGCTGACGGCTCCCGACGTCAAAAACCAAACCGAGGTTCGTCCCAATCATGGCAGAGCAGGTACAGTCGTCCAGTAACGCGCCGACGCTCGAGGCACTCCTCGCGGCCGGCGTTCACTTCGGGCACCAGACCCGTCGTTGGAATCCCAAGATGCGCCGCTTCATCTTTGCCGAGCGCAATGGGATCCACATCATCGACCTGCAGAAGACGCTGCGGCAGATCGAGATTGCGCAGAAGTTGGCGCGCGACGTCGTCCTTCGCGGCGAAAACGTGCTCTTCGTCTGCACCAAGCCGCAACTCGCCGCGATCGTCCGCGCCGAGGCCGAGCGTGCCGGTGCGCTGTTCATCACCGAGCGCTGGCTTGGCGGGCTGCTGACCAACTATCAAACGGTCAAGAAGCAGGTCCGCCGGATGAAGGAGCTCGAGGCCGGTGGGGAAGAGGGCGGCGAGTTCGAGAACTACACCAAGAAAGAGCAGCTCATGCTGCGCCGCGAGCGCGAGAAGCTCTCCAAGTATCTGCACGGCATTCGCAACATGGGGCGCCTTCCGGGCCTCATGTTCGTGGTCGACTCGAAGAAGGAGCGGATCGGCGTCAGCGAAGGGAACAAGCTCAACATCCCGATCATTGCCATCGTCGACACCAACGCCGATCCTGATCTCATCAACGTGCCCATCGCCGGCAACGACGACGCGATCCGCTCGGTCGAGCTGATCACCAAGGCGATCGCCGACGCGATCGTCGAGGCGCGCCGCGAAGCACCCGTGCGCGAAGAGACCGAAGAAGGCGAGAGCTACACCTACAGCTCTGACCGCGGCGCCGAGCCTGCCGGCGGCGAGGAGGAGCGCAAGAAGCGCCGTCGCCCGCGCCGCCGTCGCGCCAAGCCCGAGGCGATCGCGGCACGTCTCAAGGGTCCGGGCGAGACGGAAGGCGGCGAAGGCGCGGCTGAGCCGGCAGCCGAACCAGAGTAGGCACCGACGGCCCCTTCACCCGATTTCCGGGGACCGAGTAGACTTGATACGCCGCCGGACGCATCGCCCGGCGGCGTTTCCACGAAACCAGCAAGCTGGAAATTGAAAATGGCTGCCACGATTACCGCAAAGGATGTCGCCGCCCTCCGTGAGCGTACCGGGGCCGGCATGATGGATTGCAAGAAAGCGCTCGAGGAGACGAACGGTGACCTCGACAAAGCCGTCGAGCTGCTCCGCTCCAAGGGCGCGGCCAAGGCCGACAAGCGGGCCGGCCGCCAGACCAAAGAGGGCATGATCGCCAGCTACATCCACCACAACGGCAAGATCGCCGTGCTGGTGGAGCTCAACTGTGAGACCGACTTCGTCGCCCGCACCGACGATTTTCAGCAGCTGGGCAAGTCGATCGCCGAGCACATCGCCGCGGCCGCGCCCATCGCCGTCGACAAGGATCAGGTACCGCAGGAAAAGGTCGAGTCGGAGCGGCGCATCTTCGTCGAGCAGGTCAAGGCGGAGGGGAAGCCCGAGCACATGATCGACAAGATCGTCGAGGGCAAGGTGCAGGCGTTCTACAAGGACGTCGCGTTGCTGCATCAGGCCTGGGTACGCGATCCCAAGAAAACGATCGGCGACCTGGTGAAGGAGACGTCGGCCAAGACCGGCGAGAAC
>Ga0157370_10002616_pt1 | contig 21652 bp, 18 predicted proteins | sample C35metaG_FD_113463 | JGI IMG/M metagenome (GOLD analysis project Ga0157370, IMG submission 113463) | Corn rhizosphere microbial communities from Kellogg Biological Station, Michigan, USA - C3-5 metaG | ecosystem: Host-associated > Plants > Roots > Rhizosphere > Soil | place: USA: Michigan...
GGTGGTCGGCGCCTATGGCCTGGCGCTGCACACCGATGACGGCGGCGCCACCTGGACATCGTGGATGGACCGTGTGCCCAACCCACGCGGCTTGCACCTGTATGCCATCGCCGGGCGCGGCGAGCAGCTGTACCTGGCGGGCGAACAAGGCTTGCTGCTTGGCTCGCACTCCAGCGGCGCACAGTTCGACACCTTGACCAGTCCTTATGAAGGCAGCTTTTTCAGCGCCAGCCTGACCGCCAGCGGCGACCTGTTGGTGGCCGGCCTGCGCGGCAAGTTGTTTCGCTCCACCGACGGCGGGGCGAGCTTTGATCCGGTCGCCAATCCACTGCCCATTTCCATCAACACGGCGCTGGTCAGTACTGACCAGGTGCTGCTGATCAACCAGGCCGGTGGCGTGCTGCAAGGCGACGCCAATGCCAACGGCCTGCGTCCGCTCGCGCTGCCACCGGGTGCGCCGCTGTTGGCGGTGACCAAAGCCGCCGATGGCGAACTGGTGGGCGTTGGTTTTGCCGGGCCGCAGCGCCTGGCACCGGGCGCGTCTGCGCCACTTTCACGAATTGCGGAGTAACCCCATGCACGTCCCGAGTTCATCCGGCGCGACGCCTATCCACAGCAACCTGGCGGATTTCGACAGCGCTTCCGGCTCGCTGCTGGAGCGCGCGCTGTTCAACCATCGACGCCTGGTGTTGCTGATTTGCCTGCTGGTCACCGCCGTGCTGGGCTGGCAGGCCACGCGCCTGGAACTCAACGCCAGCTTTGAAAAGATGATTCCCACCGACCATCCGTTCATTGCCAATTACCTCGAGCACCGCCAGGAACTCAGCGGCCTGGGCAATGCCGTGCGCATTGCGGTGATCAACAAAACCGGCAGCATCTACGACGCCACCTACCTGCAAACCCTGCAGCAACTCAACGACGAGGTGTACCTGCTGCCAGGCGTCGACCGCGCCTTTATGAAATCGCTGTGGACGCCGTCCACCCGCTGGGTCGGCGTGACGGAGGAGGGGCTGGAAGGCGGGCCGGTGATTCCCGATGGCTACGACGGTTCGGCCGCGAGCCTGGAGGCGCTGAAGCGTAACGTCGAGCGCTCCAACGAAATCGGCCAACTGGTGGCGTTCGATCAACAGTCGAGCATCATTTACCTGCCGCTGCTGGCCAAAGACGCCGATGGCAAAGCGCTCGACTACAGCGCCCTGGCCGCCGAGCTGGAGCAACTGCGCGGCAAATATCAGCAGCAAGGCATCGACATTCGCATCACCGGGTTTGCCAAGGTCGTGGGTGATTTGATCGATGGCCTGCGGCAGATTTTGCTGTTCTTCGCCGCCGCCATCGTGATCACCGCCGTGGTGCTTTATTGGTACACGCGCTGCCTGCGCAGCACCGCGCTGGTGATGGCGTGCTCGTTGGTAGCGGTGGTTTGGCAACTCGGTTTGCTGCCCTTGCTCGGCTACGAGCTGGACCCGTATTCGGTGTTGGTGCCGTTTCTGGTGTTCGCCATTGGCATGAGCCACGGCGCGCAAAAAATGAACGGCATCATGCAAGACATCGGGCGCGGCATGCATCGCCTGGTGGCGGCGCGCTTCACCTTTCGCCGCCTGTTTCTGGCCGGACTCACCGCCCTGCTGTGCGACGCGGTCGGCTTTGCCGTGCTGATGATTATCAAGATTCAGGTGATTCAGGACCTGGCCGTGATCGCCAGTATTGGCGTCGCGGTGCTGATTTTCACCAACCTGATTTTGCTGCCCGTGTTGCTTTCGTACATCGGCGTTACGCCGGCCGCTGCGGTGCGCAGTTTGCGCAGTGAACAGGCGGAAATCGACGGCGCCGGCAAGCAGGCCATCTGGCGTTTTCTTGACCTGTTCACGCAAAAGCGCTGGGCCACGGTGTGCGTGCTGGCGGCAGCGCTGCTGGCGGCGGGCGGCTATTGGGTGAGCCTGCACCTGAAGATTGGCGACCTGGATGCCGGCGCGCCGGAACTGCGCGCCGACTCGCGCTACAACCGCGATAACGCCTACCTGACCCAACACTACGGCGCCAGCAGCGATGTATTCGCGGTCATGGTGAAAACCCCGGCCGGCGCCTGCTCCAGTTACGACACGCTGCAACGGGTGGACAACCTCGACTGGCAACTGCGCGGCTTGCCGGGCGTGGACTCGACCAACTCGCTGGCGTTGCTCAATCGTCGCGTGCTGGTGGGCCTCTCTGAAGGCAACCCCAAGTGGTACGAACTGGTGAACAACCAGGCCACCTTGAACATGGTCACGGCCGGCGCGCCGCGCGGTTTGTACAACGAAGATTGCAGCCTGCTGACGCTCTACGCCTACCTCACCGACCACAAGGCCGACACCCTCGGGCGGGTGGTCGACAGCGTGCAGGCGTTCGCCAAAACCAACGACAGCGACCAGGCGCAATTCCTGCTGGCCGCCGGCAGCGCGGGTATCGAGGCGGCGACCAATATAGTGGTCAAGCAAGCCAGCCACGAGATGCTTTGGTGGGTTTACGGCGCCGTGATTGTGCTGTGCCTGGTGACGTTCCGTTCCTGGCGCGCGGTGCTTTGCGCGGTGCTGCCGTTGGTGCTCACGTCCATTTTGTGTGAGGCGCTGATGGTGTGGTTGGGCATTGGCGTGAAGGTTGCCACCTTGCCGGTGATCGCCCTGGGCGTCGGCATTGGCGTGGACTACGCGCTGTATGTCATGAGCATTGTGCTGGCCCAGCTGCGCCAGGGCGCAAGCCTGTCTGAAGCCTATTACCGCGCGCTGCTGTTCACCGGAAAAGTGGTGATGCTCACCGGCGTGACGCTTGCCATTGGCGTGGGCACCTGGATGTTCTCACCGATCAAATTCCAGGCTGACATGGGCGTGCTGCTGGCCTTTATGTTCGTGTGGAACATGGTCGGCGCGCTGATGCTGCTGCCGGCGCTGGCTTACTTTTTATTGCCGCAAACCCGCCTGGTCCGGCAGCCCGACGCGCTGCCCGTGGCCGCCTGGCAGGAACCTGCGAAACCGGCTGCGAATCGGCCGGCACGCGCTGCCATTCATTGATTTCAGAACAATAAGAGAGTGAATCGTCATGAGTGCTGACCATAAAAGCATCGAGGCTAAAGCCTCTCCTACAGGGATCGAGTGTTCATTGTGGAAGCGGCTTCAGCCGCGATTCCTGCACACATGGGTTCAAGCAGGAGCACGCCATGTCCACTAACCGCCAAGCCGGGCTGCCGCAGTCGCTGTTGCTGCTGTTGGGCAGCTGCCTACCCGTGCTCGGCGCAGTGCTGTTGGCGCCGGTGCTGCCACGTATGCAGGAACATTTCGCCAACACGCCCGGCGCCACGGTGTTGGTGCCCATCGCCTTGACGCTGCCGGCGCTGATCATCGCCTTGGTGGCGCCGTTTGCCGGCGTGATTGCCGACCGGGTAGGGCGCAAGCCACTGCTGCTGTGGGCCATGTTGCTGTACAGCGTGTGCGGCCTGTTGCCGTTGTGGCTGGACTCACTGACCGCCATCGTCGCCAGCCGCGCCGGCATTGGCCTGGCCGAAGCGGCGATCATGACCGGTTGCACCACGTTGATGGGCGACTACTACAGCGGCGCGCGGCGCGAGCGTTTGTTCGCTTTGCAGATGGTCGCCACCTCGCTGTCGGCCGCTGTATTTATGGCCGTTGGCGGTGCGCTGGGCGAGAACGGCTGGCGCACGCCGTTCGCCTTGTATGCCGTCGGCTTGCTGTTCCTGCCGTTGATGGCCACGTTGCTCTGGGAACCCTCGGCGGATGCCGACGCACCGGCGCAGCCCGTTGCGGTCGGTGCATTTCCCTGGGCCAGTCTGATTCCGTTGTACCTGCTCACCGTATTGGCCGGCGTCAGCCTGTTTGTGGTGCCGGTGCAAGCCGGTTACTTGCTGAGCCTGATGCATGTGGATGCGCCGCAACAGATCGGCATGACCATGGGCGCCAATCAGCTCGGCGTGCTGGCTGGCGCCATCGGCTTTCGCGTGCTCAGCGGTATGTCGGCGCACCGGCAAATGCTCTTGGCTTTTTTCCTCGCCGGGCTCGGCGGCTTGCTTATGGCCACGGCCGGCAACCATGCGTTGGTGGTGGTGGCGGTGCTGGTCAATGGCCTGGGCATCGGTTTGATGCTGCCCACGCTCATCACCTGGATCATGGCGCAGGTCGATTTTCAGCAGCGGGGAAGGGCAGCAGGCGGTTTCACCGCGGCGATTTTTGCCGGTGAATTTGTCAGCCCCTTGGTGGTGTTGGCCATCACCGGTGGCGCCCTCGATCACTTGCCCACCGCGCTCGGCGTACTGGGCGTGGGGCAGTTGGTGATCGCCTTGGCATGCCTGGGCTTGCCGCGTTTGGCCGGCCTGAAAAGCGCCGCCCTGAATGCGTCCAGCCCAGCGGTTGGCCACTGATTCTGTGGGCATGCACAAGGAGCTCAACATGCACCCATTGCCATCGTTCAAACGCGTAGTCACCGGCCACAACGCCAGCGGCGCCGCCGTGGTCGCCAGCAGTGGCGCCACGCCCACTGTGTTCCCGTTGGCCTCGGTGCCGGGCACGGTTTTTTATGAGATCTGGAACAGCGCCGCCAGCCCGGCCGTGCTCGACAACGCCAGCGACCCAACCGCCAAACCGTTGCAGCTAAGCCCAGGGCCAATGGGCAGCGTGATCCGCGTGGTGGATATTCCGCCCGACAGCGTACAGAACCAGGTCAGCGCCGAAGCGGCTGCCGCCGCGTTCGCGGAAATTGGCGAATCTCACGCCGGCACGGGCACCGCCAACTCCAAACACAAGCTGATGCACCGCACCGAGTCGCTCGACTACGGCATCGTCACCGAGGGCGAGGTGTGGCTGATTCTCGACGAGGACGAAGTGCAGCTCAAACGCGGCGATGTGGTGGTGCAACGCGGCACCAATCACGCGTGGAGCAATCGCACCGACGCCATGGCGCGCATGGTGTTCATCCTGCTGGACGGACAATTTTCTGCTGAATTGAAAGGGGCCGCACAATGAAGCTCGCCACACTGAAAAACGGCGGCCGCGACGGCCAATTGGTGCTGGTTTCGCGCGACAACGCGCGGGCTGTGCACGTCGCGGCCATCGCCGACACTTTGCAACAGGCGCTGGAAAACTGGGCCAGAGTAGAACCGCAGTTGCAGCTGTTATCCCGCGAACTGGATGCCGGCCAGGCGCCCGGTGCCTTCAGCTTCGACCCGCAGCAGGCCATGGCGCCGCTGCCACGCGCCTATCAGTGGTGCGACGGCTCGGCCTTTCTCAGCCACGGCAAGCTGATGCAAAAAGCCTTCAACCTTGACCCAATCGATGGCGCCGACACCACGCCCCTGATGTACCAGGGCAGCGGCGATGATTTCCTCGGTGGGCGCGACGACATTGCGCTGCCCAGCGAAAGCCAGGGCATCGATTTCGAGGGCGAATTCGGCGTGCTGGTGGACGACGTGCCAATGGGTTGCAGCGCCGACCAGGCGCTGGCGCACATCAAGCTGATCGTGCAAATCAACGATGTCAGCCTGCGCGCCTTGGCGCCTCGGGAAATGACCACCGGCTTTGGTTTTTTGCAGGCCAAGCCGTCGTCCAGCTTTGCGCCGCTGGCCCTGACGCCCGATGAATTGCGCAGCGCCTGGGCCGATGGCCGCGTGCACTTGCCGCTGAACGTGCAGTGGAACGGCCGCTGGTTTGGCCACCCCCACGGCGGTGCGATGAACTTCCATTTCGGCCAACTGATCGCACACGCCGCGCTGACCCGCCGCCTGCGCGCCGGCACCGTGATCGGCTCGGGCACCGTGTCCAACAGCGACCGCAGCGTTGGCTCGGCGTGCATTGCCGAACAGCGCGCCATCGAGACGATTGAGCACGGCGCGCCGCGCACCGGCTTTATGCGCTTTGGCGACCGGGTGCACATGGACGTTCGCGGCGCCGACGGCCATTCCCTGTTCGGCGGTATCGACCAGTACGTCGTTCAGGCCAAAGGCTGAGGACTCGCCCATGCGTGTGTTGATAACCGGCGCCAACGGCTTCGTCGGCCGTGAACTGGTGCGCTGCCTGCTGGCCCGGGGCAGCCTGTGCGACAAAGCCATTGGTTCGCTTGTGTTGCTCGACAAAGACCTGCACGGCCTGCCCGACGATTCACGGGTGAAACTGCAAACGGGCAGCATCACCGACGCCGCCTTGCTGCGCCGGGTGCTGGCCGACGGAATTGATGTGGTGTTTCATCTGGTCAGCATCCCTGGCGGCGCGGCGGAGGAGCAGTACGACCTCGGCTATCAGGTCAACCTGCTCGCCAGCCTTGAGCTGCTCAACCAACTGCGCAATAGCGCCCATCCGCCTGTGGTGGTCTACGCCAGCAGCGTGGCGGTTTACGGCGCGGCGTTGCCGGCGCGGATGAACGAGACCGCCGAACTCAACCCGGCGTTGTCGTACGCCACGCACAAAGCCATGGTCGAGCGGGTGATTGTCGACCTGGCCCGGCGCGGCGAAGTGGACGGCCGCGCGCTGCGCCTGCCAGGCATCGTCGCCCGGCCGCGACAACCCAACGGGCTGCGCTCGGCATTTATGAGCGACCTGCTGCGCGCCTTCGCCGAAGGCGAACCGTACCAGTGCCCGGTGTCGCCTCAGGCAACGGCGTGGTGGATGTCGGCGCGCTGCTGCGTCAACAACCTCATCCAGTGCGCCGAGCTGCCACGCGCCGTTGTCGACCAGCAGCGCGTCTGGCAATTGCCCGTGCTGCATTTGGCCATCGAGCAGGTGGTCGACGCCTTGGCCAAAACCTACGGGCAAGCGCGCCGGAGCCTGATCAGCTACGCCGCCGATGCTCAGCTCGAAGCGCTGTTCGGCGCCTTACCGCCGCTGAAAACGCCGCTGGCGCGCGCCGCCGGGTTTGCCCATGACGGCAACGCCGCCGCGCTGATTCGCAACGCCTTGAACCCTTCAGCCCCTCGGGCTCAGCCTTTACCTGGAGCGCTTGCCCATGCCGCACGCCACTGATTCGCACAAACCGAAACGTCGCCTGGTCGACTTGTCCGTCACGCTCGACAACAACCCGTACACCGATCCGCCACCCTTGCTGCCGACAATCGACTACATGGACCACCAGCAAGGCTGGCCGGAGATGGCCGCCATGTTTCCCGGCCTGCAACTGGAGCAAATGCCGGGCAACGAAAGCTGGGCCGCCGAGCGCCTGAACATCACCACCCACAGCGGCACGCACATGGACGCGCCCTGGCACTACGCCTCAACCACGGACGGCGGCAAACCGGCGTTTGGTATCGATGAATTGCCGCTGGAATGGTGCTTGCAGCCCGGCGTGAAACTGGATTTCCGCCAGCTTCCCGATGGCCATGTTGTGACTGCCGAGGAGATCGCCGCCGAACTGGCGCGCATCGGCCATGAGCTGCAGCCACTGGATATCGTGCTGATCAATACCCGTGCCGGCGCCTTGTTTGGCCAGCCGGGCTACCTCGACGCCGGTGTCGGCATCGGTCGCGAAGCCACCCTGTATTTACTCGAACGCGGCGTGCGCGTAGTGGGCACCGACGCCTGGAGTTGGGACGCGCCGTTCAAATACACCCGCGAGCGCTTTGCCGCCAGTGGCGATGCCTCGATCATCTGGGAAGGGCACAAAGCCGGCCGCGACATCGGCTACGGCCAGATGGAAAAGCTCGCCAACCTCGACAGCCTGCCCGCCACTGGTTTTGTGGTGTCGTGCTTCCCCTACAAAATCAAACACGCCTCGGCCGGTTTCGTGCGCGCCGTGGCGATTTTCGAAGAGTGAGGCCCGGCATGAACCGCGCAAAACGCTGGCTCGCTATGTGCCTGGCCGTGTTGGCCTTGCACGCGGCAGCCGGGCAGGAGGAGGGCGAGAAAGCCCAGGCGCTGCTGACCCGTGCCGTGGACTATTACCAGGTTCAGGGCGACTCGGCGCTGGCGGCCTTCAGCCGCCAAGGTGAGTTCACCGACAGCGAGCGCTACGTGTTCGTTGTCGACACCCACGGCACCATGCTCGCCAGCGGCGGGCCGTCGGCGGTGCTGATCGGCCGCAACGTCTCCAGCGTGCTGGCGCCGGAACTGCGCAGCGCCTTCGAACGGGCGCTGAACACCACGGAAGAAGAGGGCGTGCAGAACGCCGAATACCGCTGGAAAAACTGGGCCGATGGCCGAGTCGAGCGCAAGCGCGTGTATTTCCGGCGCGTGGGCGAGCGCATCATCGCGGTCGGCCACTACCTGCCGCGCGCCACCCCGGAACAAGCGGCGCAACTACTGGGCAAAAGCGCGGCCGCCATCGAACAGAACCCGACGGCCAGCTTCAAAGCCATCAACGAGCTGTCGGCGGCGTTTCGTGAAGATGACCTGTACGTGTTTGTCGTCGACCTCAACACCCACCGTTACGTCGCCCATGGCTACAACTTACGGTTATTGGGCGTCGACTTCGCCAGCATCAAAGACCCGCAAGGCAAACCCGTTGGCGCGCCGATTCTGGCCCTGATGAAATCCAGCAACGAAGCTGGTTACGACTACCGCTGGAAAAACCCGGTGACCGGCAAGGTCGAAGACAAACATGCGTTGTTGCGCAAGGTGGGCAAGTACGTGGTGGCGGTGGGGTATTACCGCAACGCAAAAGCCACGCCGCATCCGTAAGCGCGGCTTCAGCCGCGATGCTGTTGAGCCAACGTCAATAAAAACGGCCGCTTCTAGCAAGAAGCTGGCGGCGTATCGCCTCGGTGCGCGTCGGTGCTGTTCAGCGTTTCAAGCAGGCGGTTGAAGGCGTCAATGGTCAGCGGCGGGTAGTAGTAATAACCCTGCACCTCGTCGATGCCTTCGGCTTGCACCAACTGCAGTTGTTCCGCGGTTTCGACGCCTTCGGCGGTGGTTTGCAATGACAGCCCGCGACACAGGCCGGCGATCGATGACAACAAGGCACGGCCACGCGGCGACTGCTCCAGGTCGGAGATAAAGCTGCGGTCTATTTTTACCCGGTCCAGCGGCAGTTCTTTCAGGTAACTGAGGGAGGAATAGCCGGTGCCGAAATCATCCAGGGCGATGCGAAAGCCGGCGTCGCGCAAGGCTTGCAGGCGCTGCCGGGCGAACGCGGAATCTTCCAGCAGAATGGATTCAGTGACTTCCAATTCCAGCGCGTCTGGCGGGGCCGCACAGTGCGCCATGCTGTCGAGCAATACTGGCAGTAATTGTTCGTCGCGCAGTTGCCGCGCCGACAGGTTGATGGCCAGCGACAACGACCAGCCGCGTGCCTTCCAGTCGGTGAGCAATTCGCAGGCCTGACGCACGATCCAGTGGCCAATGGGCACGATCAGGCCAAGTTCTTCGGCCAGCGGAATAAAGGTATCCGGCGCCACGCGTCCGTAGTCGGCGGTGTCCCAGCGCAGCAAGGCTTCGGCGCCAACGATGAGCTGATCGCTCAGGCGGATTTTCGGCTGCAAGGCCAGGCTCAGTTCGTCTTGCGCTTGCGCCCGACGCAGCAGGTTGGCCAGTTTGATCCGGTGCACCAATTGCTCGTTCAGCTCCGGGCGATACAAGGCGTACTGGTTACGCCCCTGGCGCTTGGCCACATACATGGCGGCGTCGGCGTGGCGCAGCAGATCACCGGCTTCGTTGCCATGCTCTGGGGCCAAAGCGATGCCGATGCTCGGGGTGGCGGTAAGCACATGGCCGGCCAGGTCCATGGGCTCGTTGAGCACACGAATCAACTTATCGGCCACCACCAGCACTTCGGTGTGGCTGCGCAGTTCCAGCAGCACCACAAACTCGTCGCCGCCCCAGCGCGCCACCAGGTCGCCCTGGCGCAGGGCCTGCTGAAGGCGCTTGGCGACCTGTTGCAACAGGCTGTCGCCGATGTCATGGCCGAACGCGTCGTTCACCTGCTTGAAGTCATCCAGATCGACAAATAGCAACGCCAGGCGGCGGTCGCTGTGGGGATGCTGCAAGGCGCGCTGCAAATGCTCCTGAAACTGCAAACGGTTGGGCAGTTGGGTCAGCACGTCGAGGCGAGCCAGGTGCTGCAAGTGATCGGCTGCCCGGCGCCGTTCGCTGATGTCGCGCAACGACAACACCAGATGCCCGGCATGCTGGTCGCGGCTGCGCACCAGCGTGCTGGTCAGCTCCACCGGCGTGCGTTGGCCGCTCTGGCGCAAACAGATGAGTTCGCCTTGCCAGTGATCGGCGCAACTCAGCGCCGGCCATGGGCTGTTGTCGTCGGCATCAAACAGCAGTGTGTCGAACTGCAGGTCCGGCAGTTGCGCGGCAGTGATGCCGATCAGTTCGAGAAACGCGGCGTTGGCTTGCAGCACGCGCCGGTCTGCGGTCAGCACCGCATTGGCGTCGCGGTTATTGGCAAACGCGGCGGCCAGCAGGCGCAGATGTTCTTCGGCTTCGCGCTGGCGCGTGATGTCTTTGCAAGTGCCGGTGATGCGGTGCGCCAGGCCATCGCTGCCGCGCTCGATGGCTCGGCCCTGCGTGCGTAACCAAAGCCAGGCTTCGGCCGGCGTATTGCGCACCCTGAATTCCAGATCGTAGTAATCGCAGGTGCCGCACAAGTGCTCGTTCCAGGCCAGCAACGCGGGGCCCTGATCGTCCGGGTGCAGGCGCTGCACCCAGTCGGCCCAGGGCAGCGTTTCACCCAGGGTTTCGTCGGGATTGCTGGAGAAATAATGCAGGCGCATCTGATTGTCCTGCGCCTGCCATTCCCAGATCAGCTCGCCGCTTCCCCACAGCGCCAACTGCAAACGGCGCTGAGCTTCCGACGCACTGAGCGCGCGCTTTAGCTCGACCGTGCTCAGGTACAACTCGCGGGATTTTTCAGTGAGCAACTGCTCGGCGGTCTTGCGCGCCTGACGCTCGCGATTCAGACGGCGCTGCCAGAGTTCTTCGTTCACTGGCGGATCATGTCGAAGCGAGTGGCGCTGCTGCCGGCCGCGCTGGGCAAGTCCTGGCGGCGCACGCGAATGGCTTCGCCGTAGTGATAAATGCAGCCACGAATGAGGCCTTCGGCCAGGTCAGCCAGCCCGCGGCTGGACCGGTAAATAAGCACCAGATGCTGCGGCGTGTGCTCGGCGGTTTCGAACGACGGTAATTGCGCCTGCGGGTAGAGCTTGTGCACCTCCTGATGCACATGGCCATCCACGCTGGCGAGCAGGCTGAACGCGTCATGGCAGTGCGCGAGCATCTGCGGGTAGGTTTCAACGAAGCGCTCGAACAGGAACTCGCCGTAGACCTTGATCAGCATCGACACACTGCTGCCGGTCAGCCTGGCCAGTGTGGCGACCAGTGCCTGCATTTCTTCATGGGAGTAATAGCCGACAGCCGTATAGGCGCCGTCGTTGGGCAGGGAAGTTTCGTTCAGCATCTGGTCAGCCAGCGCGGGCGAATAGCGCTGCTCGACCATTTCCAGGAACTCGGTGAATACCATACCCAGCATCATCGATTCCTTCGGCTGATCGGCTGTAGTGGGTATAGATGGCGCGGAGCGCAGCGGCAAGTTTTGCTGCGCGCGGGATGCGACGGCAGGTGACACGCCGCCTGCGCCTGCCGCGGATCTGGGGTCGGCGCTGCTTTTGCGCTATGCCACGCCTTGATCGCACGTGCCAGCGAAACACAATTCTCGATTGACATACGTCAATATCTGCTCAAGTATATCGTTTAAGTGATATTCATAAATCGCACAGCGATACGGAGCATAAATTGTACGATCCACTTGTCCATGCTCATCCTGGCGTTGGCGCGCCGCATACACCCTCTTATTGGGTGGACACGGCCGGTGCCGCGCCGCAGGACGACGGCCCGCTGAGCGGCGCTGTAGACGTTGACGTGGCGATTATTGGCGCCGGCTACACCGGCCTCAGCTGCGCCTTGCACCTGGCACGCGAGCATGGCGTTCGTGCACTGGTGCTCGAAGCCAATCAGGTGGCCTGGGGCTGCAGCGGCCGCAACGGCAGTTTCGCCCGTATCTCCGGTGGGCGAGTGGCGCTGTCGGAGCTGATTCAACGTTACGGCGCGACCACGGCAAAAGCCTATTTCGATGAGATGTCTGAGGGATTGAACACCGTGCGCGGCCTGATTCGCGACGGCCAGATCGGCTGCGACGCGCAGCCCGATGGCGTGTTCAAGGTGGCCAGCCATGCCCAGCATGTCGAGGCGCTGAAGCGTGAAGTGGGGTTGTACAACGACGTGCTGAAATACGGCGCCAGGCTGGTCAGTGCGGCCGAGGTTCAACACGTGCACACCGGCGCCGAGTCGTTCGGTGCGCTGTATATGCCCGACGGCTTTTCCATGCAGCCGCTGAAGCTGGCGTGGGGGCTGCACCGCATGGCGCGCCAAGCTGGCGCTACGGTACATGTGGGCTCGCCCGTGGTGGGCTGGACCAGCGCCAACGGCGTGCACCGTTTGCAGACACCCGGCGGCGTAGTGACGGCGCGCAAGGTGGTGGTGGCTACCAATGGCTACACCTCGCCGAGCCTGAACCCGGCAACTGCCGGGCGCGTTTTGCCGGTGCACTCGCAAATCATCGTGACCCGGCCGCTGACCGCCGCCGAAAAAAGCCACAGCTTGCCGGGCAGCGAATGCATGTTCGACACGCGCAATCTGCTCTCGTATTACCGCCGCCTGCCGGACGACCGCATTCTGTTCGGCGGACGCAGCGCCATCACCGGCAAAGACGCCGAAAACCCCCAACACCGGCAGAATCTGCACGATGCGCTGTGCCGCAAGTTCCCGGTGCTGGCCGGCATCGAGGTGGATTACAACTGGGGTGGTTGGGTGGCCGTCAGCGAAAACTCGCTGCCTTTTATTTGCCGTGTGCCGGGCACCGACACTGTGTTTTCCGCCGGTGGCTACGCGGGCAGCGGCGTGTCGTTCTCGGTGCAGGCTGGCAAGCGTCTGGCGCAAATGGTCAGCGGCGAACAGCACCCGACACGGGTCGATTTTCTGCACCAGATTCCAAAGCGTTTTCCCTTTCAGCCGTTCCTGCGCGTCGGGCAGCGGCTGGCGTACGCGTGGTACCGATTCAAAGACGCGCAATAAGCGCAGCAGTACGCGAAGGGTGCTTGCCACCCCGCGACTACAACAAGAGTGATGTGGGCACTGTCGCCCGGGGCGTTCGATTCAACTGTCTAATTACAACAAACTCAGGAGTTGAAAATGCGATCAATCAATACACGTATGGCGGGCTTGGCTGCGGCCATTTCCCTGTGTTCCATGGCCCAGGTGCATGCTGCTGGAACCGTCACATTTGCAGGCTGGGGCGGCGCGCTGCAAGACGCTGAGCGCACGGCTTATTTGAAGCCGGCAGAGAAGGCGCTGGGCATCACCATCAAAGAAGACAACATGGACGGCCTGGCCGCTGTGCGCGCGCAGGTGATGTCCGGCAAGCCGAAGTGGGACGTTGTCGAGCTGGCCTCCAACGACTGTGTCATGGCGCAGGAACAAGGGCTGACCGAGCCGCTGGATTACTCGGTAATCAGCACGGACGGCGTTGCCGAGAATTTCTACGGCAAGAACTGGATCGCCAGTAACGCCTATTCCACGGTGCTGGCCTGGGCCAATGATGCCGGGCCGAATACACCGAAAACCTGGAAAGCGTTTTTCGACCCCGACGTAAAAGCGTCGCGCTCGATGTACCGCCAGCCGTACACCACGCTGGAACTGGCGCTCATCGCCGACGGCGTGTCGCCCAAAGCGCTGTATCCGCTGGATGTTGACCGCGCTTTCAAAGTGCTCGAGCGCATCAAACCGCAGGTGGTCAACTGGTGGCGCAGCGGCACCGATTCGGCGCAACTGCTGCGCAGCCGTGAAGTGGATGCGCTGTCGATCTGGGCCTCGCGGGTTGAAGACCTGAAAAAATCCGGCGACGACGTCGACTTCACCTACCAGCACGCGCTGGTGGATTACGACTGCGTCGTGGTGCCCAAAGGCGCGCCGAACAAAGAACTGGCGATGAAGCTGGTGGCCGAAATCATGAAGCCCCACAGCCAGGCGACGCTGGTGACGTTGATTCCCAACCCGCCAATCAATACCAAGGCGTACGACACCGGCATCATTCCGGCGGACATGGCAGCGACCTTGCCAACCGCGCCGGCCAACCTCGACAAGGTGGTGTTCTTCGATCCGGTCTGGTGGCAAGCCAACCAGGCTGAAGTGCAGCGTCGTTTCGACCTGTTTATCCAAAACTAAAAGGGCGCTGGCATGAAACGCATACACAAAACCATGATGCACACGGCCATCGTTGCGGCCTTGGCCGTGGGCGCAAGTTTCTCGGCCGTGGCCGACAGCCTGACGTTCTCCGGCTGGGGCGGCGCCTTGCAAGACGCCGAGCGCAAAGCCTATCTGGAGCCGGCAGCCAAAGCCCTGGGCGTGACCATCAAGGAAGACAACATGGACGGCCTGGCCGCCGTGCGTGCCCAGGTTATGTCGGGCAAACCGAAGTGGGATGTGGTGGAACTGGGCAGCACCGAATGCGCCCAGGCCCAGCAGGAAGGCCTGGCCGAGCCGCTGGATTACTCGGTGATCGATGCCAAGGATGTCGATAAGAGCGTGGTCTCCAGCCACTGGATTGCCAGCCACGCTTACGCCACCGTGGTGGCCTGGGCCGATGACACCGGCGCGCCGGTGGCGAAGAACTGGCAGCAGTTTTTCGACCCGAACGTGAAGGGCGCCCGTGCCTTGTATCGCCAGCCATGGCTGACCATGGAAGCGGCGCTGCTGGGTGATGGTGTGGCGCCCAAAGACCTGTATCCGCTGGACGTGGAACGAGCGATCAAGGTGCTGGAGCGCATCAAGCCGCAGGTGGTGAACTGGTGGAGCGCCGGTGCCGATTCGGCGCAACTGCTGCGCAGCCGTGAAGTGGATTTCCTGGCGATCTGGAATGGTCGCGTCAGCGATGTGAAAGCCAGCGGCGAACCGGTGGACTACAGCTTCGACGGCGCTTTGTTGAGCCATGACTGCCTGATCGTGCCCAAGGGCGCGGCCAACAAGGAACTGGCGATGAAACTGATCGCCCAGATCATGCTGCCGCAAAGCCAGGCCAAACTGGCCACGTTGATTCCGTACTCGCCAGTGAACGCCAAGGCGTACGAGCTGCCGATCATCACCGAAGAGCTGGCGGCGCGCCTGCCCACTTCACCGCAGAACATCGACAAAGTGGTCGCCGTTTCGCCTGAGTGGTGGGTGAAAAACCAGGAGGCGGTGCGTCAACGGTTCGCCCTGTTTGTGGCCAAGTAAGCTGTGCATTGATCTGTTGAACGGGGTGGGGCGCCCAGGCGCCTCCTCTACGAAAAAGGGCGCAAGACGTCCACTGTGCCGAGTGTGAGCATGTCCCAAGAACATAAACTTTCGATGTCCATCGACATCGAGAACCTGACCAAGACCTACGACAGCTTTGCTGCGTTGGATGATGTTTCGCTGAATATCAAAAGCGGCGAATTCCTGTCTTTGCTCGGTTCCTCCGGTTCCGGCAAAACCACGCTGCTGATGGCACTGGCCGGGTTTGTGCGCCCGGATGCCGGCAGCATTCGCTTTGCTGGCCGCGAGATGGTGTTCGAGCCGCCGCACAAGCGCGACGTGGGCATGATGTTCCAGAGCTACGCGCTGTTCCCCCATATGAACGTGTTCCAGAACGTGGCCTATCCGCTGAAGCTGCGCGGTTTCAAGCGCGCTGACATTCGCAAGCGCGTGGAAGCGGCGCTGGCGACCGTGGAGCTGGATCACTTGATCGAACGCGGCATTACCGAAATGTCGGGCGGGCAGCGCCAGCGTATCGCCCTGGCCCGCGCCATTGTCTTTGAACCGAGAATTCTATTGATGGACGAACCGCTTTCGGCCCTCGACAAACGTCTGCGCGAAACCATGCAACTGGAGTTGCGCCGGTTGCATGAACGCCTGGGCATGACGGTGGTTTACGTCACCCACGACCAGCGCGAAGCGCTGACCATGTCCGACCGCATTGCTGTGATGAGCCAGGGCCGCATTCGCCAGATCGATACGCCGGTGAACCTGTACGAGCGTCCGGCCAACCGCTTTATCGCCGAGTTCGTCGGCGAATCGTCCTGCCTGCCGATCACCCTGCAAGACGGCCAGCCGCTGTTTCAGGGCCGCCCGGTGCGCGGTGCCAGCGTGGCCGCCAGCGTGAAGAATCCGAGCCTGGTGGTGCGCCCCGAGAAGCTGCAATTCGTCACGGCCGATGCCAGCGACTACAACCTGCTAAACGGTCGCGTGAGCGATGTGATTTTCCAGGGCGAAAGCCAGTTGGTGCAGATCGACCTGGGCGAGGGCATGGCCGTGGCCATTCGCCGGCCTACCCGCAGCTCGGAAAGCAACCGTTTGCCTGAGCGTGGCGAAGCCGTGGTGCTCGGCCTGCACCTGCAAGACACGCTGGTGGTGGGAGACGACCAATGAGCGCCGGCGCCAACGCGCTGAACGCGCGCGAACTGCGCGGCGCCGGCCGGCGTGAGCGCTGGTTTCTGTTCGGCACCGGGCTGCCCGCACTGCTGCTGGTGTTGTTGACGTTTGTGCTGCCGATTGGCTGGCTATTCTGGCTGTCACTGTTCGACGCCGAAGGCCAGTTGACCATCGAAAACTACACGCGCCTGCTGGAGCCGATTTACGTTCTGACCTTTGTGCAGACCTTCAAGATCAGCATCATCGTCACGCTGGTTTGCGTGCTGATCGGGTACCCCTACGCCTATTTCATGATCAAAGGCTCGCGCTGGCTGGCCAATTTGGCCATGGCGCTGCTGCTGGTGTCGCTATGGACGTCGCTGCTGGTGCGCACCTATGCCTGGCTGATCATTCTGCAGCGCCGTGGCATCGCCAACGATCTGTTGATGAGCCTGGGCCTGACCGATGCGCCGCTGTCGCTGGTGCATAACCTCACCGGCACGGTGATCGGCATGGTGCACATCATGTTGCCGTTCATGATTCTGCCGCTGTTTGCGGCGATGAAAAGCATCGACCCGATTTACAACCAGGCAGCCGCCACCTTTGGCGCGTCGCCGTCGCGGGCCTTTCGTGATGTGTTTCTGCCGCTGTCACTGCCGGGCCTGGCGGCCGGCGCCACGCTGGTGTTCGTGATTACCCTGGGCTTCTACGTGACGCCGGCGCTGTTGGGCGGTGGCAAGGTGCAAATGATCTCGATGCGCATCGAAAGCGATGTGTCGATGTACGCCAACTGGGGCGCCGCCTCTTCGCTGGGCGTGGTGTTGCTGGTGGCCACCTTGCTCATGTTGTTTATCGTCAAGAAGAGCGTCGGCCTCAGCCGGCGCAGCGAGTAAATCATGGCCCGACTCAAACAAAACCTCCTGGCGGCGGTGACCGGCGCATGGCTCTACGTGTTGGTACTGGCGACCATGGCGTTTCTGGTGTTGCCGACGCTGATCGTGATTCCCATGTCGCTGTCGGATGCGCGCTACCTGAGCTTTCCACCGAAGTCGTTCAGCCTGGAGCCGTTCTTCAGCTATTTCGCCTCGCTGGAATGGCGCAGCGCCACCGGTGTGTCGCTGCTGACCGCAACGCTGACCATGTTGCTGGCGACCACGCTGGGCACGGCGGCGGCGTATTCGCTGCATGTTACCCAGTCGCGGGTAACCGGCGTGCTGCGTGGTCTGATGATGGCGCCGATGATCGTGCCGACCATTTTTATCGCCATCGGCCTGTTCTTCGTCTACGCCCGCTTTGACCTGAACAACACCATTCCCGGTCTGGTGCTGGCGCATACGCTGCTGGCCTTGCCCTATGTGGTGATCAACGTCAGCGCCGGCCTGCGCAGTTACGACATGACCCAGGAGCAGGCGGCCTGCATTCTGGGCGCCACGCGACTGCGCGCGTTCTTCGACGTGACGCTGCCGCAGATTCGTTTTTCGGTCATTGCAGCGGCCATGTTTGCCTTCGCCATTTCCCTGGATGAAGCGGTGGTGTCGCTGTTTATCAGCGGCGGCGACAGCTCCACCCTGACCAAGAAAATGTTCAGCTCACTGCGCTCGGAAATCGATCCGCTGATTGCCGTGGTCGCCACGCTGATGACCCTGCTGTCGATCATCATGCTCTGCATCAGCATCATGGCCCAGCGCAAAGCCAAAAGGGCCGCGGCATGATCCGGCTGGCCCACGCCAACCCGCAGGTGCTCGAGTTCTTCTGGAACGGCCGCCGCGTGCAAGGCCGCCAGGGCGAAAGCCTGGCAACCGCGCTGCTGGCCAATGGCATTCGCACCCTGGCCTGGACGCGCAAATCACACCGGCCGCTGGGCTACTCCGGCAGCTACGTGGCCGGCGTTCTGGCGCGTGTGAATGGCGTGCCGAATGTGCGCCTGGACCTGCTGCCGGTCACGGCCGGGGCCAAGGTGGACATGCAGAACTGCTGGCCGACGCCGGCCCTCGATGTGCTGCGTTTGTCGCGCCTGATTCCGGCCAGCTGGATTCAGGGCGGCTTCGAACACACCAACCTGGTGCCCAGCGGCAGCGCCTTGTTTCAGCGCTGGGAAGCGCTGCTGGCGTTTCTCGCCGGCTCCGCGAAACCGCCTGAGCGTATCGGGCAGATAGCGGTGCCGATGGCCCGGCGCCTGAGTGCCGATGTGCTGGTAATCGGCGCGGGCCCATCCGGCTGCGGCGCTGCCAACAGAGCCGCAGCGGCGGGGCGCAGCGTGGTGCTGGTAACCCGAGGCCATGGCGTGGCGCGCTATGCGCAAAGTTTCGGTACGCCGGGTCCGCAACTGGATGAACGCGTGCAACTGGTGACTGGCGTCGAGGTGTTTGGCGCCTACCGCGAGGGCGAACTGCTGCTTGGCGCCCCGCATGACGCAACACTCGGTGCCGTGGCGTTGGAAGCCGACGAGATCATTCTGGCCACTGGCCGCCGCGCCTGCCCGCCGGTGGTGCCGGGCATCTGGCTGCCCGGGGTGATGGATGCGCGAACCGCATTGCTTATGGCCCACGAACAGGCCGTGGCGCCGGGTGTGCGCGTGGTGGTGGTCGGTACGGGGGATGAACACGCCGTCGCCGCGCGCCTGACCGAACTGGGCGTCAACGTGGTCGCCGTGCGCCCGGTAGCGCAGCTGCACCGCGTGGAAGGACGCCATCGCGTAAAGGCTGCGCGGTTCGCTGACCGTGTGGCCTGTGATGCCGTTGTGCACGCGGGGCCGTGGTTGGCTGACGCGAGCCTGAGTTTCCAAAGTCGCGCCGATGGCTTGCTGCAACTGCGCGAAGTGCGCGACAGCCGCCTGCATACCGTCGGCTCGGCCGCGTTGGCGGATGAGCCATTGCCAGTAGCCACCGCCTCGCGCCATGCCGCGTTGCTGTGCCCGTGTTTCGACGTGTCGTGCCATGAGGTGCAGGCGCTGGTGGAGCAGGGCATTACTGACCTGGAAGTGATCAAGCGCCTGACCTCATGCGGCATGGGCCCCTGTCAGGGCCAGCCGTGCTGGGATTCGCTGCGCGCACTGGTCAGCGCCCGCAGTGGCCTGGCGTTGTCGGCATTGCCAAGGCCGACGCTGCGTCCGCCACGTCGGGCGCTGAGCGTGGCGCAGGCGGCGGGACTGGTCGATTGTGTGGAGCCGCTGCAATGACGGCCGCTCACGCACTGCCAAGCCAGGCCTCGATCATCATCGTCGGCGCCGGCATTCAAGGCTTGTCGCTGGCCTTCAACCTCACTGAACTGGGCGTGCGCGACATTCTCGTGCTGGATGCCGGGTACTGGCAGGGCGGGGCATCAGGGCGCAACGGCACGCTGATTCGCGGCGCCTTCAGCTCGCCAGAGTGGACGCGCTTTTTCGCCCATTCGTGCCACCTGTGGCAGGGCCTTTCGAAGCGCCTTGGCGAGAACGTCATGTACTCGCGGCGCGGCTACACCATGGTCGGCGAGCGCAGCAGCACGGCCGCCATGCTCGACCGCACGCTGCAGGTGCACCGCGAGTGCGGCATCAATTCCAGCCTGCTGACTGCCACCGGGCTGCGCGAGGTGTTGCCGGCCTTGGCCCATGAGCGTGTGAGTGCGGCCGTGCACCTGCCGGACAGCGGCGTGGCGCCCCATCACGCGGCCATGTATGCCTATCGTCAGGCCTGCGAAGCGCGCGGCGTGAAGATTTTTTACCGCACTGAAGTCACCGCCATCGACCAGAGCGCCGGGCGCATTAGCGGGGTGAGGGTGGGCGAGCAGCGCATCGCCACCGACACCCTGGTGCTGGCCGGCGGCGCTGAAAGCAACCGCTTGGCGCAACTGGCCGGCGTGCCGCTGGATGGTTATCCGATGCGCCTGGAAGCCATGGCGCTGGAACCGATGCGCCCGCTGATTGGCCCGGCCGTGGCACTGCTGGATCGGCTCTGCTACATGCACCAGACTGCGCGCGGCGAAGTGGTGGGCGGGGCCGAAGTGGCGGAGCGTGCGCAGCACACGCTCAATGCCGATGTGCCGGTGATGGCGGCCACTGCCAAGGCGTATCTGGAGATGTTTCCGCAACTGGGCCGCGCGCGGATCTTGCGCCAATGGGCCGGCTTGGTGCATATCTCCAAAGATTTTGGCCCACTGCTGGGCGCGCATCAGCAGTTGCCGGGCCTGTTTATCAGCGCTGGCTGGTGCTACGGCCATGCCGGCGCCCCGGCTGCGGGTGAATTGCTGGCCAAAGCGATCGTCAGCGGCGAGGTGGACGAGCGCATGCGGCCGTTTGCCGTCGACCGCTTTGAACGCAATCAGCCGGTGGTGGAGCCGGGCATTGTGTTGAGCCATTTTGAATAATTGAAACGCACCGTGATTGATGTGCCGTTATCGGCAAAACAAGGATAAAACCCATGAGCTCTCTGGAAGACTCGCCACTGTTCATCACTGCCTTGTCGAAAGGCTTGGCACTGCTGACTGCCTTTCGCGCCGGGCGCCCGAGCATGAGCCTGGTCGAACTGGCCGAAGCCACCGGGCTGAACAAGAGCACCGTGCAGCGTTCGGCATTTACCCTCGAAGCACTTGGGTATCTGTACAAGGAACCGGTGACCAAGCGCTTTCGCCTGGCGCCCAAATCCCTCGATCTGGGCACCGGTTATTTGCAAACCAGCGAGCTGATCGAGCGCGCCAATCCCTACCTGCATGAGCTCAATCGCGACGTGGAAGAAAGCTGCAACCTGCTCGAACCGTGCGGGCTGGACATGCTCTACGTGGCGCGCTTTCCCAGCCACAAGCAGATTTCCATTCATATGCCGCTGGGCCGGCATTTGCCGATGTACTGCACGGCAGCGGGGCGCGCCTACCTGGCCGCGCTGCCGGCCGCCGAAGCCGACGCCATTCTTCAGGCCTCGGACCGCCAGAGCTACACGGCCACCACCGTGACCGACCTGGAGCAACTGCGCGCCATCGTTGCCGAATCGCGCAGCGAGGGTTACGCCTTCGCGCAGGAAGAGTATTTCGCCGGTGACATCAGCGTGGCGGCTGCGGTGGTCAACGCCGATGGTTATCCCCTGGGCGCGGTGGGTATTTCCGTGCCGTTCAGCCGCTGGACCCTCGACGATGCGCGCAAGCAACTGGCGCCAAAAGTGATCAACGCCGCGCGCACCATCGCCAGCGCATCGCGCAGTTTGCGTCCCGTGGGCTAACGCGCAGGCTCCCTTTCACAGCTAATCCTGCTGCGGGCTCCGGCCCGCGGTATAGGCGCCGAATTGCCCGAA
>Ga0157370_10002619_pt1 | contig 21643 bp, 17 predicted proteins | sample C35metaG_FD_113463 | JGI IMG/M metagenome (GOLD analysis project Ga0157370, IMG submission 113463) | Corn rhizosphere microbial communities from Kellogg Biological Station, Michigan, USA - C3-5 metaG | ecosystem: Host-associated > Plants > Roots > Rhizosphere > Soil | place: USA: Michigan...
CACCAGCGGGTGCTCCGAGGAATACTTGGCACTCTTAAACCGGATGATGGCGGAGGCGCGGGCCACTGCGGTCCCATGCGGCTTGGAAGGCCCGGACACCTCCTCGAGGATGTCCAGGTACTGTCCGGCCATGACCTCCGCCCGCATCAGGTTGAAGACGGAGCGGGCCGGGCTGGCGGCCCCGGCGCCGATGGAGGCAAAAACCTCTTCGCTAAAGGAGAGGCACAGGTCGCCGGTCAAGATGGCCGCTGCATGGCCGAATCGTTCCTCGTTCAATGCCCAGTTGCGTTCCGCGTGCAGGGTGCTGAACTGGCGGTGGACGCTGGGACCGCCCCTGCGGGTGTCGGACCTGTCAATGATGTCGTCATGGATCAGGGCGGCAGCCTGGAACAGTTCCAGGGCAGCCCCGGCCAGAATGATTTCGCGGGCACCGGCTGTGCCACCCGCCCCGCGCCAACCCCAATAGGCCAGCAGGGCCCGCATGCGCTTGCCACCGGTCACCAGTGACCTGATGGCATCCACCAGGACCAGGGTGTCCGGGGAAATCCGGCCAAGCAGCGTGTGCTTTTCGTCCAGAAAGGATGTCAGTTCATCCGCCACTTCGGCGACAAAGGCTTCCTGCTCAACGGTGGTCGGGTCCTCCGTGGTCGCGGCAAATGCGCTCATGCTGTGGGAATCCTTGCTGTGTCTCGCCATGGGTGGAATCGGGAAAAGTGTTCGAGGTTACTTCAGGGACGCCGGCAATACGTTGGCGCCAACGGTAACCGTGGACGTGGAACCGGTCTGGACAACGCTGACCACCACATTCTCCTGCCCCGCGCCGCGCACAAATGTCTTCGAGGGCGTGCCATCCACCGCATCCCCGGGGAGGGCCGTAAACTTTTGGCCCGTGTAGACCTTGGTGTAATACGCCAGGACGTCGGCGGGCTTGGCCGTGATCGTGGCGGTCAGGGACGCGACGGACAAAGGGGTGCTGCGTTGCAGGCTTGACGCCTGGACCTGTGCACCCTTCATGAGGGGAATGAGCGTGGACGGGAAGCCGGCCACCAGTTCATTGACGGCGGATTCCACTGTGGGCTGTGCGCTGGCATCGGTGCTGGCGGCCGCGGTGGTGGCCGGGCCGGAGGCCGCACTGGTGGCAGTGGTGGAACCCGGTGCGGACGACGACGGCGAAACCGGGGCCCCGGAGCAGCCGGAAAGAAGCACGACGGCGGCCACGGCGGCCACGGCCGCGACGGCCGAAAGGTGCGACAGCCGGGGGGCCAAGGCGGACGCGCATTGGGTGCTGGCGGTGATCATGGCGATTTCCTTAGCTGCCGGGGTCGGTGCAATGGATCCAGACCAGTTTACCTGCGGGCGGTGGGTGGAATTGCCGGGGCCACTGTGTCAGGGCCCTTCACTACACTTGAAGCGTGGAGCAGCAACCTCGCCGTATGGCCATGCGCCCCGCCCGGGCAGAGCCCGGGGCGGGTGAATCGGCGCTGCGCCGGGAGCAGGCCGGCAGGGTGCTGGACCAGTCCGGGTGCACCATCATGCACGTGGACATGGACGCATTTTTTGTCTCGGTCGAGCTGCGCCAGCGGCCGGAGTTGAAGGGCCGTCCCGTGATTGTCGGCTTCCCGGAGGGCCGTTCAGTGGTCCTGTCCGCGTCCTACGAAGCCCGCAAGTTCGGTGTGAGGTCCGCCATGCCCATGGCGACGGCCATGCGGATGGCGCCCACCGCCGTCGTCATCAACCCGCGGCACGGCCTGTACCAGGAGGTGTCGGCGCAGGTCATGGAACTCTTCAACTCAATCACCGACACCGTGGAACCTCTCAGCGTCGACGAGGCCTTCCTGGACGTGGCCGGCGCCCTCCGACGGCTCGGCACGCCACTGGAGATTGGTGCGCTGGTGCGCCGCCGTGTGGCCGCCGACCTCGGCATCACTGCCTCAGTGGGCATAGCATCCTCCAAGTTCGTGGCCAAGATCGCCTCCACGCGGTGCAAGCCGGACGGCATGCTGCTCATTGAAAGGGACCGCACGGTGGAATACCTGCACACCCTTCCCGTCCAGGCGCTGTGGGGGGTGGGGGCCAGGACGCTGGAAACACTGCAGCGGCTGGGCATCTTCACGGTGGCGGATGTGGCGGCCACCCCTGTTGGCGTGTTGCAAAAGACGCTCGGAGCCGGCGGCCGTGCCCTCCACCAGCTGTCGTGGGGGATAGACCCCCGGCCGGTCACACCGGTGAGGACGGAGAAAAGCATAGGCGCGGAGGAGACCTTCGCCGTTGACACGTTCGACGACGACGTCCTCACCCGGGAACTGCTCCGGCTTTCACACCGTGTGGCGGCGCGGCTGCGCGAATCGCACCTTGCCGGGCGGACCCTGGCCCTGAAAATCAAGTACTCCGACTTTTCCACCATCAGCCGCTCCAAGTCCATGGGGGCCGGCCTGGACAGTGCTGGCCAGATTTACGCCGGTGCCGTGGCGCTCCTGCGCGCCCTGGGGACCCGCCCCCAAAGCGTGCGCCTGATCGGGGTGAGGGTGGAATCCCTGGAATCCATCGAGACCGCACCGCTGCAGTTCAGCCTGGACCGGCGGGATGACAACGGGCGAAATGCCGAAGTGGCCGGCGACGCCATCGCCGCGAAATTCGGCACCGCCAAGGTGGTGCCGGCGCGGCTGCTGGCAAGCCGGCAAAAAAAGCAGGGGCCGGGCCCACGATAATGGCTTGCAGATACCGCGAAAATCACCGAAAGTGCGGCCCCTCCGGTGTTAGCCAAATTACTTTTTGACAGGACGGAAGTCCATGCCCACCGCCGGGTTTCAGTTCCACAAAATCAAGCCTATTGTTAGTAGTGGGAGTTCGCTCGGCAACGGTCCTTGACCCCGTTGGCACCCTGCGGAGGCCGGGGCATTTTTTGTCCGGTTGCCACCGTGGGGAACTAAATGGGACACCAAGGGCGTTAACGAGTTAAGACGCCCATGGCCCTGACCTGAAGGAGGTCGTCATGCCCCTCTCTGAGCACGAGCAAAGACTGCTTGACCAGCTGGAGCAGCAGCTGCATGCCGAGGACCCGAAATTTGCCAATGCACTGGCATCGGACCCGGCCCACTCGCTGTCCACCCGGCACATTGTGATCGGCGTTCTCGTCCTGATCGTCGGCATCATGGTTCTGCTTGGTGGCGTTGCGCTGTCGCAGATCGTGGTGGGAATCCTCGGGTTCCTGATCATGGGCGCAGGTGTGTACTTCGCGGTGTCAAGGCCCAAGTTCAGCGGTGACCCCACAGCCCCCGCAAAATCCGGGTCAAAGCAGAAGAGCGGCTTCATGAGCAACCTCGAGGAGCGTTGGGAAGAACGCCGCCGCGAGCAGTAGCTGAGCCTGGCATCCTGATCAGCACCGGGCAGCCCAGGCTGTGGGCTGCCGGATGACGTGATTCTTGCCGCCCGGCGCCTTGTGACGGCCCCTCGTGGCGCCGCCAACATCCCCAAAAGGTCCCTTCGAGGGCCTTTTTGCGTTTAACAGGACCTGTTGCCGCCCGGGGCGCCCCTGGCCTTCCATGCGCCGGCCCTCCACTTTCCACCACCGGCGGCCGTCCGGAACCAATATTGCGCCCCAAACGGGCCCCACGGCCGGGTGGAGCGCGGCAGTGCGGCGAGCCCGGGGGGAAATGCGGCCGCCCGTGAAAATTTCCCTCCACCCGGGCAAAGGCGTCCGCTTCCCTGCTATGGCAAGGATCCGGCTGCCGACACGCGGGCCAATTGACGCGCCATGTCGTTGACGGTGGAGGATTGTGGAGTAATGTGGAGCGCGTAAGAGGGAAATGGTGAAGGGTAGCTCGAAAGACCTTGGGGGAGAGGGCGGTGGGGGATGTTTCTGGGAACACATTCACCGCGCCTCGACGAAAAGGGCCGGCTCATCCTTCCCGCCAAATTCCGGGAGGAATTGGCCGGTGGACTTGTCCTGACCAAGGGGCAGGAACACTGCATTTACGTCTTCAGTGCCAGGGAATTTGAAAAGGTCCATGCGGACATGGTGGGTGCACCGATGCAAAATCGGCAGGCACGCGACTATGGCCGCATCCTTCTCTCCGGGGCATCTGATGAAGTTCCCGACAAACAAGGGCGTGTGACCATTCCGGCCACACTTCGCGCCTACGCAGGTCTCGACCGGGAGTTGGTGGTCATTGGGGCCGGCAACCGTGCGGAGATTTGGGATGCCAAGGCCTGGACCGAGTACTTGGCGGAACAGGAAAAGGCGTTTGCGGAAATGGATGAAGACGCCGTCCCCGGCACAAAAACGCAATAGGCAGCACGCAACATCAGCTCCATGCACCACCAGCACCACACGACATGGGTTTGAACCATGGCGCGGCACGGACTTTCTTGAATGAGGTCTCCAGCCGCCCGGCAGTGTCAATCCTGGCTCACCTTCCCCGGAGCCAGGCGGGACAGGCCCGGCGCGGAGGGGGAGCTGGTTTAAGAACGGCGGCCACCCACTGATCGAGCACTGACCGCAGACCAGGCAATCCGGACATCAAGGTACTTATCGGAAATGGAGGCGTGATGACGTCGGAAGTTCCCACGCCACCCACCTCAGCCCGCCACACACCCGTTCTCAAGGACCGCTGCATCAATCTCCTGGCACCCGCCTTCGACACCGCCCTCCGGGAGGGGCGCACCCCCTACGTGATCGACGCCACGCTTGGCATGGGCGGGCACAGCGAGGCCATGCTCCAGCGGTTCCCCGAGCTGCACCTGATAGGCATCGACAGGGACACCGAGGCACTTGGCCTGGCCGGGGCCCGCCTGACACCCTTCTCCGCCCGCATCGACCTGGTGCATGCCGTGTACGACGAGATCCCGGAAGTGCTGGGCAACCTCGGCGTGCAGCAGGTGGACGGAATCCTCATGGACCTGGGCGTGTCCTCCCTGCAGCTGGATGAGCGCGAACGCGGATTCGCCTACTCCTTTGACGCACCCCTGGACATGCGCATGGACACCAGCCGCGGACCCACGGCGGCCGACGTCGTCAACACTTATTCAGAAGATGACCTGGTGCGGATCATCCGCAAGTGGGGCGAGGAAAAGTTTGCCGGCCGCATTGCCAACCACATTGTTGCTGCCCGTGACAGGAAGCCCCTCACGCACACCGGCGAACTGGTCGACATCATCCGCAACGTGGTCCCTGCCGGGGCCGCACGCACCGGCGGCCACCCGGCCAAACGAACGTTTCAGGCGCTGCGGATTGAGGTCAATGAAGAACTGAGCGTGCTTGAGCGTGCCGTCCCCGCCGCGGTCGATGCGCTGGGCCTGCACGGTCGCGCCGTCGTCATGTCCTACCACTCGCTGGAAGACAAGATCGTCAAGGCTGTTTTTGCTGCCGGGTCACGTTCTTCGGCGCCGGCGGGCTTTCCCGTGGAACTTGAAGAGCACAAGGCCACCCTCAAGCGACTGACCAAGGGAACCGAAATTCCCACGGACGAAGAAATTGCAGAAAACCCCAGGGCCGCCTCCGCGCGGCTTCGCGCAGTGGAAAAAGTGAAAGTTAGGAACCGCACATGAGCCAGCTTGCATTTCGCACGGTTTCAGCCACAAGCGGCAACAATGCCCGGGTGCTGCAAGGAGGGGATCCCCACCGCGAGGGGGGCAACCCGCTCCGCGGAGCGGCTCCCAAGGCAGCGAGGCCCCGGACCCCGCTTTCCCTGGTGGTCTCGGTGCCGCGGCGAAACCGGACCCCGCTGGTGGTCTCCTTGTTTCTGCTGGTGGTGGCGGCGCTGTCGGCCGTGTTGGTCATGAGTGTGTCCGTGTCCCAGGGACAGTACGAGCTGGTGGCCCTGAAGACGCAGCAAAGCAACCTGGAGAAGTCCAACCAGGCGCTGGAACTTGACCTGACCGCACGCGTTGCCCCACAGAGCCTCGTGGCCAAGGCTGCGGCCATGGGCATGGTGCCGGCTGCCACAACCGGCCAGATTGACGTGCGCACCAAGAAGGTGACAGGCAACCCCCAGCCCGCGTCGGCGGACACCAAGGGCCTGGTGGTCATTCCACCGGCCAACTTGAACGCACCCCAGCCAGCCGCGGCCGCTGCCGCCGGCCCGGGCACGGCCCTCCAGGATGCAGCAGCCAAGGACGCTGCGGCCTCCCGCACGGATGCCCCCAAGGCTGTTTTGGGCGCTGCCCCGGCTGCCCCGGTGGCCGCGGCACCGGATCTCAATGGCGGCACCATCCCCGCTCCGGGGCAAAAGCACAGCTAAGGTGTGAGGGACACGGGCGGACCGCACCAGCCGCCCGGCAGGCGGGGGGACCGTCCAGCAGGCAATACATACAGGCAGCAAGGAAACGCAGTGGCAAAAGACTCCCCAAACCCAACGAACGGTGCACTTGCACACCGCTTGAACAAGGTGGGCCGGGGCCGGATGCGTGTTGGCTTCGTCGTCATGCTGGCCTTTCTCCTGGTCATCGCAGGCAAGCTGGTCATGATCCAGGGGCTGGATGTGGGCCACCTGGCTGAAGCGGCCGAGACCCAGCGGACGGTGGTGCAAAAGCTGCCCGCCGTGCGGGGAAAGATCCTGGATGCCAACGGCAAGGTGCTGGCCGAAAGCATCCTGCGCTATGACATCACCGTTTCGCAGGTCAACAGCTCCCTGTATCCGGAATACAAGCACTTTGACACCGCCAGCCAAAAAACGGTGACGTACACCCGGGCCGAAGGGCTGCAGCAGCTGGCGGACGTGCTGAAGCTGCCCGTTGACCAGGTCACCAAGGCCGCCACAGGCGACAAGACGTTCAATTACATCGTCAAGGATGTCAGCCCTGCCGTGGAGAGCCAGGTGGCGGCCCTGGGCGTGCCCGGCATCTATTCCCAGGCCCAAACCAAGCGCGTCTACCCTGCCGGCTCGGTGGGCGGCAACATTGTCGGCTTCCTGGGCTCGGACGGCACTCCGCTGGCCGGAATTGAGCTGACCATGAATGACAAGCTCACCGGCAAGGACGGCTCACGCACCTACCAGGCCGGAAAGAACGGGATCATCATCCCCACCGCGCCCGTGAGGACCGTCCCGGCCGTGGACGGCCAGACGGTCAAGCTGACCATGAACCAGGACATCCAGTATTACGCCCAGCAGGCCGCCCAGGAACAGAAGCAAAAATACAGCGCCCAGTGGGCCACCATCCTGGTCATTGAGGTCAAGACGGGCAAGGTGGTGGCGATGGCCGACACCGACACCGTTGACCCGAACGACCCGGGCAAGACGGCCGCCGCCAACCGCGGCGCACGCTCCGTCAGCGCCGTCGTCGAACCCGGCTCCACTGACAAGATCATGACGGTTTCCGGGGTGATGGACAAGGGCCTGATGACCCCGCTGACGCACATTGTGGTACCGCCCACCTACACCGTGGACGGGGAAACTTTCACCGACGCATTCCCGCACGGCACTGAGCAGCGCACCCTGGCCGGCATCATCGGCCAGTCCCTCAACACGGGGACGGTCATGGCGGGGGAGAAGATGACCCCGCAGGAACGTTATGACAACATGCGCAAGTTCGGGATCGGCCAGCTCACCGGCATCCCGCTGCCCGGTGAGAGCCCCGGCATTTTCGCCACCCCGGACAAATGGGACGTGCGCCAGCAATACACCATCCTGTTCGGCCAGGGCGTGGCCCAGACACCCCTGCAGACAGCCATGGTGTACCAGACCATCGCCAACAACGGCGTCCGGCTCAAGCCCCAGCTGATTGATTCCTTTACCGCGGCGGACGGCACCGTGTCGACGGTTCCGCAGGCACCGGGCATCAAGGTCATCAGCCCCCAGACGGCCCAGCAGGACCGGGACATGCTGGAAAGCGTCGCTACCATGGGTGACGCCCCGGATGTGAAGATCCCTGGCTACCGGGTGGGCGGGAAAACCGGCACTGCGGAGGCTCCGGCCAGCAACGGCGGCTTGAGCGGGTACACCTCCTCCTTCATCGGCATGGCGCCCATGGACAATCCCGAGTACGTTGTTGCCGTGACCGTCCAGCAGCCGCAGGGACTCATTTACGGCGTCACCCAGGGCTACACCTTCAACGACGTCATGGGCCAGGTCCTGCGCACCTACGATGTTCCGCCGTCCAGCACCCCGTCCGTCAAGCTTCCCCAGTTCTACAAGTAACCCGCGCAGAGCACGACACAACATGAAAGAAATTCACCCAGTGGAACAGCCCGGCCCCGGCCAAAATCCGAACCGCACCCCGCCCCTGAGGCCCGCCCGCCAGGTGCCCGTGGCGTTGGAGCGCATTGCCTCCGCGGCCGGGGCCCGCCTGCCCGCGGGCGGTTCCTCCACGTGGGTGACGGGCGCCAGCCTGGATTCGCGCAGCATCCTGCCGGGCGACCTCTACCTGGCCCTGCCGGGCGCCCATGTGCACGGCGCAGCCTTTGCCCGCCAGGCTGTCGCGGCCGGTGCCGTTGCCGTGCTGACGGACGACGCCGGCGCCCGCCTTGTCGGGGACGGCTGCGGTGTTCCCGTGCTTGCCTGCGCGGACCCGCGGGCCGTGACCGGTGCCGTGGCTGCCCTCGTCTATGGCACGGACCCGGCCGGCGGCGGGACGGGCATGGCGATGTTTGGCATCACGGGCACCAACGGCAAAACCACCACCACCTATTTCCTCAACTCCCTGCTCCGTGCCCTGGGAAAGGCCACCGGGCTCATTGGCACCATTGAGATCCTGGCCGGGGACCAGCCCATCCCCAGCAAGCTCACCACCCCCGAGTCCACCGACGTCCACGCCCTGCTGGCCGTCATGTCGGAACGCGGACTCGACGCTGCCTCGATGGAGGTTTCCTCCCATGCACTGGCCTTTGGCCGGGTTGATTCGGTGGTTTTTGACGTGGCCGGATTTACCAACCTGACCCAGGACCACCTGGACCTGCACGGCGGCATGGACGGCTACTTTGCCGCAAAGGCGCAGCTGTTTACCCCGGAGCATGCCCGGCGTGCCGTGGTGACGGTGGACGGGCCGTGGGGGCGCAAGCTCGCCGAGACAGCCACCGTGCCGGCCGCCACGCTGTCCACGCTGCCGGGAGGCACTGCCGACTGGCGGGTGGCCGGCATTGAACGGATCGGCGTGGGCTCGCGCTTTGAGCTCCACGGGCCCGGCGGGGTGGTGCTGCGCGTAAAAACCGGCCTGCCCGGCGGCTTCAATGTCTCCAACGCCGCCCTGGCCCTGGCCATGGTGGCCGAGCACCTCCTCACCGAGAAGGACGACGGCGGCACGCGGGACAGCGGCGGCACCCGGCGCGCCGCCGTCGTCCGCGTGCTGCAGGCGGCCCTCGACGCAAGCGACCCCTTCACCCTCGACGTGCCGGGTCGCATGCAGCTGGTCGGCACCGCGCCCGTGGCCGTGGTGGACTTTGCCCACAACCCCGACGCGCTCCGGCTGGCGCTGGCGGCCATCCGCTCCGGCGAGCCCGGCTCCAGGGTCATCGTGGTCTTCGGCGCCACGGGGGAGCGCGATGTGACGAAGCGGCCCATCATGGGCGCCATTGCGGCCGAAAACGCCGACATTGTCATCATCACCGACGACGACCCCCATGACGAGGAGCCGGCAGGCATCCGGGCCGGGGTCCTGGCCGGTGCCGTGGAGGCCAACACGCGCCTCGGGCTGGGCCGGACCATCGAGGAGCACGGGGAGCGTGCGGCGGCCATCCGCCGCGCAGTGGAGCTGGCCAGGCCCGGCGACACCATCCTGGTGGCCGGGCGCGGCCACGAGGTGCACCAGGAAGTCAAGGGCGTCAACGTGGCCCTGGACGACAGGGTGGAGCTGAAGCAGGCCCTGGCCCGCTATGGATTCCCCGTCGCCGGAGCCGGCAGGATAGAGTCATAAACCGAGATGATTGAATTTTCAGCGGCCGAGATTGCCGATTACACCAACGGACGGCTGTCAGCCGGAACCGACCCCAACTGCCGCATTGACGTGGCCCTCATCACCACCGACTCCCGCGAGGCCTCGCCCGGGAGCATGTATGTGGCCAAGGCCGGCGAGCACGCCGACGGGCACGACTTTATTGCCGCAGCCTTCACTGCGGGGGCAGTGCTTGCCCTGTCGGAGCGTGAGGTGCTCCGCGCCGGAGGATCCTTTCCAGCGGTCATCGTGGCCGACGCCGTTGCCTCCATGGGCCTGTTGGCTGCCGAGGTGGTGCGCCGCATCCGGGCCCATTCGCCCCTGACAGTCATCGGCATCACCGGCTCGGCTGGAAAAACAACCACCAAGGACCTGCTCGCCGGTGTGTTGTCACAGCTGGGCGACACCGTGGCACCGGTCGGCTCCTACAACGGGGAAGTGGGCGTGCCGCTGACGGTGTTCCGCGCCGTGGAGACCACCCGGCACCTCATCATTGAGATGGGGGCCACGAAAATGGGCCAGATCAGTTACCTCGCCGGCATCGTCAAGCCCGACATCGGCGTAGTGCTGTGCGTTGGGAGCGCCCACGCCGGTGAATTCGGCTCCATTGACAACATCGCCACGGCCAAGGGCGAGCTCGTGGAGGCACTGCCCGCAGGCGGCACTGCCATCTTGAACTTCGATGATTCACGGGTCCGCGCCATGGCAAGCCGGGCCGGTGCGCCCGTCACCTTCTTCAGCAGCGCCGAAACCGGCGGTGCCGCGCACACCGGAGGGGCCGGCGTCGTTATTGCCCTCAACGTCCGCACCACCGGCGGCCACCCGGAATTTGACCTGGTGTTCCCCGGCAGCGGGGAAAGCCACCCTGTGAGCAGCAAGCTCCTGGGCCTGCACCATGTGGCGAACCTGCTGGCCGCCGCCGCGGCCGCCCACGCGGCAGGCGCCGCACCCGCGGACATTGCCTCAGCCCTCAGCGCCCAGGGGCCTGCCAGCCGCTACCGGATGGAACGCACCGACCGCCCGGACGGCGTCACCATCATCAACGATGCCTACAACGCCAATCCGGAATCCATGCGGGCCGCCCTGCGCACCCTGGCGGAGCTGGGTGCCGGCGGAACCCGCCGCACCTGGGCCGTGCTGGGCGAAATGCTGGAGCTGGGCAGCGATTCCGTGCTGGAGCACGACGCCGTGGGCCGGGTGGCCGTGCGGCTGAACATTTCCCGGCTCATTGTGGTCGGCACTCCCGCGCGTTCCATGCACGTGGGCGCCGTCATGGAGGGCTCATGGGGGGACGAGTCGATGTTTGTCCCTGACGCCGACGCCGCGCACCAGCTTTTGCTGCGCGAGCTGGCCCCAGGGGACATCGTGCTGGTCAAGTCCTCCAACGGTGCCGGCCTGCGGTTCCTCGGGGACCTGCTGGCAGCGGATCGGATAGCATTGCCTTCGGGGAAGGCGGAAACTGCGGGCGGCGCAGTCACAGAAATCGACCAAAGCACGGTTCAGGGCACAGTCCAGAGTAATGTTCAAAAAAACCCCGGCGAAAGGACCCCTCAGCCGTGATTGCATTGCTTATTGGCACCGGACTGGCACTGGCCCTCTCGATGGTCGGCACGCCCCTGTTCATCCGGCTCCTGGTCAAAAAGGGGTACGGGCAGATCATCCGCGATGACGGCCCCACCACCCACCAGATCAAGCGCGGCACGCCCACGATGGGCGGCACCGTGGTGGTCGGCGCGGTGGTCCTTTCCTACTTCATCACCCACCTGATCATTTGGCTCCTGAACCCCAATTCGCAGGGGCCCACCGCATCCGGGCTGCTCATGATCTTCCTCATGCTGGGCCAGGGCCTGGTGGGATTCCTGGACGACTTTTTGAAGATTTCCAACCAGCGCAGCCTTGGCCTGGACGCCAAGGGCAAGCTGGCCGGGCAGGCCGTGGTGGGCATTGCCTTTGCCGTCATGGCACTCGGCTTCCCCGACAGTTCCGGCAAGACGCCCGCCAGCACCTTCATTTCCTTTGCCCGCGACATCCCCTCCCTCAACCTGGCCTTTGCCGGTGCCGGGCTGGGCGTGGTGTTGTTTGTCCTGTGGTCAAACCTGATCATTGCCGGCACCACCAACGGCGTGAACCTCACCGACGGCCTGGACGGGCTCGCCACGGGTGCCGCCATCCTGGTCTTTGGCGCCTACACCCTGATTGGCCTGTGGCAGACCAGCCAGGGCTGCGGCGGCCGGAAGGTGCCCGCTGAAACCGTGTGCTACGAAGTCCGCGACCCGCTGGACCTTTCCCTTGTCGCCGTCATCATGTTTGCCGCGCTGATCGGGTTCCTGTGGTGGAACACGTCACCGGCCAAGATTTTCATGGGGGACACGGGATCGCTGGCCATCGGCGGGGCCATGGCCGGCTTTGCCATCCTTTCCCGGACGGAAATCCTGCTGTTCATCATCGGCGGGCTCTTTGTCCTCATCACCCTCTCCGTCATCATCCAGGTGGGCTTCTTCAAGCTGTCCAAGGGCCGCCGGGTGTTCCTGATGGCACCCCTGCAACACCACTTTGAACTCAAGGGCTGGGCCGAGGTCACCGTGGTGGTCAGGTTCTGGATCCTGGCCGGGCTCATGGTGGCCGTGGGGCTGGGCGCCTTTTACGCTGAATGGATTGTCCGACTGTGACACACACTGCACCCGCATCCACCGCCGCTGCCGGGGCAGGCCGCCTGGCCGGTCTCACCAGCTGGGGCGCCGACTGGGCCGGGCTCCGCGTGGTGGTCACCGGCATCACGAAGACAGGCTTCTCCGTGGCCGACACCCTCGCCGAGCTGGGCGCCCGCGTTGTGGTGGTGGCCTCCTCGCACGACGACGAGTCCCGGCGCGCCGCCGACACCCTTCGCATCGTGGGGGTTGAGGACGTCATCCTGGGCCGGGAATCCTCCACCGTGCTGCCGCTGGTGGGCGGTGAACCGGCCGAACTGGTGGTCACGAGCCCCGGCTACCGGCCCAGCCACCCGCTGTTGGCTGCCGCAGCCGACGCCGGCATCCCCATCTGGGGCGACGTGGAACTGGCCTGGCGCGTGCGCACCCGCGAGGGCCGCAAAACCGCGGAGTGGATCACCATCACCGGCACCAACGGAAAAACCACCACCACCACCATGGTGGAACTGATGCTCCAGGCCGCCGGGCTGCGCGCCATCGCCGCCGGGAACATCGGCACGCCCATCCTGGATGCAGTGCGCGATCCGGAAGGCTACGACGCCCTGGCCGTGGAACTCTCCTCCTTCCAGCTGCACTGGATCCAGTCCCTGGAACCGGTGGCCAGCGCGTGCCTGAACCTGGCCGAGGACCATGTGGACTGGCACGGCAGCTTTGACGCCTATGCAGCTGACAAGGCCAAGGTCTACGCCAACACCAAGGCGGCCTGCGTCTACAACGCCGAACAAATCGAGACCGAACACATGGTGGAAGAGGCCGACGTCCGCGAAGGCTGCCGTGCCGTGGGCTTCACCACCGGCATGCCTGCCATCAGCATGGTGGGCGTGGTGGAGGGGCTCATCGTGGACCGGGCCTTCATCGCCGAACGCAAGGACTCCGCCGTCGAACTGGCCCATGTCAGCGACATTTCCGAGCTGGTGCCCCGGCACCTCGTGGCCAACGCGGCCGCCGCGGCGGCGCTGGTGCGGGCGTACGGGCTCACGCCGGAAAATGTGCGCGACGGCCTCATCGCCTACGAGAGCGGGGACCACCGGATCCAGCCCGTGGCCACCTCCGGAGGGGTCCTGTGGGTTAACGATTCCAAGGCCACCAACCCGCACGCAGCCGCGGCCTCCCTCTCCGCCTTCAAGCCCGTCATCTGGATTGCCGGGGGGCTGTCCAAGGGTGTCGAATATGACGAACTGGTCAGCGCGCATGCAGGCCGGCTCAAGGCCGTGGTCCTGATCGGGGAGGACTCCTCGGCCCTGGCCGGCGCCCTTTCGCGACACGCACCCGATGTGCCCGTCATTGAGACGGACAAGGGGCACACTGGCAGGGAAGGCGTGGCCGAAACGCCCATCTTCGGGGATGCCGTCATGGCGCAGGCCGTTGCCGCCGCCGCCCAGCTGGCGGAAGACGGCGACACGGTGCTCATGGCGCCGGCATCAGCGTCGATGGACCAGTTTTCGTCCTACGCCCACCGAGGCCAGTCGTTCATCAACGCCGTGCGGGAGCTGTTGGAACGACGGGCGAGCGCCAACAAGGAGTCATAGTGGCCACTACGCCGGCAACCAGGGGCACCGCCCCCAAGGTGGCGCCCCCGTCCGGGCCCGCCCGCACCGCCACCAGCCGCTGGAAGCGCGTCCGCAACAGGGTCAATGCCCTGTCCGGACGGCCCAGCGCCTCCTACTACTGGATCATCGCCACCACTGTGGCACTGACCGCGGTTGGGCTCATGACAGTGCTCTCCGCATCGGCCGCCGAATCGATTTCGGCCGGCATCGACCCCTACTCCCTGTTCATCAAGGAGTCCATGTTTGCCGGCTTCGGGCTGGTGCTCATGATGGTCCTGTCCTTCGTGCCGCCGTCGGGCCTGAAGAGGATGGCCTGGCCCACCCTGGGCCTGTCGGCGCTCCTGCTGATGCTGGTCGTTTTCACCCCGCTCGGTGTGAACATCGGCGGCAACAGGAACTGGATCAACTTCGGCAACTCCATCCAGTTCCAGCCCTCAGAGGCCGCCAAGCTGGCGCTGGCGCTGTGGATGGGCCTGGTGCTGTCCCGCAAGGGCCGGCTCATGGCGGACTGGCGGCACACCCTGCTGCCCGTGGTGCCCATTGGTGGCATCCTGGTGCTCCTGATCCTGCTGGGGCATGACCTCGGCACCTCCGTCATTGTCATGGCCGTCATCGGTGCCGGACTGTATTTTGGCGGCGGCAGCAAGCGCGTGCTGATTGGCGCGGTGGGCGTCGGGGTGGCTGCCGCCGTGGCCATGGCCGCCTTCAGCGGCAACAGGACTGCACGGCTCTCCGGCTGGCTGGGCAATTGCAGCGACGGCCAGGGCCTGTGCGACCAGGCGCAAAACGGGCTGTACGCGCTGGCGTCGGGCCGGTGGTTCGGCGTGGGGCTGGGGCAGAGCCGGCAAAAATGGAGCTGGATCCCCGAAGCCCACAACGACTTCATCTTTGCCATTCTCGGCGAGGAGCTGGGCCTGCTGGGCACGCTGGTCATCATTGCCCTCTACGGCGTGCTGGCCTTCGCCTTCTTCCGCGTCATCATGAAGCGCAACGACACGTTCGCCCGGGTGGTGTGCGGGTCCATCCTGGCCTGGATCATCGGCCAGGCCTTCGTGAACATAGCCATGGTTGCCGGACTCCTGCCAGTGATCGGTGTTCCACTGCCATTGATTTCCTACGGCGGCAGTGCCCTGGTGATGGTGCTGGCGGGAATCGGCGTGGTGCTGTCCTTTGCCCGCACCGACCCCGCAAGCGACGCTGAAGCAGAAAGCGCATCGATTTCTTCATGACGAATACAGCAAACGCCGTCTCCCGCCCGGGCGGCCCCCTTTCCGTGGTGCTGGCCGGCGGCGGATCCGCCGGCCACGTCAGCCCGCTGCTGGCCATCGCCGCGGCCGTCCGCCGGGCCGTTCCGGAAACCGCCATTCTGGCCGTGGGAACGGCAGACGGCCTGGAAACACGCCTGGTGCCGGCCGCGGGCCATGAACTGGCCACCATCGCCCGGATACCGCTGCCGCGCAGGCCGTCGCCGGAGTTGCTGAAACTGCCCGGGCGCATGCGCGGGGCCATTGCCGACGGCAGGCGCATCCTGACCGAGGCCGGGGCGGACGTGCTGGTGGGGGTGGGCGGCTACGTGTGCACGCCCATGTACCTGGCCGCCAGGCACCTCGGCGTGCCCATCGTGGTGCACGAAGCCAATACCAAGGCCGGGCTGGCGAACAAGGTCGGCGCCCGCTATGCCGCGCACGTGGGTACAGCCTTTGCCGCCACCAAGATCCGCGGCGGGCAGCTGGTGGGCATGCCCATGCGTGCGGCCGTGTCCGGGCTTGACCGCGCCGCGGCGCGCGCCGGTGCCCGCGAACGGCTGGGCCTGGACGCCGAAGCCCCCACGCTGATTGTCACGGGCGGCTCACTCGGGGCCCTGCGCCTGAACACGGCCCTGGCCGGGGCCTTGGAGGCGCTGGCCGGCGCCGGCATCCAGACCCTGCACATCACCGGCCGCGGCAAGGCTGTCATGGCGGACGACGGCGGCCCCCTCACCGCACCCCGCTACCGCCAGCTGGAGTATGTGGACGCCATGGAGGACGCCTATGCCGCGGCAGACCTGCTGTTGTGCCGCTCCGGCGCGGGGACAGTGTCCGAGGTGGCCGCCGTCGGGCTTCCGGCCGTGTTTGTTCCCCTTCCCGTGGGCAACGGCGAGCAGGCCCGCAACGCGGCAGGACTGGTGGCCGCGGACGCAGCGCTGCTGGTGCCCGATGCGCAGCTCAACGCGGCCTGGATTGAGGCGAACGTGATCCCGCTGTGCCTGGACCCGCAGCGGCTGGCCGGCATGTCCGCACGGGCGTCGGCGCTGGGCATCCGGGACGCCGCGGAGCGCATGGCGGACATGGTTTTGGCGGCAAGCGGAAAGTGGCAGCAACAGTGACACAAACATCGGCAGCAACACCTTATGAGGCCCCCACCCTGGCTGAACTGGGCAGGGTGCACTTCATCGGCATGGGCGGGGCCGGAATGTCCGCCATTGCCCGCATCATGCTGGGCAGGGGCGTGCCCGTCAGCGGTTCGGACGCCAAGGATTCGGCCGGGCTCGCCGCGCTGGCCGCGCTCGGCGCCTCCGTCCATGTGGGGCACCATGCCGCCACTGTGGCCGGCGCGGACACCGTGGTGGTCTCCACCGCCATCCGCGAGGCCAACCCTGAACTGGCCGCGGCCAGGGCAGCCGGCCTGCGCGTGCTCCACCGGTCCCAGGCGCTGGCGGCTGCCATGGCCCAGGACACCGTGGTGGCTGTTGCCGGCACCCACGGCAAAACCACCACCACCTCCATGATCACCGTGATGCTCCGCGGCGCCGGGGTGGACGCCTCCTTCGCCGTGGGCGGGACGGTGCAGGGCCTGGGCGTCAACGCGGCGCACGGCAGCGCCCCGGTGTTCGTGGCCGAAGCGGACGAATCGGATGCCTCCTTCCTGAATTACCGGCCGCGGATTGCCGTGGTCACCAACATGGAAGCCGACCACCTCGACCACTACGGCACCCCCGAGGCCGTGTTCGCCGCCTTTGATTCCTTTGTGGCCCTGCTGCCGGCGGACGGGCTGCTGGTTGCCTGCGCCGACGACGCCGGTTCGGCCGCTCTGGCTGCCCGGGCCGCGGCTGCCGGAAAGCGCACCCTGAGCTACGGTTTCAGCGATGCGGCGGAGCTGCGCATAGTGGCTGGCTCGGGGGAGGGGCTGGCCACGGACACCACGCTGCTCCTGCCGCCCGCCGGCACCGCCTCCCGCAGCGTGCCCCTTCACCTGCAGGTGCCGGGGGACCACAACATCCGCAATGCCGCTGCCGCCGTGGCCGTGGCGCTGGAGTTGGGTGTTGACGTTGATGCTGCGCTGGCCGCCCTGGCCACGTTCAGCGGTGCCGCCCGCCGATTCGAATCAAAGGGGGAGGGGCGCGGGGTGCGGGTGTTTGACGACTACGCACACCACCCCACGGAGGTCACCGCGGCCCTCAAGGCCGCCCGCACCGTGGCTGCCGGACACAAGGTCCACGTGCTGTTCCAGCCGCACCTGTTTTCCCGGACCCGGGAATTCGCCGCCGAGTTTGCCCAGGCCCTGGACCTGGCGGACACCGTGGCCGTGCTGGACATCTTCCCCGCCCGCGAAGACCCCATTCTCGGGGTGGACAGCACGCTGATCACCCGCCGCCTTGCCGCGCCCCGCGGCTACTGGCCGGACCCTGCGGCAGCCGTGGCGGCGCTGGCTGCTGCGGCTGCCCCCGGGGACCTGATCCTGACGGTGGGCGCGGGCGACGTCACGGCCTATGGCCCGGCACTGGTGGCGGCCCTGCAGGCCGGCCCCGCTTCGGCTCCCGGGACCTCACCCGCTAACGGCGGGCAGCATGGCTGAGCCGCGCCGCCCCCGCATCATCCGCACCCGGCCCGCCACCGGGCCCGACGGCGGCGCTCCCACGGGTGCCGGTCCGGGGCCGGATTCAGGTCCCGGGCCCGACGGCGGCGACGCTGCCGCGGCTACGCGTTCCGCCGCCACGGCGGGCGGCAACACGCAGGCGGCCAGGCCCACCAGCAGCAAGGTGACTGTCACGCCGCTGGAGCCTGATGCACCTGTCAAAACGGCATCTCCCAAATCCGCGACGGCCAAAACCGCACCTGCCAAAACCGCGACGGCCAAAACCGCGCCGGCGAAGGCGCCCGGACGCCCCGTGGTGGATTTGACTGCGCGCGCGAAACGCCCCGCCAAGGACGCCGGCCCGGTCCCCGACGTCCAGCCTGGAAAAGGCGGGAAGAAGAAATCCGGCACATCGACTGGCCGCGGCGCCGGCGCGACAGTCCTGGCCTTTCCCACGCCCGCCCACAAGAAGCGCCGTCGGCGTGCCTGGATTGCCTTTTCTGCCGTTGCGGCCGTCCTGGCCATCGTCATGGTGGTGGCGTTGTTTTCGCCGGTCCTGGCCGTTCGGACCATCCACATTGACGGGCGCAAGCTGGTGGCGGAGAAGACGCTGCAAACAGCACTTGCCCCGCTGGTTGGTACGCCCCTGCCCCAGGTGACGCAGCAGGACGTGGACAGGCTGCTGGCGAAGGTGCCGCAGGTCAAGAGTTCGCGCATTGAGGCACAGCCCCCTTCGGCCCTGCTGGTCCAGGTGGTGGAAAGGGTCCCCGTGGCCCTGCTGAAGAACGGCAGCGGCTTCGTCATGGTGGACCAGGACGGCGTGGAACTTGGCACCGCCAAGGATGCCGCCTCGGCAGGCCTTCCGCTCATTGACGGGGGCCTGGCCGCCGTCTCGAAGGACACCTTCAGTGCCATGACCGCAGTCCTGGCAACCCTGCCGAAATCGGTGCTGGGCCGGCTGGCCAGCGCCACCGCAAAGTCTCCCGACGCCGTCGAACTTCAGATGGTGGACGGAAAGACCGTGGTGTGGGGGAATGCAGCGGACATGGAGCTGAAGGCGCAGGTCCTGCAAGCCCTCATCGACGCCCCGGCACCCACCGTGGATCCGGGAAAGCCGGCCCCGCCACCCGTCCAGGTGTACGACGTCAGCACGCCGCGCTATCCTGTGACACGCTAGAGGGGGTGCGAACCGGTGCCACCCCAAGGTTTTTTGGCCGGATTCGCACGACACGCGGGGGCGGTTATTGCATGCGGCACCGATGCACCATAGCGTCACTGACAAGAGTTGGTTGACATAACTATAACCTTCAAGTTGAAGGTTAAGCTACCAAGGTTCAAGTGCAGCTTGAACCGCGGTGGCGCCAGCAGCACCCATGGAACTTACAGCAAGAAACGAACAAGGGACACGTAACGTGGCAGCACCCCAGAATTACCTGGCCGTCATCAAGGTCGTCGGCATCGGCGGCGGCGGCGTAAATGCAGTGAACCGGATGATTGACGTGGGCCTGCGCGGCGTTGAATTCATTGCCATCAACACGGACGCCCAGGCGCTGCTGATGAGCGACGCGGACGTCAAGCTCGACGTCGGCCGCGAGCTGACCCGCGGCCTGGGTGCAGGCGCCAACCCCGACGTCGGCCGCCAGGCTGCGGAAGACCACCAGGAGGAGATCGAGGAGGTCCTGCGCGGGGCCGACATGGTCTTCGTAACGGCCGGCGAGGGCGGCGGCACCGGCACCGGCGGCGCGCCCGTTGTGGCCCGCATTGCGCGCACCCTTGGCGCGCTGACGATCGGTGTGGTCACGCGTCCCTTCACCTTTGAGGGCCGCCGGCGCGCCACGAGCGCCGACAACGGCATCGAGGCCCTGCGCGACGAGGTTGACACGCTCATCGTGATCCCGAACGACCGCCTCCTCTCCATCAGCGACCGCAACGTCTCGGTCCTTGACGCATTCCGTTCCGCCGACCAGGTGCTGCTCTCCGGCGTCCAGGGCATCACCGACCTCATCACCACCCCGGGCCTGATCAACCTTGACTTCGCCGACGTCAAGTCCGTCATGCAGGGTGCGGGCTCAGCCCTCATGGGCATCGGCTCCGCCCGCGGCGAGGACCGTGCCGTCAAGGCAGCCGAGCTCGCCATCGCCTCCCCGCTGCTGGAGGCTTCCATTGACGGCGCCCATGGCGTGCTGCTGTCCATCCAGGGCGGCTCCGACCTGGGCCTGTTCGAGATCAACGAAGCTGCCCGCCTGGTGCAGGAAGTGGCCCACCCGGAAGCCAACATCATCTTCGGCGCCGTCATCGACGACGCCCTGGGCGACGAGGCCCGCGTCACGGTCATTGCCGCCGGCTTCGACACCCCGGACAACCAGCTCTCGGCACCGGAGCAGGCGGCGGCCCCTGCCGCACCTCCCGTCCCGGCCGCCGTGCCGTCCTCCAGCGCCACGGTGACGAACCTGAACCAGTGGGGCCAGCAGCCTGCCAGCCACGTCCCGGCCGACGGCGGCTTTGACGTGGAACTGCCCGCCATCGTGGAGCCCGACCTGAGCGGCCACCACGCCGATGAGCTCGACGTGCCGGACTTCCTGAAGTAGTTCCCGCCCGTCCAGCCGCGAAAGGCCAGATTGTCCGTGCAGTCGATGCCGCCCGTGCAGCCCCCGCAGTCCCTTGCGTGGTTTGCCGAAGAAGCCATCCCCGGGGTGTGGGTGGGCTTCAGCGACACCACCGCGGGTAACCTGGCCTTTCACGTCGGGGACGATCCCCGGCGCGTGGCAGTGCACCGCGCCGCCGTTGACGCCGGGCTGACTGCGCTGGTGGGCTCGCCCGTGCCGCTGCACCTGCAGTACATGGACCAGGTCCACGGCGCCGCCGTCGCCGTCATAGGCGGCCCCGCGCCACTGCCGGCGTTCCCGCCCCGCGGCCCGACGGCGGACGGCCTGGTTTCGCTGTCGGCCAGCCTTGCCGTCATGGTCGCCGACTGTGTTCCTGTGGTGCTTGTTGGGACCACCTCCGGCGGGAAGCCCGTGGTGGGAGTCGCCCACGCCGGCCGCCCCGGTGTGGAAAAGGGCATCATCGCCGCTACCGTGTCCGCCCTCCGTGGCGCCGGGGCATTGGACCTGCGGGCCTGGATCGGCCCCAGCGTATGCGGCCGATGCTACGAGGTGCCTGAGGACATGAGTGCCGCAGTCTCGCTGGTTGAGCCGGCCGCGCACGCCACCACGTCGTGGGGGACGCCTGCACTGGACCTCCCCGCCGCCGTAGCGGCCCAGCTGGCGGCTGCCGGAGTGGCTGCCCGCAACGTGGGCGCATGCACCCTTGAGCACCACCAGTTCTACTCCCACCGACGGGCCGTCCGTGACGGGGAGGCCGAGGGCCGCTTCATCGGCTTTGCCGCCATGGCCGCACCCGCTTCGACAACCGGCACAGCACCACAGCCCTGAAGCTGCCGTCCGGCTCCCGCACCACCGATCCACCAGAAGGAACCCCAGCCATGACCACCTTGGATGCCCGCACCCGCCAACTCCAGGAAAGGTTGGCCGCGGTCGGTGAACGGATCCGGCTGGCCTCCGAAGCCGCCGGGCGTCCGGAAGCCCCGCCGGCCTTGATCGTGGTGACGAAGTTCCACCCGGCGACGGACGTCCGCAGGCTGGTGGGGCTCGGCGTGGCGGACGTGGGGGAGAACCGGGACCAGGA
>Ga0157370_10002620_pt1 | contig 21638 bp, 16 predicted proteins | sample C35metaG_FD_113463 | JGI IMG/M metagenome (GOLD analysis project Ga0157370, IMG submission 113463) | Corn rhizosphere microbial communities from Kellogg Biological Station, Michigan, USA - C3-5 metaG | ecosystem: Host-associated > Plants > Roots > Rhizosphere > Soil | place: USA: Michigan...
CGTCGTCGTGCTCGACGCACTGACCTACGCCGGGAATCTCGCCACCATCGCCGGCCTGGAATCAGACGGACACTTGCAGTTCGTGCGCGGCGACGTGGCCGACCCGGACGTCGTCGCCGCGTCGCTCGCCGAGCACGATGTCGACACGATCGTGCACTTCGCGGCGGAGTCGCACGTGGACCGATCGATCGTCGAGCCGGGCACGTTCGTGCGGACGAACGTCGTCGGCACGCAGGTGCTGCTCGACGCGGCTCGGCGCGCGTGGGCGAAGGATGGCGGCGGCTGGCGGCCGGGCGTCCGCTTTCACCACGTCTCGACCGACGAGGTGTACGGAACACTTGCGCCGGGCGATCCGGCGTTCACGGAGCAGACGCCCTACGCGCCCAACTCGCCGTACGCGGCGAGCAAAGCGGCGTCCGACCATCTGGTGCGGGCCTATCAGCACACGTACGGGCTTCCGACGTCGATCAGCAACTGCTCGAACAACTACGGCCCGTATCAGTTTCCCGAGAAGCTCATTCCGCTGATGATCGTGAACGCGCTGTCGGGCAAGCCGCTGCCGGTATACGGCGACGGCCGCCAGGTGCGCGATTGGCTGTTCGTGGAGGATCACTGTAACGCGATCGAGCGGATCCTCGCGGCCGACGTGTCCGGCTGCACGTTCAACGTGGGCGGCCGCGCGGAGCACGAGAACGTGTACATCGTGCAGCAGTTGTGCGATCTGATCGACGCGCGGTTTCGCGCCGACGGGTCGCTCGGCGAGCGATTTGCCGGGTGTCCGGCGGCGCGCGGGATGCACAGTTGCGCGGAGCTGGTGACGCATGTACGGGACCGGCCGGGGCATGATCGCCGGTATGCGATCGACCCGTCGGTCATCGCGTCGCGCCTGGGATTCGAGCCGCGGGAGACGTTGCGGACGGGGTTGGCACGGACGGTGGACTGGTATCTCGCGAATGAGGCGTGGTGGCGCGGGGTGATGGACGGGAGCTATCGCCAGTGGATCGAGCTGCAGTACGGAACGTGATGCTCGCACGGCGCTAGATTTCTGCCGCGGCGACGGCGCAACTTACCGCGCCCGACCGATTTATGGTCGTGACCGCTTCGCTCCGCGACTCGTCTGTTTAGCGGCCGGCGAGACCAGGTGAGCCGGCGACAACTCAACGGGGAAGCCATTCATACCGCATCAGTTGGTCGAGGGGCATGACAGTTTCCGCGTCAACGGCCGGACCCAAGCCACCGGTCGCCTTCGTTCGCCGGCGCCAGTCGGTGGCGAGCATCATCGCCGAGGTGTGGGACGCACGCGATCTCGTGATGCAGTTCGTGCTGCGCGATCTGACGATCCGGTACACGCAGGCGATCATGGGTTTCGCGTGGGCGCTGCTCATGCCGCTGCTCATCGTCGGCGCCGGTATGATGTTCAAGGTCGTGGTCGCGACGCTGTCGAACACGCCGCTCGAGGGGAGCAGCATCGCGTCGCTCGCGGCCAAGGCGCTCCCATGGGCATTTTTCGCCGGCGCGCTGTCCACGGCCACCCAGAGCATCATCGGCAACGCGAATCTCATCGGGAAGGTGTACTTCCCGCGCGAATCACTTCCACTGGCAACCGTGCTCGCGCAGAGTCCGGACTTGATCGTCGGGTTGGTGATGCTGACGATCATCCTGCCTTTCATCGGCGTCTCGCTGGCATGGACGGAGCTGTGGGTCCTGGTCGTGATCGTTCTCCTCGTCACGTTCACGGTGGGCTGCGCTCTCTTGCTGAGCTGCGCCAATCTGTTTTTCCGCGACGTGAAGTACATCGTCCAGGTGGTCCTCAACTTCGGGGTATTCGGCACGCCGGTTTTCTTCGAGCCGCAGATGCTCGGCCACAAGGGCGCGGCGATCATGCTGGCGCTGCCGCTGTCTCCCTTCGTTCAGGCGATGGACATGGCGATGGTGCGCGGGCACAGCCTTCTGGAGACCGTCACGATCGCGACGGCCAAGGGACCCGTGGTCGTGTGGGCGCCATGGATGCTCGGCTACGCGGCCGCCACGTCATTCGTGCTCCTCGGACTTGGGCTCCTCGTGTTTCGTCGAGCATCCGCTCGATTTGCCGAGATGGCATAGGCATGATGCCTCCGAGCCGACCCTTATCGGAGGGCGTGCGAATGCAAATCGATGAGAATCGGATAGAAGCCACTTCTGAGGTAATCGCGTTTTACTTACCGCAGTTTCATCCCATACCGGAAAACGATGTCTGGTGGGGCAGAGGCTTCACGGAATGGACCAATGTCGCGCGTGGACGCCCGAGATTTCCTGGTCATATTCAACCTCGTCTCCCCACGGATCTCGGATTTTACGATCTCAGGGTCCCCGAGACCCGAGCGGCGCAGGCAGCGCTCGCGCGAGCCTACGGCGTGACCGCCTTCTGCTACTATCACTACTGGTTCAATGGTCGGCGATTGCTCGAGCGACCGTTCAATGAAGTGCTGAAGACTGGGGAACCGGATTTTCCATTTCTACTATGCTGGGCGAACGAGAATTGGACGCGGCGCTGGGACGGTCATGATCGAGAGGTCCTGCTTGGCCAGTCTTACTCCGTTGAGGACGACCGTAACCATCTCCGTGCTCTTGCACCGGCCTTTGCCGATCGCCGTTACTTTCGGATGAACGGTCTGCCCGTCTTCCTGGTCTATCGTACCGAATTACTGCCGGACGCGCAGCGAACTGCGGACGTTTGGCGCGAGGAGGCGTACCACCTTGGCCTTGGCGACATCATTCTTGGGCGAGTGGAGAGCTTTGCATCGGATATCGATCCCAAGAGCGTTGGGTTTGATTTCGCCGTTGAGTTTGCCCCTCGGTGGAGTCTTTTGCTCCAACGGCAATATGGCGAGGGCGCGCGCGCGGGGCTTCGACGTCGCGGCTTCTTGAACGATGGTTACACCACGAATAGCGTTTACTCATATCGCGATCTTGTTAACGCAATGATCGCTCGGCCCGAAGCGCAGTATCCGCTATTCCGCTGCGCATGCACTTCTTGGGATAACTCACCTCGTCGCAAGTCGAACGCGACGATCTATCAAGGCGCGACGCCCGAATTGTTCAGGGGCTGGATCGAGAGGCTCATCGCAGCGCGAAAACCATTTCAGAATACTCGACCTCCGATTTTCGTGAATGCCTGGAACGAGTGGGCTGAAGGCGCGCACCTCGAGCCGTGCTCAGTATTCGGACACGGCTTTCTGCAGGCGATACATGACGGCGTGACAGCCGCGAGTTCGGTCACACGCTCCACCCGCTAATTAGTGCCCGTTTGGAAACAGGCATTGGAGCGAACAGGCGACGATTTCTGCCCTCGAAAGTGGTTGAGGTGTGCGACGGTGGCGAGGCGCGGTGATCAATAGTGTCTGTCGCCCGCAAACGGAGTGCATATCGCGAATCGAAGCCGCGCGAGCGGGAGGAGATTGGCGGCGAGCACGACGGTGCGCACTCATTGGTGAGAGACGACGGCGCCTTTTCAGGCGCGGCGCCGAGCCAAACACGCGCTTCAATAGAGCCTTCGTCCGTCCGTTGCTTTGTCGCAACATAATGTCAATCGAACGCAACGCTCTGTCTTGGCTTGTTGATGGCGGGACTGAATACATTGCCGCCCATCGATGTACGCAAATCCGTTCCTATTCTAACGTCTGGCTTCGCGTTACCAAGGGTTGGATAAGTGCGCGAAATGGGACTTTGCCCGGTGCGATACGATCGCTCACGCGTGGTTGTTGTTTTGCATGCAGACGCAATGCTAAACGCTCGACTCATCGAGCGCTCGCCGACACTTGACAGCCGCGCGTGGTCTGTTTTGTCGCCCACATCATCGGAGATTCTCAATGCGCCGCAGCCTCCCGTTCCACTCTCTCGTAGCCGGCGGTCTTGCGTTGGCCGCTGCGGCTTGCGCCGACCAAATCAGTGCACCCCGGTCGCTGTCGACGAGCGGTGGCCCTTCGCAGACCGTCGTCGTCGACCCGAATCCATTCCCCACGCCTGCGACCGGATCGACCTCGATCACGATCAGCTCCGACCCGGCACTCAACGTTACCGGAGCCTTCAATTTTGTGGGCTTCAGTTCTACGTTCGATCCTGTTGGTGGTGGCAGTTTCTCGAGCGTCAATGTCCCTGCTTCGGACCTTCAGTCCAATCTTGCCACGCGCAACCCCGGCTGGTCTCTTCTTCCCGGCGCGCACTGGAACGGAGGGCAATCGGACGCGAACGAATACGTGATGAATATGGGCACATATCGGTTTACAACGACTTTTTCGATTCCGGCGGGGGCTACCAATCTCCTCATCAACCTCTCGACCCTGGTGGATAACGTTCTAGTCGTTTCCTTGAATGGAGTGGAAATCGGTCGAAATTCGCCTACCGCCGATTGTACTCCCGGCTCGAGCACTTGCAATTGGGCGGTTCCCCTTCGGATGACCGATGATTCGCATTTGGTTACCGGAACGAACACCCTGACAGTAGACGTCGCCAACACGCGAATTGGCTATCCGGGCAATACGTGCAGCCTAGGCGTTCCGACGTCGCCAATTGATTTCCGGACCTACGCTCTTGCGCACGGCTGGACAGTGGACCTTTGCCAAAGCCCGGCGGGATTTGCGCTCGCTGGTACGGCGTATTATGTGCCGGCTGCCGAGAACCACGGCTGCACCCTCGGCTTTTGGAAGACCCACACCCCTTGGACTGGCACCGGCTTCACAACAAGCCAGACGATTGGGTCAGTATTCAATCCGGCCAACTCCGGCTCCGCGGCCGGCGCATCGCTGGTCGATGCCCTGAGCTTCGGCGGCGGTTCCTCGGTCCAGGACGCCAAGAACCTCCTGTTCAAGCAGGCGGTCGCCGCGCTGCTCAACTCAGCGACAACCGGGATGAACTATCCGCTGACGACCGCGCAGGTCATATCGGAAGTAAACGCGGCGATCGCGACCGGCAACCGCGCCGCGATCCTCGCTGAGGCTTCCAGGTTGGAAGGCTTCAACAGCCTCGAGGGGCCCCTCTGCTAGTTGTCTAGGCAGTTGCGGTTGCTACGACAGCACGGCCCCGACTCGCTGGATCGGGGCCGTGTTTCTTTCTCTGGTGGTCCGGCGGCTTCCTTGCCGGCGACGCGGCTTACTCGTCAATAGCTTGAGTCTACTCGCACGGCGGATGGGAATCATTAGCAAGGAGACAGCAGTTGGTCCCATGGTCAGCGTCATTGTCCCGACGTACAATCATCGGGGCTTCATTGGCCACACCCTCGACTCAGTGTTCACTCAAACCTTCACGGATTTTGAAGTTATTGTGGTCAACGACGGGTCACCGGACGATACAGTTGACGTCTTGGCTCCCCTGGCTAGTGACGCCCGCATTCTGTACTTCGAGCAATCGAATCAGGGCCAGAGCTTTGCCCGCAACCGCGGCCTCCGCGAAGCCCGAGGGAAGTACATCGCCTTTCTTGATGACGATGACGTGTGGCCGCCCGATAAGCTTGAGTGGCAAGTCGCGTTTCTCGAGGAGCACGCCGAGGTCGCGACTGTAGGCGGCACTCTCCAACTCATGGATGAATTCGGGTCGGTCGGCAGAATCGGGGCCCATCATTCGGAGATCACTTTTGAGAGCCTATTCGCTGGGAACCCTTTTTTTTCGCCGGGGCAAACGCTGATTCGCTCGAGCGTGTTGAAGCAGGTGGGAGGTATGGATGAGGAAATTTGGGGCGCCGATGACTGGGACCTATGGTTCAGAATCTCCAAGCGCTTTAACATCACGATGTTAGACCGGCTAGCACTCTATTATCGGGTTCACGCAGGGAACGCCTCCAAGCAGACCGCCCGGTTGTTGAAGGCATGTTGTACGACGATAGAGCGCCACCTGAAGGAAATCGCGCCCGGCGAGCAAGAGCGTTTGCGGCTCGAATCGCACCGCTCGATCTATTATGGATTCGGCGCAACATTAGCCGAAGGAGCAAAGAGTCACCTTCGGAATCGCCGATTAGTCGAGGCAATGCGGTCGCTTGGAGGCCTTTACCCGTTGGGCCGAAGTATTCTGTTGGACCGAAGGTTGAGGCGTACGCTGTTGAACCATTTGACTCACCGATGATTCGCAGGAAGGTTGAATTGGAGACGCGGTTCGAGGAGCCAGGAAGTCAGCCCGGCCCAGATGGCAATTCCGCCGGGTTCCTGCTCAGCGCAGTTGACCCCCTTAGATACGACGGCCAACCCAACGACCCCGATGAGGTCGTCGGCGTCGTCTCGAGCGAGATCCCTCTGGGTGCTCGAGTACTCGATGTCGGGTGCGGCACGGGGTCGGTCTCGATTCAGATCGTCGCGAACCGGCGAGCGTCGCTGGTCGGACTCGAACCGGATGAGATGCGAGCGCGCCGCGCGCGTGAGCGTGGTCTCACAGTATGGACCAGCGTCCTCACGGCGGATGTGATCGCGCAACTTGGTCAGTTCGACGTGGTGCTTCTAGCCGACGTACTCGAGCATCTGCCCGATCCGTTCTCAGTGCTACAGCTGGCCAAGGCCGCGCTCACTCCTGAGGGTCGAATCGTCGCGTCGGTACCCAACGTGGCGCACTGGTCGGTGCGCACCGAACTCGCGAAGGGAAGGTTCTCGTACCGAGATTGCGGCATCATGGATGCGACGCACCTGCGGTGGTTCACCGAGGCCACGCTGAGACTATTGTTTCAGACAGCAGGATTAACGATCGAATCGCTGAACGTGACAGCCGGATTTGACCTCCAATGCTATAGCGAACGGCTCCCGTGGCGCCGGATGTCGCGGCAATCGCGCAACGCCGTCATCCGGCGAGCGCTCATTGCGTGGCCGCGGCTGTTCGGATGCCAGTTTGTCGTTCGAGCTCGCCGTGTCGCTGAATTCGGCTCATAAAGCGCATAAGTCATGACGCCTTCCCTTGCGTTCGACGGCGTGTGGAAGCGATTTCGCCGAGGGAAGGCGCACGATTCCCTTCGCGATCTTGTTCCAGCCTTCTTCCGCCGGCTCTCTGGCCGCAATGCTCCAGGCACTCGCGATTCGCAGGATTTCTGGGCGGTCCGGGATCTCTCATTCGAGGTAATGCCCGGCGAAGTACTTGGCATAATTGGTCGGAACGGTGCGGGAAAGTCGACAACACTGAAGATCTTGAACCGGATCATGGAACCGACCTCTGGCGCGGTTCGAGTGAAAGGGAAAATTGGTGCTCTCATTGAAGTATCCGCCGGGTTTCACCAGGATCTGACCGGGCGGCAGAACGTCTTCCTGCAGGGCGCCATCATGGGTATGCGCAAAGCCGAGGTGCGGCGGAAGTTCGATGAGATCGTCGATTTCGCCGGCGTCGCGGACTTTATCGACACCCCGGTCAAGCGATACTCAAGCGGCATGAATGCGAGACTGGGATTCTCGATCGCTGCGCACCTGGAACCTGACATCCTCATCATCGACGAGGTCCTGGCTGTCGGCGACGCGGCGTTTCAGCAAAAGGCATTCGGGCGCATTAAGCAGATGGCGAGGGCGGGGTCACCCGTGGTCCTCGTGTCACATCAACTCGATCGAATTGCCGAGTTGTCCACGAAGGCCATCCTCCTCGAGCAGGGCGCCGTTCTCACGTCGGGCTCTGCCATGCACTGTATCAACCGCTACATGCACGGCCTGGATGCTGGCCGTTCCAGCGGTGTCGGGCAATCTGGCATTCGATTCGACCGGATCATTTCGCCGAAGGGACTCGGCGTTTTCTCGGGAGACGAGCTGACGATCATTGTTGAGGGAACGGCGGATATCGGAAGCCCTCCCGCTACGTGGAGCCCAGCGTTTCGCATAGTCGACTCGAAAACGCGAGCCGATATGCACTCGGTCACGGGCTTTCAACGTGGTGTCCCACTGCCTCTACGCGGCGAGTTTGAGTACCATCTGACTGTGCAGATGAACCTCCCGCCCGGCACATACGAGGTGCAGCCGATTGTTTGGGACTCGGCGACATATCAGGACGTCATCGCCGGTCCACGTCTACAAATCGAGGTTTTGGAAAAGAGTCAGTTCTACGGGGCCGTGCAATTGAATTCGAGATGGGTGGCGCCAAAATCAGGGGTTCCAACGGGAGCGGTTCCAAGGGTCGATGCCGAAGCCTCGACTACCTAACCCGCTGTGACTGCCTCTCTCTGATCGCGCCGAGAGCTTCCGCGGCCTCGATATAACTGCGCAGCCAGTCTTTGTTCCCAACCACCCGTTGAAACGCAAAAGCGACACAAGCCTGGACATATTGTCGATACAGCCATCGCGGGGCGCCGAACAGCATCTTCTGCGTCTGAGGGCTCCCGATGCGCGCCTGAGCTCGACCAAACCCTTCGTGATACGCCCAAACGTACTTCAGGGTCATTCGGCGCGCCACGACGAAATGCTGGACCGCTGCGGATGGAACCCACACTCCTTGAATGCCAGATCGCTGCAGGGTTTTACAGTACTCTGTCTCATCGCCGCGAATCGCATTGTCGCCCGTCAGGCCGAGGTTCGGGTCGAACGAGTAACCGCGGACCGAGCGAAGGCGAAACGCCATGCTCGCTCCGTACGGCCACTCATTCTGAAGAAACGGACGCTCCATTGGCCCCAGGTCGCGTGCAACCAGGATTCCTTCGAGTACGCGTCGATTCTCGACGATCCAGCCGGGCGGATCGTGCTCGAACCAGGGCACGATCAGCCCGCCAAAATAGCCCGCGTTCGGCCACCGATGGGCAGCGCCTACGTATGCGGCGAGCCAATCCTCGTCGACAAGGACATCGTCGTCGGTCCAAATCAGAAGCTCGCCTTTGGCCGCATCATGTGCACAGTTTCGGGCATGGGATTGCCCCTGCCGGTGCTCAATGATGTGGCGAATCGGGAGACGGTCGGCGAAGCTTGCGACCACTGCCTCTGTATCGTCGGTGCAGTTGTTGTTGATCACGAGGAGTTCCCAATCAACGTCTCCTGGGATGCGCAACGAGCACATCCGTGACAGCGTCTTGTGCAACAGCCGCGCGCGATTCCACGTGCAGATGGCAACGGTGACTAGCATGTTTGCTGGTAGGATCTCGAGTGGTTTGCGGCCGGCAGCCAGGTAGGAAAACCGATCGATCGCGGGCCATGAGAATTACGGCAATTTACACGTTGGAGCATAATCGTGAACCGGTCCGATGCAGTTGCCGATAATAAACGGGTGAGAGCACCGCGCGCGGGCCAGGGAGCCGACGAAGGCTATTCGCTACGAAACGCGGTGGCCTTTGGATGGAACTCAATCAGCGGATCGCTGATCCCCGATCGCGTTCAATTGCTCGAGAAATACGCCGTTGGACGCTCGGTCCTGGATGCAGGCTGCGGTGGCGGCGGATTTGTGGATCATCTGGTCGAGCACGGCTTCGAAGCGACGGGATTGGACAAACATGCCATGTTCCTTGCCGTCGCCCGCGAGCGCGGATTCAGGGGCGCGTTTGTGCAGGCGGACCTCGCGAGCCCACTGCCGTTCGCCGACGGCTCATTCGATACCACGATCTGTTTCGACGTGCTCGAGCACGTCGCCGATGACGCCCAGACGTTGCGCGAACTCGCGCGGATTACGGAGCGTCGATTGATCCTCGCAGTTCCTCAGGAGGATCGGTGGATGCCGAACTATCGGCTGAGCTTCTATCCCTATCGAGATCCGACCCATGTGCGATACTACACGCCGGAATCACTCCGAGCGTTGGCGGAGAGTGTCTGCATCGAAAGCGCTCAAGTTTTCGGCGAGCAACGCATCCTGCTTCGAGAGCTTGCGAGCGACCTCATCCACCCAAGAAGTCGGTATCCGTGTCTTTCGCGCGTCTATCAGCGGGTGTTCGACTTTCTCGTCGCGCGGGGGCACGAGTCGACGCTGTACATGAACTTGGCGGCCGTCATCGACCTTCGGCCAAGCACTAGGCGGCGCTGATGCGTGTCGCGATCGACATTCAGGTTGTGGCCGAGGGCAATCGTAGCGGGCTATTTAGCTGCCTTCGGTCCACAATTCAGGAACTTCGCCTGCTGACTGACGACCAAGTCTGGATGTTCGCTGAACTCACAGCGAACTTCAGTCAACGGGACGCTGCAACGGTATCAGCGGCAATGGGGGGTATTCCGCTGCGGCTCGTGCGTCGCCCCCAGCGCTTCTATCGCGTATGGCGACGAGCGTCCTTGTGGAACCGCGCAGACATTGTGCTGCACAACCTGCACGCAACTCTTCCGCCGGCAACCCACGCGGCCAATGCATTTCTGGTACCCGACGTAATTCCTCTCGCGGTGGATTACGGTGTTCCAAATCTGGCGGCGAGCTACCGTCCGTTCTACGACACCGCAGTGCGGCATGGGGACGTGATCTTGATGTTCACCGAACATGCCAAACTGGACTTCCTCGAGCGCGTCGGCGGCTCTCCAGAGCTCATTCGTGTCGTGCCGCTCGCCGCCTCGCCGGAGTTTCACCCCGTGCCGGATAAGGAATCTCTCCAGATGGCGCTCGCCCCACTTGGACTTGATGGCGCTCCGTACGTGCTGATGGTGGCGACGGTCGAGGTCCGGAAGAATCACGCCGTCCTGTTGCGCGCATTCGAGCGCATGCTGATGCGGGATCCCGCGTTGCCGCACCGGCTTGTACTGGTCGGCGGCAAGTGGATTGGCCATGAAGCCGTCTTCGAGCTTATTCGCGAACTCCGGTTGACAGACCGAGTCACCTACCTCGGCTTCTGCGAAAGCCTTGCCAGCGTTTACGCGGGTGCTGACGCATTCGTGTTTCCATCCTTATATGAGGGCTTTGGGCTGCCAGTACTCGAAGCAATGGCATCGGGCGTTCCGGTGCTCGCCGCGGATGCGACGTCGCTTCCGGAGGTCGTCGGCGACGCGGGAGTCCTGTTCGACCCTCATGACGTCGAGCAACTGAGCATTGTGCTTCAGAGACTTCTATCGGATCGGATGTACCACGATGACCTCGCTCAGCGAGGATTGGAGCGTGCAGCAGGATATTCATGGCGGCGGACGGCGGAACAGTACGTCCATGCGTTCGAGTTCGGCATTCGACGGTTTAAGGCCCGGGCTCATTAGCGCCGACCGCTACGTGCGCATCGTCGTGTTGACCCACGCTACCGTGGGCTGGGGTGGTACCGAAGCCAATACGTTGGGCGCCGTGCGTGCTCTCGTCGTCGATGGTCACGACGTGACACTCATTCAACTCGGGCATCGAGTCTATGACTCCGTCGAGACAACGCCCGATGGATATCGGCTCGTCCACGTGCCTCTTCCGGGGCGCCTCCGTGACCTCTCGCTCGCCTGGTGGTACCGTTTGCTTCGCTCATACGAGCCGGATATCTGCGTGCTGTCGAAGGGCGGATTCGACACACGTGCGTCAGCCCTAGACGTTGCGGCGCGGATGTACGTTGGGCGCTATGTGCTGTTGGAGCACCATCCCGCCGCACCACCGCCACCGCGCACGTCCAGCCGCCACTTGGGTGGACGAATACCCGGAATTGGCCTATGGTGGTGGCGGAACCACATCCCGGCGCGCTTGCACCTGCGGTTGGCCCACCGTGTCATCACGGACAGCGAACATGTCACCAAGCTCCTATGTCATCATTACGGCCTGCGACGTAGCGAAACTTTTGTCGTTCATCCCGGAATTGACCCGGCGATATTCGCTTTGCGAGAAGACGCACGTGTGCGCTTCCGCAATGCGTGGGGAATTCCCTCACGGGCGCTGGTTCTCGGGTCGGTCGGACGTTTGGCGAAGGTGAAGGGTCTGGAGCGATCGCTGCGCGCAATGCGTGGCGTCTGTGCATCGCTGCCCGACCGACCTGTCCGCTTGGTGCTCGCCGGTCAGGGACCTGAGCGCGATACGCTCGAGCGCGAGGCAACTGCGCTCGGAATCTCGAACAACGTGGTGCTTCCCGGATATATCGATGCTGCAGCCGATGCGCTCTCCGCTATTGATGTATATCTCATGCCCAGCAGAGAGGAGGGGTTCGGCATCGCGCTACTCGAAGCCATGGCGTGCGAGCGTGTGTGTGTGGCGATGAATTCCGGCGGCCCGGGCGAGATCCTGACGGATGCGTCACTCGGCTGGCTAACGGCGGCCGACGACGAGGCGAGCTTTACTCGCGCGGTGATCGAAGCCGTAGCGATGTCGGACGCCGAAAGGGCCGCAATGGGCGCACGGGCCCGGGCTCATGTCGAGGCAAACTTCAATGGCGCGGAGCAAATGCGGCACCTTGCGCGTCTCATCGTCGGAGGATAATCGCGGTCATACATGTCTTATCCGCCCGGGTTGGGTGCGATTTACAGATGCTCATTCCTTGGTTGCGGCGAGATCTGGCTCACCAGCAGACCTTCCCTTGACTGTGTGGCGGCTTCGGCCTCGCGCTAAGTCTGTGCCTTGGCCGTCTGGACGAGCACTGGATGATCGCGTGCGGCGCCGTCCAGTCCCCATATTTCTGCGATGTCGCACCTCAGCCATCTACTGCCGCCCAATCGGATTTGTCTCTCGACCGCCAGATCATCTCGCCCCGCCTGAACGTCCTCTTCCTGGCGAACCTGTTTCCCTGGCCGCTGAACTTCGGCGCTCGGCAGCGCGCCTTTCACATGGCCCGCGGCATCGCGGCCGCGCACAAAGTGTCGGTCGTTGCGCTCGCGTCGGAGCCGCCGGCCGGCGACAAGGTGGACTTCATCGCCCAGTCGGGATGTTCGCAGGTGTCCGTGGTTCCACTCGAGGCGGTGAGCGCCGACGGACAGACGGAGCGCCGCCTGCTCGCCCGCGTCGTCGATAAGATACGGTCGGTCGACGCGCGAGTGCGCTCGCCGCTCCCCCCCTTCGTGAGAGACCGCTGGTCGAGCGAGTTTCTCAGCGTGCTCGACGGGATCAGGCGCCAAGGGACAATAGAGGTGGTTTTCGCGACTCGATCATGGATGGCCGAGCACGCGCGCGCCGCGGGTTTCGAGCGAATCATCGTCGACGTGGACGATCTGATGAGCAGCATGTCGTGGCAACGCGTCGCGTCGTCAGGGTGGCATCGGCGCATGCCGATCGAGTTGTTCGACGCCGCAAAAAACGAGCGATATGAACGATCGTTGCCTGAGCGCTTCAACCACGTGGTCGTCGCTAAGAGCGAGGATCGAGAATTCTTCGCGGCGAAGGACCGCGGACGCGTCTCCATTGTCCCGAACGGCATCACGATTCCTGCCATGTCGAGTCCGGAACCAACGATCGCCAACACGCTGTTGTTCATCGGGACGCTCGGCTATGGGCCGAACATCGATGCCGTGCAATGGTTCATGTCCGAGGTGCTGCCGCTCGTTTGGCGAGAAGACGGCGACGTACGCTTCATCGTTGCCGGCCACGGTTCGGCCGAAGCGCTAGCCGACGTTCTCGAGGACCCCCGATGCATGGTGCACGAGTCGCCGCCAGACTTGGCGCCGTTGTATGATGAGGCTGCTGTGGTGGTGACCCCGGTGCGGATCGGCGGAGGGACACGAATCAAGATCCTCGAGGCGCTCGGCCACGGACGCGCAGTGGTGTCGACCACGTTCGCGGCGGAGGGGCTCGGGCTACGTGGTGGGGTCGATCTCGAGTACGCCGACACGGCTGCGGAAATGGCGGCGCGCTGCCTCGAGTTGTTGCGCGACCGACCCCGCCGATGTGCGCTGGCGGCGGCCGGTCGGGCGAGCGTCAGGGCGCGATTCAACTGGGAGGCGATCGAGGATGCACTTCCCGGGTTGGTGTCAGGTGTCGCGCGCAGTCGAGATGACAGATGACCTGTTGCCACCGGCGCCTCGACGCGTGAACGACCCCAATCGCGTTCGCGAACGGCACACACGCATCGATGTCGTGGTGCCCGTCTACAACAAGATGGCCTTTCTTCGCGAGGCCGTGGGGTCGATCGACGACGCTGCGGCCGCGCACGGCGATACTCACGTCTGGCTGGTCGACAACGGATCGACCGATGAATCGTACGAGCTCTTGAACGATGAGTTCGGCCGCCGCGCCCGCGCCCGCGTCCTTCGCCTCATGTCCGGGACCATCGCGGCCGTTCGGAATTTCGGGGCGAGCCATGGCACGGCCCCGATCATCAGCTTCATCGATTGTGACTGTGTGGTCCCGGCTGACTACTTCACGCGCCTCGAAGCCGTGATGGCGGAGACTGCTGCCGAGGGGACGGGCTGCGCGGTGATTCTCCCCCCGAACCCGACGTGGGTCGAGGCTGTCTGGAATCGCATGCATGACGATGGCGCGGATGGCGAGCGGACATGGATCAACTCGGCCAATTTCGCAGTGCGGCGGGAGATCTTCGAACGAATTGGCGGCTTCAACGAGGCGTGCGAGACTGACGAGGACACGGAGATTTGCTATCGGATCCGGCGGGCGGGCGGGCGACTCGTATCGGACCGGCGGCTTGCCGTGGCGCACCTCGACAATGCGAAGACGCTCGGGGCTTTCTTTCGGAAGGAGCGATGGCGGGCGACCGGGATGTTCAGCACTCTCGCGATCGGATCGATCGACAAGGCCACCATAATGATGACCGCGCACACTCTCGCATTGCTTGCGGCGGTGGCCGTCGCGATTCTGGCTCCGGTCGGCGTGTGGATTCGGTTTCCGGTCGCGACCGTGCTGGTGCTCGTCGTCCCTGTGACGACCGTGCTTTACCGTCGGAGGTCGTCCGTTGCCAGGTTCGGTGTGGTGCCAGGCATCGTGCTCTACGAGATCTTCTATCTCGCGCGAGTCTGCGCGCTGGCGATCATTATCAATCGTGCGAGGCGCGCGCGACCGTAGCAAGAACGGGGTACATTGATGGCGCTTCGCAGACCGAGTCCGGGGTCCGCAGTGTCACTGCCAATTCACCGTGACATCGTGCGCCACATGGGAGATCACCCAACGGAACTTGCCCGAGCGGTCTCGCGGGATGTCGTTGACGAGCTCGATATCGATCGAGATGCCGGCGCCGAGCCGCGTCTGCAGCTCACGAACCAGGTGCTCGCGGTCACGCTCCGAAAATTCCGACGACGGCACGATCTTGACTGTGATGTGATCGATCCGATCCTGGATGATTTGTGACTTCAATACTTGCACCAGCGGCTTGAATGGATGAGTGAGGATCGACGGCGAAATCATGCGCCCATCCGGAGTCAGCACAATGTCCTCCGCCTTGGTCGTCACGTTGCGGATCCGCCTCAGGGTTCGCCCACAGGAGCAGGGCTCCGGCAAGATTGCAGTGACGTCACTCGTGCGATATCTGAACAACGGCATGGCGGTGTTGTGTAGGCTTGTTCCGACGAGATAACCGGGTTCGCCATCTCGAACCGGCGCGCCTGTCTCGTCCGTTATCTCAACAAGGCCGAACTCTTCCGCGATGTGCTTTCCATCGTGCCGTTCACACTCGGTCGCGAATGCAACGCGTTCCGCGTGGCCAAAGAAGTCGAACATCCGACAGGAAAAGGCGGCCTCGATCGTCTCGCGCTGAATGGGCAACAGCGTCTCCGACGAGGTGAAAACAGCCTGCATCGGCAGAACGTCGCCTCGCCGCTCCAGGAACCGCGCGACAATGTAGAGCGTTGACGGGTAGCCTTCGAGAAACCGCAAGCCGCGATGACGGATCTCCTGGACGTAGTGCGGAAGGCACTCGTCGCTCAGGTGAAAGCTGGAGAACCAAACCTGGCGTTGGATCAAGTTGGTTCGCCAAAACGGAGCCTCTGTTTGCTGGAGCGGAACGACGACACGACCCAGGAACATGCCGATCCAGTCGCGCTCTCCCATCCCCGCCCAGATTTTCTGCCGGCGATCGACGGCATTGGTCATCACGCACGTCTCGCGATCGTACCATACCGATAACGGCGATCCGGTCGTTCCACTGGTGTGTCCGTTGACCCAATCGCGTCCCGGATGACGCGCAGTCATCATCTCAGCTTCGAACTCTCGCACCGACGCCTTGTCAATCATCGGAAGGCGCGGCAGGTCAGCGACACCGCGAACGTCTTCAGGTCGAACACCGGCGGCGTCCCATGACTGTCGGTAAAAAGGACTCCGTGTGTACGCGAGGGAGGCAAGATGGCGAATGCGTTCGTCCTGGAATGCACGGAGTTGTTCGGCGGGCCACCGTTCGCTCGCAATCAGCTCACGAACGACGCGCCGATAGCGAGATCCGTATCGGTGCCGCTCGATACGCCACGCGTGAGCATTCAGTAGGATGGACTGAAGCCATCCTGGGGATCGCCGATAAATTGTCTCAGCATCGGTCATGGCACGCGCCCGTGCGCGATCTCGTTCGAGGTGGCTGGTCAACCACTGCGCAGAGGGCGTATACTAAAACTCGCCTGGGCCGATGCAAGCCTTTCCGGTTGCTGGATCGTCATTCAGGATCGCGCTCGCGCACTCGGCCGGCATCGCACGCTCTTGACGGCCGCGAGGTCTCGACACGGCCTGTCGCAAGCCCTGATGGAAGAAGGGAGTTGCAGTGCGGCGATCCCTCGCCCGTCCGCGCGAATAGAATCTGACTGACTGACGGAGTCGACATGACGTTGATTTGGCTTTCGCATTTCGTTCCGTTTCCGCCGCGTGGCGGCGCTCCCCAACGCAGCTACCATCTCTTGCGAGAGGCGAGCCGCCACCACGAGACGATATTGATTGCGTTCAACCGGCCCGCCGTGGATCGCCAGACGTTGGACTCGTACACTGCCGAGTTACGAAAAATCTGCGCCGAGGTCGAAGTCTGGGAGTTGCCATTCCCGTGGAAGGGCGCGCGCTGGTGGGCAGGCCTGATTGGAAACGTGCTGCAAACACTTCCGCACGCGTGCGAGGTGTATCGTTCGCCGGCACTGCTCCAGCGCTGGGATGACGTCTTGCGTGCCCATCCGGACGCCATGGTGCACATTGATTCGTCGGATCTGGCGGTGTTTGCGCAGGCGGCGCGCGGGCACCCGATCTTGTTGAACCATCACAACTGCGAGTCGGCAATGGCCGAGCGCCGCGCGCAAATCGAGCCCAACGTGGTGAAGCGGTTCTTTCTCGCTGCCCAAGCGAAGCGACAGGCGGCGCTGGAACGGGACCTCTGTTCCAAGGTACGGGTCAACGCGGTGGTCTCACACGAAGACGGAGAGCTGCTGCGCCGTCAATGTGCGGGCGCACACGTCCATGTCGTTGCCAATGGCACGGACGTAGACTATTTCCTCCCCTATCCGGAAGCGCCTAAGGCGAACACCATCGTCTTTGCCGCGTCGCTGCGGTGGTACCCGAACGTTTCGGGCCTTCGCTTTTTTCGAGAGCGCATTTGGCCGAGGCTCAAGAGCGAGGTTCCGGAGCTCGAGTGCATTCTGGCCGGGAAAAATCCGGTTCCGGAGGTCAGGGAGTGGGCGGCAGTCGACTCGGCGGTTACGTTGGTTGCGAATCCGGTCGATATCCGGCCGTGGATTGCGAAAGGCGCCGTCTTCATCTGCCCAATTATTGACGGTGGGGGGACGCGGTTGAAGCTCCTTGACGCGATGAGCTCTGGCAAAGCCATCGTGAGCACCAAGGTTGGTGCGGAGGGCCTCGGGATTCAAAATAGGGTGCAGGCGATGATTGCCAATTCCGACGACGAGTTCGTTGGGATGACGTTGGAGCTCCTCCGCGATTCCTGTCTTCGATCCTCGTTGGCTCGGAGCGCTCGCGCCTACGTGGAGCACCATTTCAGCTGGGATATCATCGGAGCAGACCTCGAGGCTGCCTATGCCTGTGACGGTGTCCATCACGATGACATATCGGTCCGTTGACCTCGCATTCAGCACATGGCATGATGGCGTCGGAACGTCGCCTGTATCGCGCGCTCGCGTCGGCGCACGTGTGAGCGACTGATGCCGGGAATGTTCGGAGTCATCGGGATGGCCCCGGAAATCCGCCGTCGATGCCGCGACATCTTCAGCACGCCGTGGAAGGCATGCGAGATCGAGATCACCGCCTCGGCGACGATCGGGGGGCATTCCCATGTACCAGGAAGGTCCATCCTCCGTGATCCGTCGAAAATCGTTGTGGCGGATGGAGAAGTTTCGCTTTATTCGGCTCTCGGCGCGCCGGCGACGCGTTTATGGACGATCGGCACGTCTGGCATCGAGCTCACCGGCGAGTGTCGCGGCAACCTCGCCGTTTGGAATGAAACTGTCGGCCTTCTGACGCTCGCCACGGAGTGGACCGGCAGCTTTCCACTCTACTACGCCCATTGTCCGAACAAAGGGTTTGTTTTCGCGAGTCGAATGGGCGTCATCGCGGCTGCAATTCGACCAGCGGTTGACGGCGTCGGTCTCACGGAGTTCCTGCGCGACGCATCGTTTCAGTCGAACCGCAGCTTGTGGGTGGGGGTGCACCGGCTCCAGCCCGGCCAATCACTCGAGTACGACGCCACATTGGATCGCGTCACGATTGTAGAGCGGAGTCGCCTGTGGACATCGGTCGTGGCCTCCTGCCCCGGCGGCGATCACGATCTTGAGGAGATCTGGTCTCGGCTAGGCCGCGCTGTGGATTGCAGCCGCCCAACGTCGATCATGATGTCAGGAGGGTGGGATTCGCGGACGCTGCTCGCGCGCGCGGCAACCTTGTCGGCCGTAGAAAATTTGCTGGCGTACTCACACGGCGACCCAGTGAGTCGTGAGACCCACATCGCGCGACAGCTGTCGTACGAGAGTGGTATCGCGTTCCATCAGGAGCCAATCGACCATCGTTGCTACGATCTTCAGCTCATCCGCCAGGACTTCGAGTGCGAGGAGCACATCGTCTTTCCTCACTGGCATCGCGCAGGACGAATTGCCGCGAGCGGCGGACACCGCGTCGTCACCGCCGGTGTTTATGGTGAGGTTCTGGGCGGTCACTACGGGCGCGCGATGCTGCTACAGCGCGGCGCAAAGATTCGTGAGGTCCTGCGCGGTCTCTTCCGTGGCCACAAGCGACCGGCCGACGCCTCGCCGTCTGATCTTGCTGCCCTCAAGCAGTTTCTTCGCCTGGACACTCTTGATCGGCCGTGGCCGATGCTGGAGGACTGGTGGCGTGCGGAGCAAGTTGGCCTGGATCAGGTGAATGCCGATATCGAACATGATGTCTCTCGGCTCACGCATCGCGGTGTCCACGCGATCGATCAGCTGATCGAGGCGTACGTCAGCGAGCATCGTGGCAGTCAGTACATCAACGCGCAAGTGCGTAGCTGCCGGGCGTACACCGACGTAAGTCTGCCATTTGCAGAGCGAGCCCTACTGGAGGCGGTCTCCGCTATCCCGCTAGGTCTGAAAATCCATAATCGCATAAATCAAAAACTACTACGCCAGTTTGCACCAGCTCTTCTCCGCTATCCGCTGGCCGCGACTCTCGCCGCTGCCCGTCGGCCTTTGATGGTCCAGGAGGCGTCTCGGTTTGTCCGAAAAGGGTTGGAGCTTGGGCAATCCCGCGCACACGTTGCCTCGGGTGGTCGCATTGGGCTGCCGCACTTGTCGTGGGTCAATTTCGACTTCTTGCGAGGCGGAGTCGAGTTGCGCGCCGTGATCAATGACTTGCGCTCCGATCTCTGGGATAAGCCCGCGATGCTCGCCCGCGTGGCCCAACTGGGTCGCGACGCATCGCTCTCCCCTCATTCGATGGCCGATCAACTGATGAAGGTTTACACGATTGACCTCGCTCTGAGATCGGCGTAGCGCGCAACTGGGTGTGCGAGCGCCGATGGCTTGCGGTTGCGCGCAATGAGAAATGCGCGATGACGCGCGTGATGAACACCGCGCGGAGAATGTGACGTACAATACGGCGTCAACCCGCCTGTCACGTTTCTTTGCACGCGCCAAAGGGATCCCCTTTTTCACGCACCGGTCAAGCGACTGTTGGTCGGTCGCATCATCTGTCGTCGCGTGAAGCGGCAGTCTCGAGCGGCATGGATTGATGCCGACGGACTGCAGTAGGCAAGATGGCGCTGGACCCGCCGTACCGCTGTACACGCTGTACACCCACATCCATCACTAGGTCGGCAAGTCGTCTCCACTCCGTAGTGGGATCGCGACAAAGGCAAACCTGGAGAAATCCAGCGACGCAGAGCTACGAGGCTTCGATGCGCCTGAGCGCAGCATGCCAGTCGGGCTGCCGAACGAAACCAGATTCGGAGAATCTTGATGCACGGTTCCCGTCGAGGCAGTGTCGCGTTTGTCGTTCTCTTAGCTCTTGCGTGTGATTCCAGCGTCAACCCCAGCGAAATCGAGAAGGGTAGAACCGGCGGAAAGGTAGCGTTGACCACCAAAGCCGTCTCATTGATTGTTGGCCAGGAGCGACAACTCGCCGTAGCGGAATCTGATCCATACGCCACATGGCAAAGCGATAACGCTGCCGCGGTGACCGTCTCGTCGACAGGACTGGTGTCCGCGCGTGCACCCGGAGTGGCGCACGTGATCGTGCGAGAAGGCTCAGCAGCCGACACGACGACCATCACGGTTCTCGCCACTGTCGGCCGGATACAACTCGTCACCGACTCTCTCGACATCGCCGTCAGCCACTCGGCGAGGCTGACATTCTGCATCGTCGACGCATCGGGCACGTCATTCGAAAATCCAGGCTCGGCGGCAACACAGGTCCGATGGAGCTCCGCAGATCCTTCGATTGCCACGGTGGATTCCGGTGGACTAGTATCGGCGGTGGCACTTGGGCGGACCGAAATCGTGTTGAGCGCCACTGGAAGCACAGATACGACGATCGTGACCGTCGTGCCAGTTCCCGTGGCAACGATCACGCTCAGCGTCCCGCCTGAATTCGGCGTCTCCATCGGCTCGAGCTATAAAATCTCCGCGACCGCGAAGGATGCGTCTGGAAACGCGCTGGCCAATCGAGTCTTCAACTGGTCGAGCTCCGACACGACCATCGCGACCGTTTCACGGGACGGCAGTGTGACCGGTGCAGGCGTTGGCTCCGCGCGGATATCGGTCTCCAGCGAAGGGCAGACGGCGATCGCCGACGTTGTGGTGTCACCACTACCAGTTGCCGGCGTGTCAGTGTCACTCGCTGCGAGTTCCATCGACGCGGGCGGGACAACGCAGGCAACAGCGATCGTGCGCGACGCGAACGGAAACGTGCTCATCGGGCGACCTGTCGTCTGGTCGACCAACACTCCAACCGTGGCGACCGTGTCGAGCCTCGGTCTGGTGAAAGGGATCCGTGGCGGGGCTGCAAGCATCACGGCCCAGGTCGACGGCGTCGTCGGAAAAGCGACGGTCAGTGTTACGGCGTCGGCCACGGTCCTCCCAGCGGCGATTGTCAATGTCGCGGTCACACCAACCAGCCTGCTGGTCGGCGCCCCTGGTCAAGCGGTCGCGACAGCTTATGACTCGGCTGGCAACGTCCTAGCTGGCCACCCTATCACCTGGACATCGCTCGATCCGGGCATCGCCACCGTGTCAACGACGGGTGTGGTGACGGGCGTGAGCGCGGGCACGGTCGCGATTCAAGCGACGATCGATGGGATCAGTGGGCAGGCGTCGCTCAATGTGAGCGTGCCGGCCGCGCCGGCGCCGACAGCGGGCACCCTCGTCTCGCACAATTTCGAAGACGGGACGCTCGGCCCGTTCTACAATCCCTGGGGCAACGGGCGGATCGACGTCGTCAGCGATCCGGCCGGAGGCAGTCACGGCAAGGTCGCC
>Ga0157370_10002622_pt1 | contig 21630 bp, 15 predicted proteins | sample C35metaG_FD_113463 | JGI IMG/M metagenome (GOLD analysis project Ga0157370, IMG submission 113463) | Corn rhizosphere microbial communities from Kellogg Biological Station, Michigan, USA - C3-5 metaG | ecosystem: Host-associated > Plants > Roots > Rhizosphere > Soil | place: USA: Michigan...
AAGGATGACGATCCTAACTTCAGCGGCTCTAGCGCCGCAGTCCCGGTGATTGAGTCTTCTGCAGGTGGCCACGAGATACTTACGGGCATCGGTGTGTATACCGGGTACTCCGCACCTCGAGCGGCCGGTGTGGTCTGGCATGCAGGAGCGAGTTCGCTCATTCAGGATGTGAATTTCCCCATTGGGATTAGGCCTTCGTCGACAGTCGGGCCGAAATATCAGAGGCCTCAATTTGGCGTCAAGAGGCCGGACACGCGTGCATCACAGTATCCAAGCCTTTGGGTTCAGGGTGGAGGCGGAATCTTCCGGGACATTTGGACAGCCGACACAACTGCCATTGTCGGTCTTCGCGTGGAAAATACGCAGATAGCATCGGTCGCGTACCAAATTTCGTGCGAGCATCACATGCACAACGAGGTCGAGCTTCGGCACGCATCGAACTGGACCATCTATGCCTTGCAGACGGAGGAAGAGAATCCGAACGGCGCAGATGCTACGCCGATAGAGCTATCCGATTCGAGCAATATAACTTTTGCCAACCTGTTTGACTATCGAGTCTCTCGCAACGTATTGCCTCACCTCGCCGCAGTGGAGGCAACGCACGCTGAGAATATCCGATTCGCCAACATGCACAACTTCAGCATGACTCGCCTGGCCTTCGACAACAGCGTTGTCGATACGAGTCGGAATGTTGCGGTACGCACGCACGACTTCACTACCTTCGTGCTCAATGACGCAACTAAATCCGGCGATCCCCTTCCCCTCCCGGCGGTCTTTGAGTCGCATGCATCACTCCAAAGGCTTACAGACGCAGACGCATTCAGTAACGTGGCAGGCCTAGCGGTGGATAACCAGGGACAGATCTTCTTTACGGACGCTGTGACGCACCGAATCCTGCGATGGAACGAACGGAATAACTCTGCAGAACTGGTATCGGGCGCGGTTGATTCTCCCGTTACTCTTGGCTACGCCGGCAACGGCCAACTTCTGGCGATCGACTCGAGCAAGTCAGTCTATGCGATATCCACGCGTGATGGTTCAACGCAGAAGCTGAGTGGCGAGGGTCCTCGCCCGGATACTACATTGTTACTGCCGACGGGATTCCACAATGATGTGGCCAGTCTGCAGCGGATTTTGGAGCACAAAGGATTTGTTTACGCCCCACGTAGCAATATGGCAATCAGTGCTGCCGTGGAAAATGAACCGCGGAGCTTCTTTTATGCGCCCGGTACCAGCACGGCCATCATGGCGGGAGGAAGCTGGAAGGGTCTGTTGCAGGCTGTCCAGCTCGGTGCGTTCCGCGTTGGTACATCGGGCTACGGCGTAAGTGAAGAAGACGATAAGGTATATCGATTCACTCTTGATTCATTGAGCCAGCTGAGTGCGATCCCTGTCATAGCTCGCAGCGGGACATCGGTCGTGAAAGATACGGCCGGGAACGTATATGTAGCTGGAGCACAATTGTTCGTTTACTCGCCTAGCGGTAAGGCCCGGGGCGTTGTCGAAATTCCAGAGCGCCCCGGTTCGCTGGCCTTCGGAGGTGCAGACCGTCGCACTCTGTACATTGGCGCGCGTACATCCCTATACGCCATCCGGACGACGGCTCGCGGGGCAGACTAGTGTCGCACACCGCTGCGGAGAGGGTTCGACCAGAGACTGCTCTATAGCCGATAATCTCGCTTGTATATGAATAGCACCCTTGATGAATGGGATGTCGTCCGTGCGGTGGTGCGGCTTGGAGGGTATGCCGCGGCGGCTCGACACTTGAACCGCTCTCAGTCCACGATCAGCTACACGATTGCCAAACTGCAGGAGAAGCTCGGTATTCAGCTTTTTACGTTGACGGGCAGAAAGGCCTCGCTGACCGAATTTGGTCGCGTACTTCTCGCACAAGCGGAGCCGCATCTCACCGGCTTCGAACAGCTTGAGCAAAGAGCTCAATCCCTGGCCGCGGGTGGCGAATCGGAGATCAGATTATCGGTGGATTCGCTCTTTCCGAACGATCGTCTTTTTGCCGCACTGGCCGAATTCGGTCGCCGATTCCCGCACGTTCATTTCAAACTCCGGCAGGCAGCTCTCATCGCGCCCGACGTAGAGTTCTCGGCGCACAACGCTCATCTTTGCATCTCCGGAATAGTTTCACGCGAATATTTCGTCTACCCCATATCGGAGATCCGCATGATCGCTGTGGCACGGTGGGACCACCCGCTTCACCAGCTGAAGCGGCAGGTTTCCCGCGCAGATATGCTCGGACACACGCTTATAAACATTGAGGGAGCAAGCGCTGGAAGCGATAAGCGACAGCCGCTCGCGGTTACCCAACGTCATTTGGCAGTCGGAACCATCGAAGCGGCAATCGATGCAGTACGCTGCGGATTTTGCTTTGGATGGCTTCCAGCGTATCGAATCCAAGATGCGCTGGATTCCGGAGAACTTATCTCGCTGCGCATGACCATGGGAAGCGAAAGGCAAGTTCGGCTCAATGTCATGTGCACCGATCCGAGCACCAGCAGCCAGGAGCTGCTCGTGCTCGCTGAACTGCTGGGAATGAACCTCGAACTTCAGCACATTTAGCAGACATTCTGACGACGATCTTCGCTACCCGCATATATCGAGAAAATGGATGACAATCATCTTTCGATTCGATGAATCGGATTTGCATACGAAATAAGTATGCGAAGGATTGACGTCGTCTCTCTCGTGTATTTATAGTCCCCGGCAAATAAAGTAGCCCTCACTCACGGGGCCGGAGGCTTTCTTTCCATGAAACAAACTTCCGAGGTCAATGCGGTATCTCGCTTTCTCTGCCTTAGTTCCAGCCAGTCACGCGAAATTCTGAGCCGTCCGCGTCTCATTCGACGCTTCCTCTACACCATCGCGCTTCTGCTCGCATTCTTCCACAGCCCTACCCTACGGGCTCAAACAGCAGGATCTATTTCTGGCCATCTTATTGACCCCAGCGGAGCCAATCTCCCCGACACCGATGTCACGCTCACTCAAGTGGCCACAGGAGCGGTGCGCACGACGAAATCAACCCAATCTGGCGACTACACCTTTACGGAAGTGCCGCCGGGTAAGTATTCCCTCCAAGTCAAGCACGAAGGATTCAAGGTGGTCCGGAGTGAAACGTTCGACGTGCAGATCGACCAGGGCGTGCGGCTTAACTTCACCCTGCAAGTCGGGGCAGTCTCCGAGTCTGTCGAGGTGACTGCAACTGGTGCGCTGCTTCAGTCAGAGAATGCTTCCACGGGAACAGTGATCGAGAATGCCCAAATTAATGAACTGCCTCTGAATGGCAGGAACTACCTGAGCCTCGTCGCACTTTCGTCAAACGTCAACACGCTTTCGCCACTCTCAGGCCAGGCAAATTCGCGTTTGGGTGGTGATCGCGCCGCCCAGTCGATCGCGGTTGGCGGCCAACGCATCATGTTCGACTACTACACGTTGGACGGAGTCAATAATACCGATCCGGACTTCAACACCTATGTCGGTCTACCTTCTCTCGATGGCATTCAGGAGTTCAAGGTACAAACCGGTGTGTATTCGGCGGAGTACGGCCATGAGGCATCGCAAGTCAACGTCCTGAGCAAAACTGGCACGAACACGTTCCACGGTTCTGCTTATGAGTACATTCGGAACAATTACGTGGATGCCAAGCCTTACTTCTTTCCCTACCAGACGACCCCGCCTGCGGTGTTCCCTTTCAAATGGAACGACTTCGGATTCGAGTTGGATGGCCCCATCAGAATTCCCAAAGTTTTTGATGGCAGAGACAAGTTCTTCTTCATGGTCGACGACGAGTGGAGACACATCCGGCAAATCGGTCAGGGCCAGGCCGTCGTGCCGACCGCTGCTATGGTCGCGGGGAACTTCCAGGGCTACAGCTTTCAGGACGCCACCGGCGTCCACCCAATCACAATCTATGATCCGACCAACAACAAGCCGTTTCCGAACAACACCATCCCTTCGAACCGAATCAGCGCGGTCTCCACGAGGCTCCTAAAGTATCTCGGAACAGCGCCGAACGCGCCGACATACACCTGTAGCGGATCCAGCTGCTCCGTAAACAATAACTATTCGTACAGCACTTCATCCCCCCAGGACCGGCAAAGCCTCACCGTCCGTGGAGACTACGTTCAGTCGCAAAAGATGCAGTATTCGTTCCGCTACAGCTCCGGCAACGAAGCACTTTCAGCAACTGGACTGTTGGGAGCAGGCAGCAAGACGGTCACGAACTACTACCAATACATGGGTTCAAATACCTGGACGGCAACCCCGCACATCGTCAATGAAGCGCGGTTCGGCTACACCTACTTCTACAACTCAAATGGCTTGTTGTCGGCATTCGTTCATGACGTCGTCACTGAAGTCGGGATTCCTGGTCTGAGCGGTGGTGATCCCGCGACTTGGGGTATTCCGTCGATGGGCTTCGCCTCTGGGCCCGCGGGCACCACAAAAAATATCTGGAGCAATTTTGGAGACATCGGTGGGGACGGTCCATACGTAGTGACAGATCCCACCTGGCAGATCGTCGACAACTTCTCATGGCAAAAGGGCAAGCATTCTCTGCGACTTGGTTTTGAATACAACAGGCAAACCTTCAACCAACTTGGCAATCAGTTCTCGCGCGGACTATTCACTGAGCAGCCCATTGCTACGGCGTTCCGTACTGGCACCGGCCTGTCCGGCGGTGACGCGCTTGCCGACTTGCTGCTTGGGAATCTTAATTCGTCAGCAGTCGCGGTAGCTGTAGCGAATGCGAATTACGTGCGCAACGTCGAAGTCGGATATGTCGATGATACTTACAAATTTTTGCCCAACGTAACAGTTTCCGCAGGCCTCAGATATGAGCTGACGCCTCCATGGGACAACACGTATGGCACCACCTTCAACATAAAGCTTCAGGTAATGCCTAAGTTGGGCGACACGAACACCACATACCCGCAAAGCCAATGGCCGTTTTATGTGCGCCAGGGCACCTGCACTCCTGACCATGTGTATGACGGCCTCTCGATCAGATGGACCACGCCACTTGGCCCCCCTCCTGTTTGCAGCAACGGCATCATGCCCAATGGCCCGCTACTAAATACTCCGTACAACAATTTTGCTCCTCGGTTCGGCATCTCCTACTCGCCCAATCCCAAGATGGTGGTGCGGGCGGGCTACGGCATCTTCTATACGCAGGACATCGGAAACGCGTATTTCGACATGTCCCGTAACGCTGCCGGACGCGTGACCTACACCAACACTAACGCCACAGCGCCGTACGGAAGTTCCAGCCTGACCTGGGACAATGCAACGCCCGGCGCGGGTGGTGGCTCGATCTCCAACCTTGGCCCTAGCACAGCTTTTGCAAACGCAGTGAGTCACAGAACCAGCTACGCCCAGCAGTATTTGTTGAATATCCAGCAACAGGTTGGCGCGGATTGGTCCTTCGAACTCGGTTATCAGGGCGCTTTAAGTCGGCACCTTTATGGGTTCCTGAATGCAAACCAAGCAACTCCGTATGGATATATCGGCAACGGGACCTCGAGTTCGGTCGCTTCCCGGACGCCGTTCGCAAACATGGGAGGCATTCAGTTCGTTCATGACGAAGGCACAGGCAACTACCACGCCGCTTCAGTGAAGGTGACCCGACGCTTTAGCCACGGACTCAACGTCATCGCCTCCTACACCTATTCCAAATCTCTCGACGATACAAGCGGAATTCGAAACCAGGGAAATGACAACCTTTATCCGCAGAACGCCTACTGCGTCCCGTGCGAGTACGGTCTGTCTGCCTTCGACACGAGGAATCGCGTCGTCGGCTCGGCACTGTACGAGCTGCCTATCGGACCGGGCAAGCTGGTCCCGATCAATAACAAACTGCTCGACGCGGTCATCGGAGGCTGGCAGGTGGGCGGTACATTCACCCACCAGACCGGTAATGTCTACACTCCAATCGACGGGTTCGATAACGCGAGTATCGCTTCACCTTTCGGTAACTTCGATCGGCCGAATCCAACCGGGGTCAGCCCTTACCTCCAGGGAAGCGCCAGAACGCTCAGCACCTGGATCAATAAAGCTGCTTACCAAAACGCCCCTGCTGGTTTCTTCGGAACATTGCAACGTGGCAGCCTTATCGGCCCTGGCTATACAAACCTCGATGCGGCGCTGCATAAGCAGTTCGCGATGCCGTACAACGAGAAGCATCAGCTCTCGATCCGGTTCGAAGCTTTCAACGCTCTGAATCACCCGAACTGGGGCTTTGCTGGGGCGAGTTACACCCTGAACTCGTCGACGTTCGGACGCATCACCAGTGCGGGTACTCTGCGGCAGTTGCAACTCGCAGCAAAGTATCAGTTCTAGATCGGAACCGGCCGGAGGCATCACATCCTCTGGCCGGATCAGCAACCTTGTGTCTTAGAACCTATCGGAAAGTTTGACAGCGGAGCGCCAGTGAACACCACGCTGCAATTCAATGACCTCGAACCGCCTCAAGCTCTCGAATTCTTCCGGCAAATCTTGCAGCTACGAATCAAGATTGAATTCCCTATTGCGCTAAATTCGTCAAGTCGACATTGACTCTTATGAAATCAGCAACAAACCGGCCCCTCTCCGACGTAGATTCATCAAGCGATCACGTTCAGCCAGAAAGAGTCAACCGTCGCCGCTTCCTGCAGTATGCAGCAGGCGTAGGCGCAGTCATCGGTCTGGGTAGCAGTGGGCTTCGAGGTTCTGTCGTCTCAGGGGAAGTGAGTTCGGAAGCGATCTCCACAAACTCGCGCCTGCCGGACGGTACCGATTATGCCTCCTGGGAACACCCGCTGACGTTTTCTAAGACCTATTACGTCGATAACAATTCTGCTGAAGGCGACGACAGCAGTCCCGGCACTCGCGAGCGACCGTTCCGCACTATAAACAAGGCCACCCAGGTGCTTCAGCCCGGCGAACGCGTCGTCATCGCCTCCGGTGTCTACCGCGAGTGTGTGCGACCGCTGCGCGGTGGGACCGGGCCGACCCGGATGATCAGCTACGAGGCTGCGCCAGGGGCGAACGTCATCATCAAAGGCTCCGAAGTTCTGAAGCAAGGCTGGCAGCAGAAGTCGGTTTCGATGTTCCGCCGCATGCCGACGGCCGAGGCTCCTGCCGGGCCATCGGTGATTACGTGGCAACACGAATTGACCGCGGCGATGTTCCCCGATGCTTACAATCCGTTCGCGCTCGCGAGCGCGCCGGCCGATCGCTCTTGGCTCGACACCAAAGCCGTGGACATGGGACCGTATTTCCGGCGCCGCGGATTGGTCTTTGTGGATGGCAAGCCGCTGGAGCCGGTGGAACAACTCCGCGAACTTGCGAGTCCCCAACTGCCGGGGCCGCCACCTCCAGACCAGCCAGAGCCACTCACTGGTCTCCCCGCTCGAAAGCGCGGCGGCCCGATCATGCAGGAGATCGGTGGCACTCCTGAGGGCAGATTCTGGGTCGACAACTCGGGACAAGCTATACAGGTGCGCTTGCCCACCGGCGCTCCTGCCGAGCACACGATCGAGGTCACCATTCGCGAGCAAGTGTTTGCCCCGCTCGAGAAGGGCCTCGCCTACATTCGCATAAAAGGAATCACGTTTCAGCACGCCGGGAACGGCTACCCTGTCCCGCAGCGCGGGCTCGTTTCTACCTCGGGCGGCAATCACTGGATCATCGAGGGCAATACCATCGAGTGGGCGAACGGTGTTGGCCTGGACATCGGCAACGGCGACTGGAACGGCGGCTTTACTCCACAGGCAGGGCAATCTCATATCGTTCGCGGAAACACGGTTCGCTACTGCGGCGTGGAAGGCATGGCGGGCATGCAGACTCGCGAGACAGTTGTCGAGGATAACTTGATCGAATGGTGCGGCTGGGCCGACGCCGAACGCGAATGGGAGGCCGCCGGAGCCAAATTCCATGGCGCTCGCAATATGCTCTTCCGCCAGAATGTGGTCCGCCACATACGGCACGCGAATGCTGTCTGGTTTGACAGCCGCAACACCAACTGCCGCATCACGCGAAATGTATTTGCGGACGTCCTGACGGTGAGCGCGGCCGTGCACATGGAGATGAACCGTCAGCCGAACCTGATCGATGACAACATCATCTGGGATGTTCGCAACGCAGAGCCGGGAACCCCCGGCCAGAGAGGCTGCGCCGGCTCAGGCGTATTCATCAACGCCAGCGACCATGTGATGATCGCGCAAAACCTCATCGGGCGCTGCGACAACTCCGGCGTCTTTGCCATCGTGCGGCCCGACCGCGCAGATAGCGGGCTCGCAGAGGACAATGAAATCTACAACAACATCTTTGCGCGATGCGGCAAATCAGCCATCGTCTTCCTTAACAAGCGCAACAAAGCAGACGGTAACCTCTACGTCGATATGCCGAAAGACTTTCTCGGCTTCTTCGACGGGGATACCAAGCAATGGCTCGATCTGCCGGCCTGGCGTGACTCACACGGCTGGGATAACAACGGATCTGTGAGCGACATGCAGATAGGCTTTGACCCTGATCGCCTTGAATTGACCGTCAACACTAATCAGAATCTGGCACAGGTGAGAGTGTTTGATCACATTGATATCGACATCTTTGGCAAAACCACTGGAGACACCAGAGTTCCGGGCCCCCTCGCCGATCCTGCTTCCGAGCGCAGCTGGAGGATTGACCCGCGAACAGTTGTGTGACTTTACGATCACGCGGGGTCCGAGGTGCCAGCAAACCCAACAGACTTTTAGAAACCTTCAGACCGGAGAGATAAATGAAAGTACTTGCTGCGGCGCTCTTGCTCGGTTCGACCGTCGTCATTTCAGCGCAAACGGAGCCGGCGGCTCCAGGCAGGATCATGGTGACGGTCGATACGCAAAAAACCATGCCTCCCGTGTCGAAGTATGAGTACGGCATGTTCATCGAACACATCCGCGACACCATGTATCGCGGACTCTGGTCGGAGTTGCTCGATGATCGCAAGTTCTACTTTCCCATCTCGTCTGCAGCACCCGAGTCCCCGGTTCAGCAGCCTGGTGGTGGTCCTCCTAGAGGACCGCAGCCTCGCAGGTGGCGCCCTGCCGGACCCGATGAAGCAATCAGCATGGATAAGCAGAAGCCGTTCGTTGGAGATCAAAGTCCGCGCATTGCGCTGGATCCTTCTACGGCACACGGTATCCGCCAATCCGGGATCACGCTCGAAAAGGGGAAGAAGTACATCGGTCATATCATTCTTCGTGGCACTCCAGGCGCCCACATCAAAGTTGCTCTTGTATGGGGTAACGCGTCGAGTGATCGCCAGTTGATTGCGCTGAACGCAGTTCCGCAAACATACAAGAGGTTTCCACTCAGCTTCACCGCTCCGGCAGACTCCTCTGATGCGGCTCTCGAGATCACAGGGACAGGAACTGGCGACTTCCACATTGGTACCGTTTCGCTCATGCCGGCTAACAACGTGGAGGGGTTTCGTCCCGACACCATCGCCCTGCTGAAGCAGATCAACATGGGCTTCTGGCGTTACGGCGGCAACTATACGTCTGGGCTTATCTGGTATCACACGATCGGCGATCGCGATAAACGTCCACCTGACTTCGACTATGCCTGGAATGCAATGCAGTCCAACGATCTCGGACTGGACGAGTTCATGACGCTGTGCAGGCTGATTCACGTGGAGCCCTACATCAGCGTCAATGCGGGCTTCGGCGATTCGCACTCCGCTGCCGAAGAGGTCGAGTACATGAATGGGTCGGCCGATACCCACATGGGCGCGATGCGCGCGCGGAACGGGCACCCTGAGCCCTACCACGTAAAGTTCTGGAATATCGGCAATGAACCTTGGGGTTCATGGCAACTCGGTCGCACCGATACCAAGTACTTCATGCTCAAGCACAACGAGTTCGCCAAGGCGATGCGCGCCGTAGATCCCTCCATCATTCTCATTGCCTCAGGACGCATGCTGCAGGAGGACGGCCTCCGAGGCGCGGAACGCACAAACTACGACGGGAGTCTCAAATCTCTCTACGGAACAGATGTGGACTGGACTGGTAATTTTCTCGCACACTGCTTGGGAAACTTTGATGGCATAGCCGAACACTGGTACGCACAGCCCGGCAGACGTTTCGATATGGAGAAGGCAAAGAAGCTTCCGCCCGACGCCTCTAACGAAGAAGCCTATGTGAAGGTCGATCAGACGTTGCTCGAGTCTGCGCGATACGGTGCAAACGTCGTCCTGAAAAAAGCAGAAGAGTGGGAAGGATATGAGCAGCGCTTTCCGGTGATGAAGGAGAAGAATATCTTCCTGTCAATCGACGAGTACGCCTACTTTGGTGGCGGCTTCAATCGAAGTTCGAGCCTCAAATTAGGGCTCGCATACGGGCTGATTTTCAACGAGATGCTCCGGCACACAGACTTCCTCACCATGGCTGCTCACACCACCGGCCTCTCCATGCTGGACATCAACCGCACTGCGTCGACATTCAGCACCACCGGCCTGGTGTTCAAGCTCTATGCGGATCACTTCGTAGGCGCGATCCCTGTGGAGCTTTCAGGAAATTCACCGCAGCCGGCTCCCAAGTATCCTGCTATCGGCGACCAACCGGACAGGACCTCAGGAAGTCCGACGTACCCCTTGGATATGGTGGCAGCTCTCAGCCCGGACCGCAAATATTTGATCCTTTCGGTTGTGAATGCGACCGAATCTCCGCAGCAGTTCGATCTTGGCATCTCGGGCGTGCGGGCGAACGCAGCAGGTAAAGCGTGGCAACTCACCGCAAACTCCGTTGACGCTGCAAACCGTGTGGGCCAAACACCCGGGGTTGCCGTGACGGAACATTCTGTGAGCCCAAACCTTCAGAGCGTTTCAATCGCTCCCATCAGCATCAACATCTACCAATTCCCGGTATCCGAAATCCACTGAGACCCGCACACACCCTGCGCGCAAGTTTAGAGGCCCGCGTGCTGTGCCTCTGCAAGCAATACCCAAAGGAGACGAATCGAATGGCATCCGCAAAACGCACCGTTCTCACCCGTCGAGAGGCGCTCTTTCTGTCAGCGACGGCAGGCTTCAGCGTCGCGACGGCTAACTCCGCACTCGCTTCCGACAGCATCAAGACGGGTGCCCACCAGCAACCGGGCAATGTGTCCACGCCGCGCTCGGCAATTGCTAAGACTCAATATGGGAAGGTCCGCGGATTCTTGGACGGCGGAGTTCTTACGTTCAAGGGTGTGCCCTACGGTCAGACCACCGCCGGTGAGAATCGTTGGCTTCCGGCGAAGCCGCCCACGCCGTGGACGGATGAATATATGGCGCTCGTGTACGGAGCAAATTGCCCGCAGAACCTCCACACGTGGACAAGCTCCGAGCAAACCTTCATCCAGGATTGGGACGACGGCTGGCAGAGCGAGGACATGCTTAAGCTCAACATCTGGACGCCGAGCCTGACCGGGAAGCGTCCCGTGATGTTCTATATGCACGGCGGAGGGTTCAGCTTTGGTTCTTCCTATGAACTGCCCTCGCACGAGGGTGCGCAGATGGCACGCCACCATGATGTCGTGCAGGTCTCCGTCAACCATCGGCTCAACATTCTCGGCTTCTTCGATGTTTCCGAAATCGGGGGCTCGGCGTATGAAGACTCCGTCAACGTCGGCATGACAGACCTCATAGCGGCGCTGCAGTGGGTCCATAACAACATCGAAAACTTTGGCGGCGATCCGGATCGGGTGATGATCTACGGCCAGTCTGGTGGCGGCTCGAAGGTGACCACCCTGATGGGCATGCCCTCCGCCGTAGGCCTCTTCCATCGTGCGTCCGCACAATCCGGCGGCGGCGGCAATATTCCCACTAAGGAGCAGCAGCGAGAAGTCGCGCAGGTAATGATGAAAGACCTCGGCCTCGCGCCGAACGACATCGCATCTCTGCAGAAGATGGACTGGGCGAAGCTCAACGCAGCCGGCAACGCAGCCGTCGCCAAGATTAACCCGCCAGGACCGGCCTTCTTAGGACCGGGAGCTCCTGGTCACCCCCGCGTTGGTTGGTCGCCATGCGTGGACGGCAAAGTGATTAACATGAGGTCTTTCTTCGATGCCGCTCCGGATGTCTCGAAGAACGTCCCGATGCTGGTCGGTTCCGTTAGCGAAGAAGGCAATCGCATGTCCTCACACCCCACCGAAGAACAATGGCATGCCAACCTTGCCAAAGCCTACAGCGACGAGAAGGCAACGGCAATCATCGCCACACTCAAGAAGGCATACCCGCAGAAAAAAATCCAGACCCTGTCGTATATGTGCGGCGGCTCCGGCGGATTGAACGGGCTTTCCATGCGGAACAATGTCGTGAAGATGGCCAAGTTGAAACACGACCTCAACGCCGCCCCAGCTTACGCCTATTACTTCACCTGGCAAACGCCCATTCTCGACGGCGTGCCGGGCGCGTGGCACACGGCCGAACTCCAGTTTTGCTTCGACAACACCAAGCGGTGCGAACAAGGGACAGGCAACACACCAGAAGCGCAAGCGCTCGCTAAGAAGATGGCCTCGTCATGGGCAACGTTTGCTACAACGGGCAAACCAAGCATACCGGGACTAACCTGGCAGCCCACCAACCCTGAAACGAACAGAACTATGGTCTGGGACAACGAGTGCCGCATGGTGGATGACCCCGACGGAGATGCGCGCAAGATCATTCTGAACTGATTGTTCAACCATCCCGTTGTATTCCAAATCTCACTGGCGAGAACAGGGCAACGCGCTCATCGACCGTTAGGGACGTGTGGTCGGCAATACAGAAGTTACCCCGAAATTGTAGGCCCCTCGTAAGGTCTTTGATTTCTCACATTGGCTCGCCCACGTAACCCTTTGAAGTGCAATTCATTAGAGCCGTTAGACCGTTTGAATTCCCATCGATTTCGCACGAACTCAACAAGTTCGCAGGAGTTCAACAGTTATTGGTGCCGGGAGTGTCGCCCCCCACGAATCGCAGGTCGGTGGATTTTGAGTCCCCCTCGGCACCCCCCCGGCTTCCTTGGAAAAACACGGATTTACAGAACCTGGGTTTTATTAGGTTGCTGTTCCGTGAGGTCCTGTGAGACCCGATTTTGGTCGGATGGTCACAAAATGGTCACATTGACCACACGGAGCCTAAGCCGAGAACAGCGTCGTTACGATCTCGCGAACCTGAGTTCAAATGATGTTCCATGATCGCTTGCGCCCCGTCGGCTGGAGACCCTGATCTTACCTCCGTGCTTCTCTACAATCGTCTGCGTGATCCAAAGTCCCGGTCCGGTCCCCGTTCCCTGTTTCGTCGTGAAGAACGGGTCGAAGATCCTCCCGATCAACTCATCGTCTACATCTGGACCGTATCGGAGATGGGGAGGACCGCGTCATTCTCCTGCGCAAAGACAGCAATATCTATCTTGCCGTCGGATTCCATTGCCTCGAGAGCGTTCATTAACAAATTCGAAATGACCTGTCGTATCTCTCCCTTGATGCCGTTGATCCGAACTGTCTCGTCCAGTCGGATTCCGACGAGGATCTTCTTATCTTCGAATCGCCTTTTGTAAAGCTGGAAGGTTTCACAGACGCTTTGGGCGAGGTTCAGACTCATCGGTGTTCGGCGGTCGCGGTAAAAGCCCAGCGTCTGACGCGTGATGTGAGCGATGCGAGTGACCTCGGTCAGAGAAGAACGCGCTAACTCGTGAATCGATTCGTTCGCATCTTTTGAGCGCTCGATAATATAGAGCAAATCAGTGAGCGCCTCGAGCGGGTTATTGATCTCATGTGCAATTGCGGCGGCCATTCGTCCTGCCGTAGCCAGCTTTTCCGATTGCACGAGAGCCGAACGCGTCATATGGTCCGAAAAAAGCAAAATGCAGTTCTGCAACGCCAGAGCGGCCGTGCTCGCGAGATCTTGCGCGAGAATCACGTCTGACTCGGTGTATTCACGATCCTGATCCAATGCGAACGCAATCAAACCTATGGATTTCGCACTATTCGGCAAAGGTGACAGGAGCAAACGGCTGTTGACATGCAACGGTTGTGATTGCAGTGTGCGCCGTCATCGCGGCCCTCAACCCTTCGTCATCCCAGCGGGCTACGGGGAAGAAGGAGGCTGGGCCTCCCGGAGATTTCTCAAGGAAGATGCGGCATCTGTCTGCAAACCGAGGGACAAGCGCGTCGCAGATACTCTCGGCCGTGTCTGAGATAGACAGCGACCCGCTGATCTTCGGACCTATCTCTGCAAGGAAACGCAACATCTCTTGGGCTTGGGCCGTGCGCAGCATCCGGCGGATCAGAATGACGAGTTCTGAGGGGTGCACCGGTTGCGCAAGATAAGCATCCGTGCCGCCGGACAGCCCGGAAACTCGGAGATTGGGATCGCTGAAACTCGCAGATACCTGAAGCAGCTGCAGGTAAGGCGATATCTCTTTCATTCTCCGGGAAAGGTCGTACCCGTTGATGTCCGGAAGTTTGACGTCGACAACCGCAAGTGCGGGATATTGCTTCATCAGCTCGAGAGCTTCTTCCCCTGTGCCTGCCTCGAGCACGGCGAACCCTTCGGTCTCCAGAATGCGACGCATCGCTTAACGCTGTTCAACGGTATCGTCAACGTAGAGGATTGGCCGCTTTTCGTGATTTATCAACGGGCCTCTCTCGATTAGTGAAGATCGCTCATGCCCAGATTCAGAAGAACGCGCTCGAAAGCCACACGCTGATCTTCCGCGTCGCCCTGGTCCTTGTTGATGTAAACGAGGGACCGGCGTTGGATGTAAGCCCCTTCCTCGGGTTTGAGCAGTTTGGAGCTGACGCACGGTCGGAAGGTCAGCCGTGTCTTCGTTCTCTCGCAGTTCCTCCGCGAAGGCAAGACCATTCTCCTCTGGCATAACGATGTCGAGGAAGATGATTCTCGGGCGGCTGGCGGCCAGGTAGCGGCGTGCCTCGACGAGAGATGATGCTTCGAAGAGCTGGGCACTGGTCAGGGTAACGAGTGTGCGACGGAGGATGTGCCGCGAGACCTCATCGTCGTCGATGATGAGGATCGTCGCCTCGCTCTCTGTCGGTTCGGCAGCCACCGCGGATGCCTTCACTGCCGTGGGAATCTCGACATAAAACGTCGAGCTTTCGCCCAACGTGGACTCAAGCCATGTCTTGTCATCCAACAGAATTGCTAGTTGACGAGAGAGCGGGAGGCCGAGGCCACTGCCCTTATGCGCGGCCGCTGATGACTTTAAACCTGACCCCACTCCGGCCAGACCAGCTCCCGGTTTTGTTCGGCAATGCCGATGCACGTGTCCCTGACCGAAAAGTGGACGCCGCCTTCGCGAGTGAGGTTTGCTCTCACATGAACCGTGCCTCGCTCGGTGAACTTGAGCGCGTTGGAGATGAAGTTGCGGAGTATCTGCGCCAGTTTGCCTTCATCCGTGTATAGACGGGTCCTGACGATGGGGCTGTCCTCAATAACAAGTTGCACGTTCTCATTCGTTGCAATCGGACGAAACATGCCGCGCAATACGGAAAAGAACTCCGCAATCGTGAACTCCGAAGGACGTGCTGTGACCTTCCCCGCCTCGATCTTTGCCAGGTCGAGAAGATCATTGACCATCTCGGTGAGATTCTGAGCTGACCTCTGAATGAATAGCGCTTGCTTCTCTTGCTCGGCGGTTAAGTCTCCATCGACTCGGCGTATCAGCAGGCCAGCCAACGAAACAATGGAGTTGAGCGGTGTGCGAAGTTCATGTGTGACACCGGAGATGAACCGCGATTTCATCTCGGAGGCATGTTGCAACTCCTGGGCCCGGTCCTCGAGTTCCGCGTACAGGACCATGACACCGCGATTCGTCTCCTTGAGCTCCTGATTGAGCTGAGTAAGTTCGCGTTCGCGCTCGCGAAGCTCATTGAGAAGACGGATCATCTCATGATTCTGCGAGTGGAGAGCGGAATTCGGGTCCTGCGGACCCAGGGAGGCAAGGCGATCGGCGATTTCTTTCTGAGCCGGGATGATCTGAGGGCGGGGATGATACTTCCGCATCACTACGATCGTTCCGGTGTCAGAGCTATCGATTTTGAGATCGTCCATCAGACGCCGCGATCCCGCGATCCCCAAGCCCATTCCTGACGCAGACGCGAACGTTCCGTCCCAGATTTCATCCAGCCTTGCGATTCCCTTGACGATGATTCGCAAGGAAGGAACCTCTTCCCGATCAAGGTGGAACTCGACAGTGCCGTTCGTCGCATACTCGTAGATGTTGCGGGCGATTTCAGAGACCGCCGTGGCGATCCGTGTCTGATCCTGATTTTCGAATCCGAGAATCTCGGTGATTTGTTTCGCACGCTGACGCGCGAGCAGGAAATCCGTCTCCACTGCAAGCGCGATCGAGAGTAACCGGGTTGAGCTGATCTTAGGCAAGGCGATTCACCAGGAGCGTCGCGTCATCGCGGCCTCGAAGTTGCTCAGAGGCGCGATAACGTCGGGAGGTCGAGATAGCAGCGAAGGAGGAATGCCGAGTTTTGGTTGGGAGGTCAGACCGTCCGAGTGCATTAGAAGAAGGTCATCGCGGTCGTACGGGTAAGAGAATTGCTGAACGCGGCGAACCTGATGCCCGAGAGTACGTTGTGCGAGACAAGATTTTGACTCTTGCCGTGCCGCATGAGGACGCAGCTGATGTTGCCAATCCGGCAAAATTGAGAGTGCGGGCTTCAGGGTTGACTCTCACAACGGCCGCCGCCGCTCCCCGAGTAGCCCTCAACGCCGCGTGTATCTTCTCAAGAGCAGCTTCAGGTGAGGCTTCCGGATGTTTGTGGAATATCTCAATCGCTACCTTTGCGGCGTCCGCCGCCAGCATCCCATGGCCCAGCCCTCGACCAGGCAGAAGCTGCGCCCGTCCTCCGAGACGCCCCATCCGTCGCCACTAAGCGTCTCGCCGTGCATTGCAGTGCAGATCACAGAAGGGTCCGGTTCAGCCTTCAGCTCAGCCATGCGCGCCGTCACGACCGTGGCGCGGGCGGGCATTGAATAGGCTCCAAGACGCGTGGCGAAAGCGCCGGACCGCGCCGAGTCCGAGACCGGGGGTCGATCTGGTGCTAAAGCCGTCTTCGAGACAACGCTCTATATTCAGCATCCCGGCCCCATGATCGATGGCCCTGATGTCAAACGCGCCGGTTGTCTGCTGGTATTGAAAAAGTAACTAGCCTGAACTTGCATGCTGCAGAATGTTATTTGCCAACTCTACCGTGACAACATTGACCGCGGACCGGCGTTGTTCATCCAGACCGGCTGCTGTCGCGAGTTCATTGGCCGTCCGGCGAGCCAGTGCGAGGAATCCTGAATGGGGACGATCGGTGATGGTGACGGTCGTCCCTTCATTGAGCTTGGATGCATTGTCAAACTCATCCATCAGACGACGCGTTCCGCCGAGCCCGAGTCCCATGCCATTCCCACTCGTGAATCCGTCTCTCGAAGATTTCCACCACGCCCGTAGTCGGTCGTATTGCGTGCAATCTCACTGGCCGCAGTGACGATCTTGGTCTGGTCGACGATGCCAAAGCGAAGCTCCGCCGCCATCTTGCGCACAGAGGTACGCACCGTCACGAGATCCTCAGAGGTTCGAACGGAGAGCGCCTCAGATTTGAGAACTTCCATCAATCGACTCCTCCGCTTGCTCCATTTCGACCTCCTGGCCGATACGGGCGACATCGGCACGCAGAATCTCCATGCCGCGTTCAGACCGGCTCGGTCCCAATCATCTTTCATTCGGCGACACGCGACACTCAATCGGCCAGAACGCAAGCCATGGACCTCGGCGCCGTCTCCTTCCTGAGCTATCCCATCCGCATTGAACACTCAATCGTCAAAAGTGGAGCAGCTGCTCCGTCCAATCAAGAAGTGATTGCTGGCATGCACATTCACGTTCGGTTCTCGAGATCGTACGTAGTTGGCGATCTGAGCGATCAAAGTTCCAGCGATCATCTGTATGGTGCTGAGCATCGTGCGCACAGGCGCCGGACGTTTGCGCGCTGATCCTTCGGCGACTAACAATGAGCCCTAAGATAACCCTCAACCGGCTTTGAACATCTGCTTGACCCCGCGTAGAGCCTGCCGCGTCCTCTCCTCGTTTTCAATCAGTGAGAACCGCACATGCCCATCGCCGCGATCCCCAAACCCAATACCCGGGCTTACCGCCACCTTAGCCTCCAGCAGCAGCTTCTTCGAGAACTCAATCGACCCCAGCTTCCTGTACTGCTCCGGAATCCGCGCCCACGCAAACATCGTCGCCTTCGGCATCTCGACCGGCCAGCCAAGCTTATTCAACCCCGGCACCAGCACGTCGCGCCGGCATCTGTAGTTCTCCACAATCTCACGCACACAATCCTGCGGCCCCTCCAGCGCCGCAATCGAAGCCACCTGGATCGGTGTAAAGGTCCCATAGTCGAAATAACTCTTGATCCGCGCCAGCGCCGCCACCAGCTTCTTGTTCCCCACCATGAAGCCCACACGCCACCCCGGCATGTTGTAGCTCTTCGACAACGTGAAGAACTCCACTGCAATATCCTTCGCGCCGGGAACCTGCATCACGCTCGGAGCCTTATACCCATCAAACGTCAAATCCGCATAAGCCAAGTCGTGCACCAGGTAGATCCCCAGTTCCTTGCAGACCTCCACCACTTTCTCAAAGAACGGCAAATCCACACACTGGGTCGTGGGATTCGCCGGAAAATTCAGTATTAGAATTTTCGGCCTCGGCTCCATCCTGCGCAGATCATGATCCAGCTTCTCCAACAGCGAGAACTGGTCCATCCCATCCACTGTGATGCTCTGCACCTTTGATCCAGCAATCACCGGCCCAAAGATATGAATCGGATAACTCGGATTCGGCACCGCCACTGTGTCCTCATCATCCAACAAGGCCAGGCACAAGTGCGCAATGCCCTCCTTCGACCCGATTGTCACAATCGCCTCAGTCTCCGGATCCAGATCTAAGCCGTACCTGTTCTTGTACCAATTACAAATCGACCGCCGCAGCCGCGGAATCCCTCTCGATAGTGAATAGCGGTGCGTCGTCGTCTTCTGCGACGCTTCAATCAGCTTGTCCACAATGTGCTTCGGTGTCGCTCCATCAGGATTTCCCATCCCGAAGTCGATAATGTCTTCGCCGCGCTTGCGTGCCGCTGCTTTCAACTCCGTCGTTATGTTGAACACATACGCCGGTAGCCGCTGCAGTCTTCTAAACTCTTCCATGCTCTCGTCTGTCTCCTTTAGCTATTCAACAATGCACCGCGCTCGGCACCGGATGGAAACATCATTCGAAGGGTTTGGCTAATCGGAATCGGTGGTTGCGAGAATTGCGAAGATTCGTTTCCTGCGGTCGAACAGAAATGCAGTCCAATCCCACGCGATGCCACGGAACCAGGGTGTCCAAGAGGAGAAGTTGCTGAAGAGCACAATCTCCGAGTATCGCTGTTTGAAGAGTTCCTGACAAAAAGCAGCAGCCAGTTGCTTGGCGCTTCTAGCGTCTAACTCCGACTGGCCGAAGGTTGGCTTCCATGACCTGCGCCATTCCTGCGCGAGTCTGCTGCTTTCTTTGGGGGTGCCTGACGAAGCTGGTCCAGGAGACATTGGGACACTCGAGCTACTAGCTGACGATGGACACCTACTCCGACATGATCCCGGCGCTGCGCAACGAAGTTGCGGATTGTTTGGATGAAATTCTCCCAACTGCTGTCGGCGAAGCTGTCAAAGCCGCGAACACCAGTCAACTGACCCCATATCTTATTGATTTTATGGTGCCGGGAGGGGGGGTCGAACCCCCACGATCGCAAGGATCGGCGGATTTTGAGTCCGCTGCGTCTGCCAGTTCCGCCATCCCGGCGCACCTCTTCGAGTGTACCAGCGGCTAGTAGTTATTGGGCCTTGCCGGCTCGCGACGAAGCCAACTCCTCTGCGCAGGCCACTGCGTGGCGGGCCGCGAGCTTCAGGTTGTCGGCAACAATCCAGAGCCAAAAGCCGCGCAGGTTCTCCTGTGTGCGCGACTCTTCGGTGAGAGCGATCACGATCTCTGGTTCCTGCACCGCGCTTTGATTACTTGGGGCTTCCTCGTGGGGATTTGTCACGCGAACTACTCCCCCATGGAGAGCGCGCCGGACCGCAGCGGCATCGATATTAGCCGGAAGCTGCGCATAGACGGACATGGTGTAGGCGTGAAAAACGGGCGCCTGCACGAGTTGCAACGAGATGCTGGACGCGATCGACTCTCCGGCGGCTGCTTTCAGGTGACGGCGAATGGTCGACGCAATCGCGCCCATGTCCACCTTCGCAGCTTCACCAACGCCGATGCGCAGGTTGAATGCGACCTGCGCATCGTAGACCTCCTGCGGGAGTGAATGGAAGCCGAGGAGGCTCACCGTCTGATGGTGCATCTCGTCCATCCCGCGGCGCCCTTGCTGCGATGCGGGCTCGAGGACCGTGGCAGCTAGATGCACTCGACCAAATGCGGTCGCGAGACGAGAGGCAACGATGCCAAGCATTACTGCAGCCGGATGCGCGGAGATGACGACTGGAGTGTTGGTCGGCGGCGCTGGGCTGCCGAGAATCCATGGCGATCGAACGACAGCGTCTGGTTCGGATTCGAGCGCTGCGGTCAGGTCGACGACTGCGTCGCCAGCAGCCTTCGCCTCTCTCCAGTGCGTTCGCGTGGTCTCGGGTTCAGCTGCGAAGAATGCGACGTCGCGCGCGTTAAAGATGTCGGGGCTGAGCGGTTGGACGACAAGCGCTTCATCGACACCAGCGACCAACTGTCCGCTTGAATCACCCGTATCAGCGAGCCGAAGATCCCAAGGGGTTTCAGAGGTGTTCAGCTCCTCGATTAATTCTTTGCCGAGTAACGTCGAGGCTCCTACGACAACGGCGCGATGATTCGTGGCCATCGTTGCTCTCCCTGTCCGTTCGTTGCTACGAAGCCCTTACGGAGCGGCGACTCCAGGAGTACGCGAGCCGCGCGGCCACACCCGAGACGAGATAGATCATCGCCAGTACGATCAGCGCGTACTGGTGCCACTCGAAGATGATGGCCAGCAAAACCATGAGCAGCACGAGAAGGCGACCGGGTCTGCGTGAACTGAAATCGATCTCCTTGCCGCTCCAGAATCGCCAACTGCTGACCATGAGGAACCCTGTGAATGCGACCAATGCAATCCAAACCGCGGAGAGCCAAACATTGTGAACTGGTGACCCGGCCTCGAAGTGGATGACTGCTGCAATTACGCCTGCACCAGCGGGAATAGGCATGCCCACGAAATACTTGCGGCCGGGGCGGCCGGGATTGCGGGGCTTCGGGTCAATGCTGATGTTAAAACGCGCGAGACGGCAGGCACCACAGATGAGAAAGAGGAAACAAATCACCGCGCCGATATGCTGCAGGCGCCCTTCAATGATCGGATAGCCGGATGGTACGACCTGGCGCACTCCCCAGAGGTACGCGAGCAGACTGGGCGCGACGCCGAAGGTGATAACGTCGGCCAGCGAGTCGAGTTCGCGTCCGAAGGCGCTCGATGTATTGGTGAGGCGTGCGATGCGGCCGTCCAAGCCATCGAAGACGCCGGCAAGGATGATGGCGACTGCAGCGTGATCGAAGCAGGCAGAATAGCCCG
>Ga0157370_10002624_pt1 | contig 21610 bp, 10 predicted proteins | sample C35metaG_FD_113463 | JGI IMG/M metagenome (GOLD analysis project Ga0157370, IMG submission 113463) | Corn rhizosphere microbial communities from Kellogg Biological Station, Michigan, USA - C3-5 metaG | ecosystem: Host-associated > Plants > Roots > Rhizosphere > Soil | place: USA: Michigan...
ATTACTTTCGCACATCATGCAGGCAAAATATATCTCATATCATGAAACCGGATCGTTTTCAAAACTGGTTTTAGATTATATTAACAACGAAGAACAGCTTAAAGCTTTTTACAGTTACCGCCCTGATATGTCGGGTTTGGCCAAAGCAATTGAGAACAGAAATTTTTTAGGGAACAGAACAACTTTAGTTCAGGTTTTACAGGATCAATACAAGCATTTACAGCCCAATAAATCGGTTACTAAAAACATAGAGCTTTTAGGTCTCGATAATACTTTTACCGTAACAACCGGTCACCAGTTAAACCTGTTTACGGGGCCGCTTTATTTTATTTACAAAATTGTAACCACTATAAATTTAGCCATCGAGCTGCAAATTGCGCATCCTGACAAAAACTTTGTACCGGTTTACTGGATGGCGACAGAGGATCACGATTTTGATGAGATTAACCATGTAAGTGTTGATGAGAAGAACATCAGCTGGATACAACAAACCAATGGCGCAACCGGTAGGTTAAGCACCAAAACAGTTGCCGCAGCAGTAACCGCCTATAAAGGTTATCTTGGCATTTCGAGAAATGGCAAGCGGATTGCCAAACTGGTTGAACAAGCCTATCTGCAACACGATAACCTGGCCGATGCCACCCGCTTTTTGGTGAATAACCTCTTCGAAAAATACGGATTGGTTATTGTAAATGCTGATGATGCGCACCTTAAGAAACAATTTGCAAATATCATTGCCGAAGATATTGTACAGCATAACAGTGCCCGGAATATTGATACCAGCTCCGAAAACCTCGAAAATTTAGGTTATAAAACCCAGGTGAACGGCCGCGATATTAATTTCTTTTACCTGAACGATAATCTGCGCGAACGTCTGATTTTTGAACAGGGCAAATATCAGGTAAACCATACCAATATCAGTTTCACTGAAGCTGAATTATTGGCTGAAATCGAATCGCACCCTGAAAGGTTTAGTCCGAATGTAGTGATGCGACCGATGTACCAGGAGGTAATTTTACCTAATATTGCCTACATTGGCGGAGGTGCCGAGGTGGCATACTGGATGCAGTTAAAAGCCAATTTCGATTATTATAAAGTAGATTTTCCGGTTCTATTGCTGCGCAATTCGGCCTTGCTGATTGATAAACGCAGTGCAGAAAATTTGTACAAACTGGGTTTTTCTTTAGAAGATATTTTCCTCCCAGTTGAAGAGCTGAAAAACATTTGGGTAAAGCGAAACACAACTGCCGAGTTAAGTTTAGCCGACGAAACCAGGGCTATTAACAGCATTTTTGATCAGATTAAGCTAAACGCATACAAAATAGATAAAACTTTATCAGTTTCGACAGATACGGCAAAGCAACGCACCAACCATTTGCTGGCCAACTTGGAAAAAAAACTGTTCAGGGCCGAAAAACGAAAACACGAAATGGCGCTGCTGCAGATAGATAATGTTAAAAAAAGGCTTTTCCCAAATGGGACGCTACAAGAACGCATATTGAATATTGCCCCTATGTACGTGAACTACGGAGAAGATTTTCTATCATCGTGTATTGAAAACTTTGAACCCCTGGGCGGTGATTTCACTGTTTTATTGCCGTAAAGATTAATCTGAAGCAGAAATCCATACCTCCTCTCGATACTAGATACTGAATACCTGATACTGAACACTTAATACTAACCATGAACTTCATCACCTTTTCTGAAACCAAACTAAGAGCATTTACCCACAGCATTTTTAAAAAAATGGGTTGTTCAGATGCGCATGCCGAATTAGCTACCGATGTTTTGATCCGTTCTGATTTGCGTGGTATCGATTCGCACGGGGTTGCACGCTTAAGCGGTTACGTTAGACTTTGGGAAAAGAAACGGATTAATGCTACACCTGATATTAAAATTGTACACGAAACCCCAACTACAGCAACCATAGATGGCGATGCCGGCTTAGGTTTGGTAGTTGCGCCTTTTGCCATGCAGGTAGCGATAGAAAAGGCCGAAAAATATGGCAGTGGCTGGGTATCGGTTAAAAATTCGAACCACTTTGGTATAGCCGGTTACCATGCATTAATGGCGGTGGAAAAAGATATGATTGGCATAAGCATGACCAACGCTAGCCCACTGGTTGCCCCTACTTATGCCAACGAACGTTTATTGGGTACCAACCCAATGTGTTATGCTTTCCCGGCAGGCAAATACCCACCAGTTATTGTTGATATGGCCACCGCAGCAGCTGCTAACGGCAAACTTGAAATTGCTCAAAGGGCTAACAAAAGTATTCCGGATGGCTGGGTGCAGGATAAAACCGGCGAAAACTCAACCAATCCTAACGAACTAAAAAACGGTGGTTCACTCTTGCCTTTGGGTAGTGATAAAGATCACGGCAGCCACAAAGGATATGGTTTGGGCGCAACAGTCGATATTTTATCGGCAGTGCTATCAGGTGCTAATTATGGTCCCTGGGTGCCTCCGTTTGTTGCCTTTTTAGAACCCTCGGCCAACCCGGTTGGTGAAGGATTGGGGCACTTTTTAGGCGCGATGCGCGTAGATGGTTTCAGGCCGGCCGAAGACTTTAAAAATCACCTGGATAACTGGGTAGAACGCTTCAAAAGTGCAAAAACTATTGATCCTGATAAAAAAGTAATTATCCCTGGCGAGCCTGAACACGAATTTGAACAGGAAAGGAAAATTAGCGGTATTCCACTGATTGATGTGGTGGTTAATGACCTGAATGAACTGGCAGAAAAATTAGGAATTGAAGGGCTGAAATAATTCATCTTCCTTTAATCACAAAGAGTTCCAATCTGTCCGTTGAGTTCCGAAGGGCTCTCCGGATGAAAAATGGAAGAGAATCTGTGACTCGTTCTTTGTTATAGAGTTAAAAACTCAACCTCATAAACCAAATCCGTAGAAACGCTACGGACAGAAGGAGAGATCTTTATAGCTTAAAAATAAAAAAAGCCGCAAAACTAACCAGGTCTTGCGGCAACGCGTATGATTATAACCCACCATACAAGGGCTGAGAATTATCTTTACTACTTCACCGTTAGAATTTCTTTTAACTGAAGTTCGCGGCTCGATGATCCGATCATTACCCTGAAATCTCCAGGCTCGATAACCGTTTTCAAATTGGTATTCAGCATCTGCAACATTTCGGGGGTAATTTTAAAGCTGATGGTTTTGCTTTCGCCTGCTTTAAGCTTAACACGCTCAAAGCCTTTAAGCTCTAATACAGGCCGTACTACACTCGCCAACATATCGCGCAAATACAGTTGTGCTACTTCTTCGCCATCTCTATTGCCGGTATTTTTAAGGGTAAAGCTTACAGTAGTACTTTCATTTGCCTTAATTTCTTTCTTAGCCAATGCAATATTGTTGTATTCGAACGTGGTATAGCTTAAACCATAGCCAAACGGGAACAGCGGTTCGCCACTTAAATTATTGTAATCGTCACCCCTGCCAGTAGGCTTGTGGTTATAAACCAACGGCAATTGCGCCTCATGAACGGGATAAGTAATGGGAAGCCTGCCAGCAGGATTATAATCTCCAAATAAGGTTTCTGCTACAGCAGTTCCACCTTCTTCGCCCGGGTACCATACATTTAAAATAGCCGAAGCATCGTTAATCCAGTTCCCCATAGTTATGGCACTGCCACCAACTAATAAAACCACTACTGGCTTGCCCGTTTTAGCCATTTCCTGAATTAATTGTTCCTGGTTGCCCGGCATGCCAAGCATAGCCCGATCTAAAAACTCTCCCTCTTTTATGCCTGCAGCAACTACAATTACATCGGCATTTTTAGCCATTGCTTTGGCTTCTTCTAACACCTTTGTTTCCTGATCTTCTACACCGTAATTCCAAATTAGCTTAATGTAGGCGTTACCTTTTGGTTCTTTAAACTCTATTTTAATGGGATAAGCTTTATCCGCTTCAAAATTAAAAGCTTCGGTAAGGGTGTGGTAAGAAGCTTTGTTCCATTGGTCTATAATCAGCTTTCCATCCAGATACAAGCGATAACCATCGTTACCGGCTAAACCAATTTGGAAAGTACCTGTTTTTTGTGTCTTAATTTCTCCCTGCCACCGTACCGAGTAATTATCCGTTGCCAGTTTCTCGTTTGGCGAATAGAGTGTCCACATGAAATCGATTTGTTTATCGGTTCTCGTTAATGTAGGATTGCCTGAAAGATCGGTTGTGCTAAAATATTCGCCGGTTAATCCTTTTCCGTTTTTCGAACTGAGAAATGTAGAATCGATTAAGGTATATTTTCTATTTTCCCTAAAGCTTCCCTGGGCGTAATTTACCTGGGTTAAATTTCCTGCCCTGGATTTTATTCCATCTAAAATGCTGATTTTGCCTTGCCCGGTTCCACTGTACCCTCCTAAACGCGCCTCTACAGCATCTTGCCCTAGCACCAGGATATTTTTTGGTTGCTTTAGTGGCAATACATTTTGATTATTTTTGAGCAGTACAAATGATGCTAAAGCCGATTTTTTAGCCAAATCTTTTGCCGAAAGATCAGTGAGCGACGCTTCTGCCTCCTTTTCTGAAACATAAGGATCCTCGAATAAACCTAGTTCGAACTTGGCTCTTAAAACCCTCGAAACGGCATCATCTATACGTGCCTGTGGAATACTTCCATCTAAAAATGGTGGTTTAAAAAGTTTGTAGTGCTCGTACTCTACCTGAAAAATAACATCAAGTCCTCCGTTTAAAGCCTGCACCGTAGATTGCGCATAGTTTTTTGAAGTGTTATGCAATACATTGGCCCCGCCTACTGCACCGGCATCAGAGATAACAAAGCCTTTAAAACCCCAATCGTGCTTTAAGGTTTTGGTTAAAAGCCAGTAATTCGAAGTAGCAGGTGTTCCATCAACGCTGTTATAAGAAGTCATTACCGAACGGATACCAGCTTTTTTCACTCCTTCCTCAAATGCCGGGAAGTGAATTTCTCTCAGAAACCTTTCAGTTTTTTGAATTGGGTAACTGTCTCTGCCACCATCGCCAACGTTAGCGATAAGGTGTTTTGGCGTAACCACAACATTTTCCCTTTCGATAGCATTCATAAACGCAAGGCCCATCACTTTGGTTAGATAGGGATCTTCGCCATAAGTTTCTTCAACACGTCCCCAACGCACATCATCGGCCATATTGATTACCGGCGCCAAAATATCCCTTATGCCCCTAACCTTGGCCTCATGGGCAATTCTTTTACCAATACTGGCCATGGTTAATGTATCAAACGTAGCGGCTAAGCCAATCGACTGTGGAAAAGCTGTTGCATTTTTCCGTACCAAACCGTGTAAAGCTTCATCAAATACCAACATTGGGATACCCAGGCGGGTATTGTTAACCAGATAACGTTGCAACTGGTTAACCTTTTTTGCCAGGGTAAAAGCATTCTCGGTAGTATTGTAACTCAGCAATTGCTGGGCTTCGCCTGCCCCACCCGATTGTGCGCTGATCTGCAGACCAAAAATTCCATTTTTATAGTGGCCTTTTGCTATTCCATCAACATCGCCCGGCACCATAAATAACTGCCAGAATTTTTCTTCCGGTGTCATTCTCGATACAAGATCTTTCACCCTTAAATCGACGCTAAGTTTAGGATTTTTATAAGGCAGTGTTTGTGCGTTCTTGTTTTGCGCATAAACACCAGCAGAAAATAATAATGCCGAAAGTAAAAAGGTATTTCTTTTAAGGTTAAACATTACTATTCGGTTTCGGGTGTAAATGAGAAAGCCAAGGCAATTTTTTCATCGGTTTTCGGAAAATCGAAATGTACTTTACCGTCTACCAGTTTCCATTTTATTTTTTGGTTATTGCTTACAAGTGTAATGGCTGTTCCTTTTTTAGGAATACTGCCTTGCCACGAAATTTCTTTAATCGGACTATTATCCAATAAACTGATGCCGTAAACAGTTTTACCATCTTTACTTTGTGTAAACCAGTTTTGCCCATCATGATAGTTTTTGGTTATCCTTGTGCCATATATTGCGGCACCATTTTTTGCAGTCCATTGCCCTACTTCGCCTAACCTTGCAATTACGTTATCGGGTAAAGTTCCATCGGCTTTGGGACCAATCCCCAAAAGCAAACTTCCACCTTTGGCTACGATTTCTACCAATTTATGTACTACTTCGCGTGCAGGCTTATATCTGTCGTTAGCAACAAAACCCCATGCACCACCTAATGTCATGCAGCTCTCCCAGGGATAATCTAACTGCGTTTCAGGGATTTTCTGCTCAGGTGTCTGGTAATTTTCGAACTGACCATGTACCGTACGATCTACTACGATTAATCCCGGCTGTGCCTTTCTGGCATCGGCTGCAATTTTAGGCATATCAATATCCTGGCTCCAATCAGGAATTGGTGCTCCCCACGAAAGTACTTCTTTGTTTACACTTGCGCGTGGACGTACCCAACCACCATCGAGCCACAAAATATCGATGCTTCCATAATTGTTCATCAACTCCCCAATCTGGTTTTGGGTAAAGCTTTTAAACTTATTCCAACGCCATGGGTTCTTCCGAATGTCGTAATTGTTGTTTCTGTTGGCTGTAGCATATTTATCCCACCAATAATACTGCGAGTGCCAGTCGGGCTTAGAAAAATAAGCGCCAATCATGAAATTTTCTTTGCGGAACGCATCGAATACATATTTGGCTACATCCCTTTTAGGATTATTGGCAAAAGGGCCTTTGGCAATGCTAAAATCAGATTCTTTGGTATCGAACATGGCAAAACCATCGTGGTGTTTGGTGGTAAATACCAGATATTTCATGCCCGCACTTTTACCAGCTTTGGCCCATTGTTCGGGATTAAAGTTTATTGGATTAAACTTTTCGCTAAAACCCCAATACCATTTTTTATAATCTTCGTATTTAATGGTACTATCCCGATCTATCCAATCTTCAGAGCAGATCGACCACGATTCGATAATCCCGGGTACAGCATAAAGTCCCCAATGAATGATCATACCAAATTTTTTATCCTGCCAGGATTCGAGTTTTTGTTTAACCGCAGCATCTTTAGGCCACTCATAAATTTCCGATTGTGGCATAATATCGTTCTGCTGGGCATATGAGAATTTCACAAAAGCAACTAAATAAATAAGGGTTATATATATTTTTTTCATGGTTAAACGATGTAATTAATCTTTTTTCATTTTAATTTTTTCGATTTGATTAGAGCCAATATTTCTGCCTTGAGTCTGGCCATTCTCAATAGCTGGCCGGTAATGAATACCCCCATAAAGCCTGCTAATAGCGGCTTCGTTAGCCGCCTGGTTAAAAGAAGCGAAGCTTCGCACAGGTAAGCCGAAATCAGTCTCGGTATTATCCTGAAACTTAAACTTATCGCCAAATATTTTAGTCAGTACAAATGCTGCAGCTGTTGAAGCTACACTGTGTCCGCTTGGATACTCAGGAAAAGGTGGTGTTTGCAATATTGGCCTCCAGTTTTCGTCTATATTGGCATTTATGAAGGTTTCCGGCCGAATGTAATTGCTCCTGTATTTTTCGTCCCAGCAACTTATAAAGGCATCAAACAAGGCTATACAGGTAGAAGTATAGGCTACGCTGCTTTGCATATAATTAAAGTTTTTCAAACGGCTGGCAATACCGGCTATTGAAATCCAATGCGCTCCCGGCGATATCTTTTTCGTTGCGTAGTTCATATGTCCGTTCAGATTCAAAAAGAACGGATTACAGTCCCAAAATTTAGCAATATCAAGCTGTTTTTCATCCAGGTTTTTACCTACTGTATAAACTTCATTTGCATTGGTAAAAAAAGCACTATTTTTATCTTTGCTATAAGGAGGAGGAGCTGCAGGTTTAAATTGATCAGCAGTTTTCATCACAAGAGGCCTTATCCTATTCCAGTAAGGCTCTACAGCTGCCATGTAACCAGGAGGTGTGGGAGCCCAATTACCTTCTTGCTTTACTAAACTATATCGTCTTAATTTCCGTGTTTCTTTATACTGATCCTGATCCACCCATTTTAGAACCGTATCAGAAACCATTTTACCATATAGAATTGAATTTTGAACTATCGTATCAGGATAGCCTTTAGCCTTATACCATGAAAGTATATTGTTTAAACTATCTAAGGCCACTTGCTCTGAAAAGACAAGCCTTTTTCCAATCTGCCAGTAAGCATATGTTGCAGCAATCGAATAGCTAATCAGCTTTTTATCTGGATTTGGAATTCCATTAAAGTTATTCAACTGCCCTTTTAAAGACAAAAACTGACGATTATTTTTAACCTGAATTTCATAAGCAGCAATATTTGCATAAACAAATATTCGACTGGCAACAGGAGGAGAAAATATGTCGCTCACAATAATATCAGACAGTGCCTTTTGCGATCTGTGTAAGGGCAATGGATCATTTTCACTTTTATGCCACTGCGCATTGGCACTCATTGCAATGCTGAAAACAAACAAAAACAAATATCTCTTCATCATGTTGGTTCTAATTATTAGCCTTCAAAAGTTCAACCTGATCATTATTTTTAACTACAATGATTTTTTTTGTGCCCTCCTTTATTTCAATTATATTCCTAACGTCGCCATCTATATATAGTCCGGATTCATAGGGAGCCAGAGGTTTAAAATCACCTTTACCATTTCCAATTAAAAGTAATCCTAAGCTGGCGTCTGCCTGACCGAGCTGCACCCTGTAAGGATAAAAATTGCCTGCCAAAAGAATATCATCTTTTCCATCTTTATTAAAATCATCTATAACAATACCCCAGGTTCGCGAAAACTGTGCTTCAATTGGGAGTGATTTGATTGTAAATTTTCCAGTTCCATCATTTAATAAAACAGATGTTTCGAGTTTCTTACAGAAAAACTTTTGACTTTTATCCAATTGTTCTGGCTTAAATAGCTGGTCTATTGTAACATCTGCGTAAGCACTATAATTTAAAAATCTCTTTTTTAACTGTACCATCTGATCGAGTAACTCATCTCTGGATGCCATTGGGTAGTTTTTACCCTGAATGTAATAGCACATAATTGGATCTATTACCCCGTCACCATTAAAATCTGATGCATAAATGGTTATGGGTTGTTGATCACTGGCCTTAAACTGATTATTCAAGCCACAATTTCCAGCAATAAAATCAATTGCACCATCACCATTCACATCAATAGGTACAATTTTACTCCACATGCCATCTGTATTTTCTAAACCAGAATCTTTGTCGTATTGTAAAACTCCCCTATTGTTTTTAAATTTCTTTAATGGCATCCAATCCCCTCCAATTAACAACTCAGGATATCCATCGGCATTCAAATCCTGCCACACAGCCGTGACAGCCATTCCAACGTACTCTAATTCAGGAGAAATTTCTTTTGTTACATCAGTAAATTTTACAAGCCCTCCTTTTGATTCGTTACGTAATAAATAACTTTTACTACATAAAGGGAACGAGCCTGGCTTACTCATACCTCCCACAAAAACATCTAAATCACCATCTTTGTCGTAGTCGGCAATACCGATAGCCTGTTTACTACTCCACATTTTGGGTAATGCATCATTTATCTTAGTAAATATTCCCTTTCCATTATTTAAATATAAGCGGTCCTGATATTCAGGAGCATTTTCATCATATTCATTTCCACCACTTACTACCCATAAATCCGGGCTTCCATCACCATTTGCATCAAAGAAAACAGCATTAACATCTTCACTCGCTTTATCTTCATCCCATGGTTGACTTAGGGCCTGGACATAGTTCCCTTCTTTATTTCCTAAAAACAACCGGCCAGACTGACCAATTGCACCACCAATAAAAATATCCATTACACCATCCTGATTAACATCTGATTTGCATAAAGCGGGGCCATATTTAGATAGTTGATAAGGCAACAGGGTTTCACCTTTAAAATCCACGAAGTCGTTCTCGGTATGTTTAAATTTTAATCCAGATCCTGCTGTAGCATCAACAAATAGTGATTTTACCTTAACACTATTTGTTTTTTTACTAACAGCCTCTTCCTGACTAATGGCTAATGTTTGATTTGCTTTTACATGCTCCATCAAACTTTCCCTGCCATCGGGCCAGATAATTTTCACATAACTAATACTGTTATTTATACCTAAACCAAAACAGATGCTTTGATCTACACTGGATTGATAGCCCCGAACTACATATTTTTCCTGATACTGCAAATTATCAACCGTTTTAACATAAATTTTAGCACCTATTGCTGCTGTATTTAGTCCTGCTCCCTTAAGGTTAATTTTTAAATAATTTGGTTTTTGTAGCTCTAAATTATTCTTATACACCATTACCGGTGAGTTGATGTTACAAACGATCAAATCCAGGTCACCATCGTTATCTAAATCAGCATAAGCAGCACCATTTGAAACCGAAGGTGTTGATACGCCCCACTCTACTGTTTTATTGGTAAAGGTCAGGTCATGGTTATTAGAAAAAATGTAATTGGATATTTTATTCGAAGGCATTTTTTTTACCAAATCGAAAGTCTGGAATTTTAAACTACCTTGTTTAAGAGATTCTTTTTGCGCGTTGGCAACCGTGTATTTAAGAAAATCCATATCTGTAAAATCTCTTAAATAACCATTGGAAACAAATAAATCTTTCCAGCCATCATTATCGAAATCGGCAAATAAAGGTGCCCAGCTCCAATCGGTATTAGAAATACCTGCCAGCTGACCTATTTCACTAAAACGTAAACTACCATCTTCAGTAAGTCCTTCATTTAAATGAAGCATATTCCTCATTTGCTGTTGGTAATACCCACTATCAATTAGTAAATGATATTGGTCATATTCATCTGGCCCTTTAAGCAATTTTTGCCTATGGTTATCCTCAGGTAGCATATCCAGCGTGATAATGTCCGGGTGGCCATCGTTATTGTAATCAGCAATATCTGAGCCCATTGAATATTTGGAGATATGTTTAATGGATTTCCGGATACTTTCTGAAAAAGTGCCATTCTTATTGTTCATATAAAGGCAATCTTGCTCGGTATAATCACTTGAGGTATAAATGTCAGGCCATCCATCGTTATTTAAATCGCTTACAGCAACGCTTAACCCAAAATTAAGGGCATTATTAATAATCCCGGAAGTTAATGTAACATCTGTAAAATGAAATTGATTGTTTTTAGAATCATTTCTGAATAAACGATTCCCGAATTTCATATTGGGTGTAGAACGAACTTTTTTGGTATTTAAAAAAGGTTTATAGGTTTGGTTTGAATGATTTAGTAAAAACATATCTAAATCACCATCATTATCATAATCAAAAAATGCAGCCTGGGTAGACTGAGTTCCGGGGGCATCCAATCCGTAGGCTTCGGCCATTTCCTTAAAAACAGGCACACCGCTCTTTGCTCCCTGGTTAATAAATAATTCGTTTTTAAGTTTGTTATCTGGAAATTTTCCGGAATGACAAACGTAAATATCAGGCAGCCCATCTGCATTTACATCAGCAATACATACACCAGTTGCCCAGGTACCATTTCCACTTACATGAGCCTTATTGGTAATATCTTCAAACCTTAAATTGCCCTTATTCAGGTACAATTTATTATCTACTTCATTGGCTGAAAAAAAAATATCAGGTAAGCCATCTCCATTAAAATCGGCCACACCAACACCCGATCCATTATACAAATACTCATAATTCATAATATGTAACGAATCGGTTTCCACTACTTTATTTACAAAACTGATATTGGTTTCTTTTGCAGATAATAAAGTAAATAAAGGAGCTTGGGCGTTGGCATTTTGAACAACAAACGCAAGCACTGGGAATAGAAGTGCAGATAACCACATTGTTATTTTCATGATAATTTTTATTAATCAGGCCAAAAATTAAACTACACTATTCTTTTTGTAAGGCTTCTTATTTTAAGATAATTTGTTCATCATTCTCTTTGTAAGGCAAAAACACAAGTAACATGGTCAGCATCTCGTCTGTAGATTTCATATCATTTGCGGAGTAAACGTTTCGCGGTGGACTACTAGGATTATGAGGATTTTCCTTTGTATTGTCATAAGTACCCTCTATTGTTAATATAGAGCCTTTCGGAATTTTTACCAATTTTTTAAACTGGTATATTTCCTGCCATCTAAAATCCCATGAAGGGATAGAAACAAGCTGTATAGTATCTTTTTGAGGTGTTACTGCATATGATTTAAATACTTTGCCTAAATAATGCATATGTGGCCAAATGTATAATAGGGATTGGTCTTGTGGAGTGGTAATTTTTAGTTCGAACTTCCTTATCGAATCAGCAGGGATAAAAAAATAAGGTTCAATGGACTTTTCACCTACACCCGCCGATCCTAAACTAATTACCTCAACCTTTCTTTCAATTGGTGCTTTCTTAAAAAAGAAATTTACACCCGAAATATTTTCTTCTTCTTTTGAAACCGGAGCATAATGTATGGTTAACAATATGACACCGCGCTTTGGCATAACCCAGCCAAAGTTATTGGGATAAGATTCGTATGAGGTGCCTGGAATCCATCCTCCATAATAAGTCATTGTTTTTTTAAACGGGAAATATTGGGAATATTTGGTTCTGTCGTCTTCCGTTAGATTCAAAAATTCAGCTCCCTGGTTAATGTCAATATCACTAGCCACAGGGTGAATAGCAAAATTGGCGTGGTGTATAACCTTCTTATTGGACGAAAAAAACTCAATGGCTTCCACATTCTTTTCTGTACCAATATCAAAAGGGATTTTAAAAACGATAAACCGCTCTTTGTTATCGCCTAAAACTTTAAATGCTGAGGTTGTTTTTAAAACAAGGTCAGGTTTTCTCGAATACTGAGTGCCTTCTATATATGTTTTAACAACCATTTTTGGCGTTTCACCTGCATCTCCCATCGGCATTTTAGCATCAACCCATTTAACTATGGTTTGCTTTTCTTCATTTGTTAAAGATCTATCGTTTTTAAATAACCGATAGTGATTATCTGGTTTCCATGGTGGCATGTAACCAGATTGTGTTACCTTTTTAATAAAAGAGGCTCTTTTTGCAACATCTTCATAGGTTAATAATGAAAATGGTGCAGCTTCACCAGGTCTATGGCAGGACTGGCACTTATTCTGAATAATGGGTGCTACATCTTTGTAGTAAGTTATTTTTTGGGCTTTTGCACTATTCAAAATAGAGAATATACCCATTACAACAGCAATACATTTTAGTAATAGTAAAGATTTCAGACTCATTATATGTCGTTAATTAAGCACCCTACTGGGATAGTTTTTTTAAATGTTTGTTTGCCGTTGAATTGGTCTTTTATAGCTTGCTCAAGATATTTTTCTGTAATTACAAGCCGTTTTTGGCCGAGTGAGGAAGCCCAGTTATCGATTAATCCGCTATATGTTATAGCTCCCATTTTATTTATTAAAAAAACTTCGGGTGTGGTGGTAGCTCCTAAATATTTCGACAACTGCTTGTTCCGGTCTGTTAATAAATCGAAGTTGATCCTATATTCATTTTTAAGTTCATTTATCTCTTTTAATGAATAACTAGTGCCTGGAACGATGCCATAAAAATTAATCTGTTTATTGGCATTTTGAAGTTTTATCAGGCCAGGCAAATAATTTTTACATAAAGGGCATTCGGGACTCAGAAATACAAGCACTACTGTTTTATCCAAATTAATCCGGCTTTCCTTACCATTCAAATTTGTCAACTTGATGGTCTTTAATTTCGATGCAGATATTAAATTTTCCTGGGCGAGAACCAATAACGGAGCAAGAGCTACGGTAAAGAAAAAATTCACTCGAAAAAAAACATTAAATAATTTCATTGCTTTTAATTAAAAAGAACCCTTAATAAGGCTACTAAGGGTTCTTTTAATTTAGTGATTATTTTTTATCCCACCAAACACGGCCAAAGGCATCGTTTGGCCCTGCACCAAAATCAGGGTTTTTAGCCATTTCGGCAATTGCAGCCTGTTGATTTGCATAGTTTAAGTTGGTAGGACTTAACAAATCAATACCAGCTCTACGTGCTAAAACAAGTGGTGTGCCATTTGCTTTCAAGTCAGACCAGGCTAACACTGATGTCGTGTTGGGAAAGCCAGTTCTTTTCCACCAGGCCCATGCCTCTAAAGGTTGTCTGAAAAAATCAAGATAAGCCTGACATGCAATTTGATCAGTTGCTTTAGTTGCATCAAATTTAACACCGACTTTGTTGTAGTAGGTATCAATGGCAGTAGTGGTTACCGCGTTAAAGTTTGCTACTTTGGCATCAACAGCTCTATCGCTATAGAATTGAACTGAAGCATAAACTCCATTTTTATACCAGGTTTCAGCCACATCTGTGGTAACACCACGAGCTGCAAGATCTGCGCGTAAAAAGCAATACTCAGCATAAGTTAAAACAGGATAAAATCCTTTTCCCGTACCAGCTCCTAAGCCATCACTTTCATTAAAGTTAGGTGTAAACAATCTGTGTTGTAATTGTGATAAATTATTGATAGATGCATATAAAGGCGCATTTGCTGGTAATTTTGCTTCGTCAGGACTAGTAAAACTACCTACATAATTTCCTGCTGCATTTGGACGATAGAACGCCGATAATCTCGGATCGCCTTTTGCCACCATAAAGTCCAATACGGGCTTACCTGCTGCGAAATTCGCCGGACTAAAGTTACCACCACCATCTGCATAAGATGGGCCTACTTTAAGCATCCATGAATCATTAACACCCGACATTTGCACAGGATCTGCTATTACTTCAGTAGCAATGGCTTTCATTTTGGTAGGATCTACTTTAATTAAGCGTATGGCTATTTTTAAACGTAGTGCATTTGCTGCTTTAGCCCAAAGTGTAGCGTCGCCATTAAAATAAGGGTCATTTCCTCCAAGGCTAATCTGTCCGGTCGCATTGCTTTTCAAAGTTGCTACTGCTGCTTTTAATTCCGCATCTACCTTTGCAAATACAGCCTGTTGAGTATCGTATGCTGGCGTTGTAGTACCACCATACCTTGCCTGAAAAGCCTGACTGTAGGGGATACTTCCGTTAATATCGCTCACATAGAATGCATAATATGATAAAAGTACCTGTGAAATTGCTTTCATATTTACCCTGGCATTTTTATCGGCATCGGGCATAGATTCGATATTTTTTATGGCATCTACTAAAGCCGGGCCTAATCTGCCATAAAATATTTTACCGTAACGGGTGTTGAATTGTGAACCAACATTATTAAAGTTCAATCCATTTCCCGTACTTAGGGTAGCATATTGCATCCATAGATTGGACGCACGGTATACATCAGCAAAATACTCGAAATCGTCTTGCGAACCCACTGCCGCACGAAGAAACTGATCTTCAGGTTTAACCTCGTATAACGTTGTAGGGTTCAAATTTGCTTCTACAAAGCTCTCCTTTTTACAGCCACCCGCTACAAGCAGAGCTGAAACCATCAGGAAATATATTTTTCTTTTATTTATAGTTTTCATATCTGTATTTCTTTAATAATTAAAACGACGCCCTGATATTAAAACCTAAACTTCTAACCAAAGGCCAGCCTCCGTATTCCGCAAAAGCACCTGCTCTATTGCTAAAAATACTTTCAGGATTAATACCATCCTTAGCCGTTTTATACAAATAAGCTATATTTCTACCTGTTAAATTTAAGCTTAAAGTATTTATTTTCAATTTAGTTAAATACTTACTCGGCACATTATATCCTACAGTTACCTCGCGAAGTGCTACCCATGAATTTTCAAATACCGAATACTCTCTGATACCACTCGACCATTGGCTTAAGTTTTCGTAGTAAGCGTAAGCTGGAATTGGTTTTAACAAACCTTGTTTAACCGCATCTGCATAGGTCATCCCACCCAAATCTACCCCATTGGATTGCAATCCATCATTTAATACACCATCAGGGATAATACCATCATGTTTTACTACGCCATTTTTATCCGTATAGGTTACTCCTCCAGATGCTTCATCTCTACCAAAAAGTGAATTGGCAAATGAACCATTAGCTGAGCCGTATTGATGGGTTCCTGAAGCCATTAAACCACCAATTTTAGCATCAATTTGGAAACTCAACGTAAAGTTTTTATATGATAATTCTTGTCTGGTACTGGCAAGATAATTCTCCATCATAGTACCCAAATTTTTCCTGGTACCATCATAATCCTGAGATCTTACAAAAGTGTAATAACCATCGGTAGTTCCATAACCTGTATTACCTAATACTTTTTTACCATTGCTTGGACTGGCAATTGGATTACCACTTGCATCTTTCTTTTGATAATATGAATAACCATATCCAGTAATTAACGAACCATATATTTCGCCTACTCTGGCAACCGAAGTGATGTCGTTACCAAAAGCTAAATCCAGATCATAATTTTCTACACCAGGTGCCAGTTCTATGATTTTGTTGCGGTTACGCGTAAAAGTTACTGAGGCATTCCAGTTAAAATCTTTTGATACAATTGGTTTAGCAGTTAACAAGACTTCAATACCTTGATTTTGGATGTTACCTGCATTTAAAGCTTGTGAACTAACTCCAGACTCTTGTGGTAATGCAAAACTCAAAATTTGGTTATAAGAATTTTTCTTATAGTAAGCAAAATCAATGTTGATACGGTTTTTTAAGAAACCTAAATTGGTTCCAATTTCCAGCTCCTTAGTTAACTCATTCTTTAAATTATTGTTTTTAAGAATATTGTCGCTAAATCCATAAACCGATTGGTTACCACCATTCGCATTACTGAAAGTACCGTCTTGTAACCTATAGTAGCCAGCTGTATTTGTATATTGTGGCTGAGCTGATAAACCTGTATAAGAGTATGAAGCCCTTAACTTACCAAAAGATAATACCGAGCTATTTTTGAATGCAGGTAATTCTGTGAATATCCATGACAATCCTACACTTGGATAGAAGTACGAATAATTACCATGGCCATCTTTATAGGTTAATGACGATGACCAGTCATTTCTTCCACTAAAGTTTAAAGTCAACATGTTTTTCCAGGTAACATCTCCATACAGATAAACCGCATCGGTACGTTCACCTAAGTTTGGATAGGCAGTTGTTGACGCTGGATTAATTGAGTTTGCAATAGAGTACACATCAGGAATTTTAAGACCGCCATTGGTATACGATCTATTGTAAAAAGCAGAATTACCCAGGTTTTTCTGATAGGTTTCGGCACCCAATGAAGCATTTAACTCAAAATCATTCGAAAGTTCTTTAGTTGCATTTAACAGTCCCTGTATGCGGTACGATTTATTGGTATTCTGCGTGATCTCATAATCACCACCTGAGAATGCGACACCATTACCTCTATTTTTTCTCTCGTAGGCAATGTTATAAAAATTTGTATTGGTTCTTACCAAAGCAGAAAGCCATGGAAGGATTTTGATATTTACATCAATATTGGCCAATAAATTATTTTCCTTTTGAGTTCTGTTATCATTTTGAAGCGTATAAGCAAATGATCCGATGCCATAAGGATCGTAAAGGTTACGATTGCTGGAACCTAAAGCACCACCAGTTACCGGATTGATATTGTTATCGATATAAGCACTTAAATCAACGTTTCTGGGTTTATAGTAAGTAAATGCAAATAATGGATTATTGGCACTTCCTTGTCTTGCCGGATTCAATGAATTCGACATGGTGTAGTTTACACTGGCATCAACCGAAATAGCTTTTGAAATTACCCGGGTTACCCTAAGCGCAAATGCATCTCTTTTTAAGTTATTACCAGGTAAAACACTCGAGTTATATAAATTGGTATAAGCTAAACGATAAGTTGTGTTTTCATTTGCACCTTCAACTGATACGTTCGTATTGATGAACTTTCCGGTATTAAAATAATCTAATGGATTATTGGCTACCCATGGCCTAACTACCCCATCTAAATCTTTAACCATTCTTCCATCCAATTTAGGGCCAAAAGAATATCCACCTACATAATAACCGGCCTGCTGATCAACAACATCCATCCCATTTGCATCTTTCGCAAAAACAGGTGAAATTCCACCACCATACTCATTTTGAAGATCTACAAATTTATAAGCATCATCAAAAGAACTGGTTTGTGAAACAGTTACGCCTAAACCTTTGGTAGTTTTACCTTTTTTTGACGTAATAAGGAGTACACCACCAGCTGCTTTAGAACCATATAGTGCCGAAGCAGCAGCTCCTTTTAATACACTAATGCTTTCGATATCATCGGAGTTAATGTTTTTCATGATGTTACCGAAATCTGCAGCATCCCCCCATGAGTCTGCTCCAGAGATTCCCTGATCCATTAATATACCATCATAAACTACTAAAGGCTGTGTATTGTTTTGTAACGATGCATTACCCCTGATTCTAATCCTCGAAGAAGATTGAGGTCCACTAGCACCCTGGTTAATCATAACCCCTGCCACCTTCCCTTGTAAAGCATTCACTACATTGGAGTTATTAGCCTGTGCTAATTCTGCACCACCTACTGCTGTTGCAGAATAACTTAACCTTTTTACTTCTTTTTTAACACCAAAGCCTGTAACAATAACTTCATTCAGTGACTTGGAATCGTCATTCATAACAATAGTTAAGTTAGCGGAAGCCGAAACTTCTTGCGTAACCAAACCTATAGATCTAATAATTAATTTAGCACCTTCTTTAACGGTAAGGCTAAATTTACCATCCGCGTTAGTAGATGTTCCATTTTGGGTTCCCTTTTCGAGGATACTTACCCCGGGAATAGGGTTACCAGACGCGTCTTTTACCGTGCCTGTAACATTCTTTTGCGCAAAAGCTGCTGTTGTTAAAAAACACAACAACAATATGCTCAAGCACCTTAAGTACATTTTTTTCATAATTTATTTTGTTAGTTTAAGATTAGTTTAAATAATTCGGGAATTTAATTTCTCAGCCTTTTTGTTCTCTCATTCATTTCTGGGGTTAGTTAAAAATTGTTTTTTATTTAATTGTTCGATTTATTCAAATAAGCTGTTTTCTACCATTAGACTAGCTGCAGCCAATAGTTCGGCCTCATTTGTTAATGTAGAAAACTTAATTTCTGTTTGCTCTGCTATACGGGGAATACAAAACTCGTTCAATGCCTGTTGTATTGGCGGGAGCAACATTTTTCCGGCCTTGGCACCCTGCCCACTTAAAACAATGCGTTCAGGATTTAAAATATGGATTAAAGTGGCCAATCCCTTACCGATCTGAAAGGCGGCATCAGCTAAAATAGAAATGGCCACTGGGTCTTGCTTAATCACTGCATGTAAAAAATGATCTACATGGCTTTTACTTTCATCTTTAAACAGGGTCTTTAAACTTGTTTCTTCACCATTCTCTACCGCAGCTTCTGCTTTTTGCACCATAACCAAAAGGGATGTTTCTACTTCTAAACAGCCGCGCTTGCCACAAGAACATAAGGTATTTGACTCAGATAAAGGTATGTGGCTAAATTCGCCAGCATAGCCGCTACTACCCCTATATAATTTACCATTAATAATTAAGCCAAGACCTGTACCCAGTCCGATATTAACTACCAACACATCTTTTAAATTTCTTGCTTCACCAAAATTCAATTCAGCCAACGCAATCAAACTCGAATCGTTGTCGATATAAACGGGTAAGCTTAATTGCTTAGATAAATAATCCTGCAAACTGATATCGCCATCAACCTGCATAAAAGAATGATTTACGCCCCGTTCGGTATTAACAAAACCCGGCATCCCCACACCAACCCCCAATAAATATTCTTTATTAATCTTTGATTTATGTATGCAATCGTCAATAAAAGCAATTAGCCTGTCAACACTTTTACCTTCAGCCATATTTAAATCAATGGTTTGAGTAGGTAAAACCTGATGGTTTGACAAATCGTATATGGTTAACTGCGTGGTTAACTGGTCCATGGCTACAGCTATTATGTATCGTTTATAACTGGGATTCAATAAAAAATTCAATGCGCGACGCCCTCCCGTTGAGGGAGCCAAACCTTGTTCGATAATTAAACCATCCTCTATTAATGTATTAACAGTTGATGTAATTAGCGGCAAGCTTTTCTTTGTGCGTTTACTTAAATCAGTTAGGGACGATTTTTTTTTATAGTAAAGCAGTTTAATGATGTCGGCTCGTAATCTTTGTGCTTTCTTAATAGTTGCTGACATTTTACATTTGGTTTACATAAAATTATAAAAAAAAATAAAAGAAACGAAATCTTTTTAAAAAAATTAAAAAGAAAGTCAATCATATCCATTTTATAATTTTCAATTAATTGTTTATTAATTGAAGTAACTAAACAGTTAAATAGGCAAATATTAGCTTGTATGCGTTATTTTAAGCTAACCAAGAGATGCTTCTATCAGAAGATACGAGCTAAGCGCAATTTGTATGATTAATAACCCCGAAAAAAAAAGGTGATTTTAGCATAAAAAAAGGCCTGCATAAAATGCAGGCCTTAAATAAGTTAATTAAAAACTGTTTAATGAATTCCCATAAACAACCTGCTCCACCTTATTTTATGTAAGAAAGAAGCTGTGCTATCCCAGCTCATCCAAACAAATAAGGCTTTACCAACAATATGATCTTCGGGTACAAAACCCCAGTAGCGCGAATCGGCAGAGTTATGGCGGTTATCGCCCATCATCCAGTAATAATCCATTTTAAAAGTATAACTTGTGGCTGGCTTATCGTTAATAAACCATTTACCATCTTTTTGTTCTACTTTGTTGCCCTCGTAAGTTCTAATGGCACGGTAATAAATTGGCATGGTATTACTGTCAATCTGAACCGTCAAGCCTTTTGCCGGGATTTTAACCGGACCAAAATTATCACGGTTCCAAACCCGGTTTGGATCGTTAGGGAAAACACCACCCGGAACAGCGCCTACCGGATCGGGACTTAAAGTTACCGATTTAACAAAATCTAATGCTTTTAGTTTATCAGCAATCTCCGATGTTGCATCTACAATATAGGTGTTGGCCGCCACCGCAGGTGTATTACCCAGGTTCAGTTTAAATTCATCTAGTACCGAATAATTAAAATCCATGGTTTTAAATTCGATACGGTATGGCATCATCCCCGTATTTTTTAAAGGTTCGGTTTTACCATTTACGCTCGCAATACCATTGCTCATCGAAATTACGTCGCCCGGAATACCAATACAACGTTTAATAAAGTTCTCACGTTTATCAACAGGTCTGTCTACAATAGTATAGGTACTGCGCACCTGCTCTCGCCCCATGCTCCTAACCAGTTCGTAATAACTGGCCACCTGATTTTCTACAGCAACGGTATCACCTTCCGGAAAGTTGAAAACCACTACATCGTTTCTTTTAATTTTTGATAAACCCGGTAAACGGTGATATTTCCATTGAACACCATCCCAATATGCCTTGGTTGAAGTTGTTAAAGGCATGGTGTGGTGCGCAAAAGGGAAAGCAACTGGCGTCATCGGAATACGTGCGCCATAATTTACCTTACTTACGAAAAGGAAATCGCCAATCAGCAACGAACGCTCCATCGATCCTGACGGAATGGTATAAGCTTCGATAAAGAATACACGGATGATGGTTGCAGCCACTACGGCAAAAACAATAGCATCTACCCACTCGCGGGTTTTAGTTTTCTTC
>Ga0157370_10002626_pt1 | contig 21604 bp, 17 predicted proteins | sample C35metaG_FD_113463 | JGI IMG/M metagenome (GOLD analysis project Ga0157370, IMG submission 113463) | Corn rhizosphere microbial communities from Kellogg Biological Station, Michigan, USA - C3-5 metaG | ecosystem: Host-associated > Plants > Roots > Rhizosphere > Soil | place: USA: Michigan...
CGATCCTCACTCCCTGGAGTACTCACCGGCGGATTCCTGGTATTGGAATGAATCCCTGAACATCGTTTTCGTCAAAATTTTCGATACCCGTCCAGACACCACTGTCATAGCTTCCTACTGATCGACGCCATGAAACCCCGCCAAAGTCAGGGCCTCAGGCCCCAAATCACATTCACGCAGGATCTTCATGAACTGGTCCAGGGAGACCTCATCCCCGGTCCCTGCGTCCTGCGCTATGATCCTCTCCGTATCCTCCATGGAGAAGAAAGCCCGGATGTGCGCCATGTTATCCACGCCTATCTCCGCTTCCATCCTTCGGGCCAATTATGGAATGGCATCCTCGTCGTGCCACCCAATGCACCACTGGCAGAAATGGCGGACCCCGCCGGGCAAGGATACATGTTGGAAACCCGGTTTGATATCCCCGCTGGCACGGATGAAATCGAGGCTTGGTTCTCCTGCACCCATCCCGATGGCTACACCCACTGGGACAGTGATGACAGCAAGAACCATTGGCTACGCTTCAGCCTGCATGACATCCCGAGCGTAAAGGCCCAGGTGGTGCCGCCGGATGCGGCCAACCCGGCTCAATCCGCCGTGGAACTCACCGTCACCACCATCCCACTGGTCACATGGGTCAACATCCGCTACTCGCTGCCTTCCTTTCCTGATAGACCGCGCGTGGAGATCCCTCTCGTCCAGACAGGCTCCACGGACGCAGGAAAAACCTGGGGAGCCCCACCGGAAGGCATCCTCGTCCCAGCCGGCGCCACTGTCTCCTTCGATCTCATCTATGGAGTGGGAGACCGGAAGTTCACAGACGACAATCAAGGCCGCTGGTATCTGGCGGATTGATCCGTCTCCCCGGCAGCGCGGCTCATCCACCCTGCTCCTTTCATGAAACGTGCCGTACACCAGAGTCATCCGCTCCAGTGCACGGCACGTTTTTTTGCGTGAAGAGCACGACAGATGCTCAAGTGTGGCGGGAGCAAAGTGGCGGCGGATTTCATCCGCCATGCCCACCTCATTTAAAAACATGGAATGCGTGTTGGTTTTTATTTACTACGGCATGGCGGATGAAATCCGCCGCCACGTTTAAGAAGCTGCCGTAGGGCAGGACGCCTCTGCCTGCTAATTTGAGGCAGGCGTTCCGATGGGAGTGATGGACTCAATTGGGCATATGTTAGATCAATAACCGGCTAAGATAGGCTACCCACTTCCCGACTTTTTCAAGACAGTTTTTCATTAACAGCCAACCGCAGATCTTCCACAAAACGCAAATATTCCTCACTCTTCTTTTCTGCGTCCGTCTGACGCAGAATGAATGAAGGATGAACGGTGAAGATGACTTTGCGCGCCAGATTCGTTCCTTCCACCATTCCACGGTACTTGCCCACGGAAACACTCTCGCCTAACAGCGATCTTCCTGCTGTATTGCCCAAAAGAATCACCACCTCCGGCTGGATTTTCGCTATTTCTGCCAGAACCCAGGGGCGGCAGGCTTCGATCTCACCTCTATCAGGGCTGCGGTGCAGGCGGTGTTGCCGCTTGCCCTTGGATTCCCATTTGAAATGCTTCACGGCATTGGTGAGGTAGGCGCTTGAGCGATCAATGCCCGCCTGCACCAAAGCACGGTCCAGCAACTGCCCTGCCGGTCCCACAAAAGGCAACCCGACAAGATCCTCCCTGTCGCCCGGCTGTTCACCCACGATCATCAGACGCGCATTCGGTGGGCCGGTACCGAAGACCGCACACGTCGCCCGCTCCCACAGCGGACAGAAGCGACACCGCTTCACCATCTCTCCCAGTTCCTCCAGAGAGGTTTCATCCATGGATGGCAGGCCTTTTTCCAAAGGTTGCTCACGGTTCACCAGAGCATCCAGATACGCATTCCCCCGGATCTTTTTTATTCCGCGCACAGGCTCCTCAAACATCCCCTCGACCCGCGTGCGGCTCTCACGAATCAATTCCGGGATCAACTCCGCCTCCGGCATGTTTTTCCAATAACGCTCCGGCATTTCCGAACGCATCATCTTCACCTTCAATCGGGCGGGATTGAAAATACTCCGGTAATACGTTTCCCACGCATCCTCCAGCAGATCGGGGCTGTCGCACGGATCGCTCAGCAGCCCGGGTGAAAATCCGAGCTCACCACCGATCCAGTGGGCACTGCCCTTCGGTGTAAAAATGGACCAGTCCATCTGCGCGAACCGATCCCGAAAAAAGGGCACTGCCGCTTTTACGATCCAATGGTCCGGCTCAAACCACGCCGCATACTTCTCCCGGCCATCCTCATCCTCACCCAGTTTCCGAAAGCGGACGAACGCATGCATCTTGTGAATTTCACGCCGCACTTTTTTGGTAAACTCCCTGGCTAGGGCCACATCGGGATCGCTCGCGATTTCCAACAGATTCCTCTCCCCGCCCCGCACCATCCGCCAGAGCAGGCGGTAGAGCAACGCCCAGCGCCGCCCGTCCGCACAGCAGGAAACATCTCGTGCAAAGCCTACAAATGAAGCCGGGACCTTGAGTTCCCCGGCCTCAGGGATGGCGGGCAGTTCCGCCTCTCCAAACAAGCCTCCCCCGCCCTCTTCCCACAACAGTTGCTCCGGTGGGATACCGGCTGCCAGAAGCGCACGCGCTTTTTCCCGCCAGGCGCTGAAACTGCTCCCCACCTCCATCGTTACCATCATGGCGGCAGAAAAAGTTGGAGTTGCTCGGGAGGCGGAATGAATCGCGCCCTCAGATGGTCGCTGTCCAACAGATGGACGGATGGATTGTAATCCGCCGTGATCAGAAACGGCATGACCTTCTTCAGGGAAACCCGGAGCCGCACCAGATCCGTGTGGCGGATCAGTACATGGCGGCGGATCTGTAGAATCCGGCTCACATTTTTCTCTCCCAGCCCTGGAACCCGTAGCAGTTGTTCGCGCGTGGCCGTCTGCACATTCATGGGGAAATCCTGGCGATTTCTCAAGGCCCACGCCAGTTTCGGGTCGATCAGCAGGTCCAAATTCGGGGCCTCCGGTGGGAGAATTTCCGAAACATGGAAACCATAATTCCGGATCAGCCAATCCGCCTGATAGAGACGATGTTCCCTCACCAGCGGAGGCGCAGCCAGAGGCAGGATTTTCGACGGCTCCGGAATCGGACTGAAGGCGGAGTAATACACGCGCCGCAGCTTGTAGGCGGAATACAGCTCATCCGCACGGGCTAGAAAATCCGCATCCGTAGAGGCATCCGCACCTACGATGACCTGCGTACTTTGCCCGGTGGCGTGCCGCAATTTCTTGTCCCCGTCTTTTTTCCGCTCCGCTGCATCCTCCAGCTTCACCCGGATGCGGCCCATAGCCTGCTTTGTGCGCCCGAGGCTTTTCTCCGGAGCCAGCATATCCAGGCTCTGCTGGGTGGGTAGTTCCAGATTGATGCTGATGCGGTCCGCATACCGCGCCGCCTGCTCGATCAGTTCTCCCGATGCCTCCGGGATGGTTTTCAAATGAATGTAACCCCGGAAATCGTGCTCCTCCCGTAGCCGCCGCGCCACGGAAACCACCTTTTCCATCGTATAATCCGCATTCCGAATGATCCCGGAACTGAGAAACAGTCCCTCGATGTAGTTCCGCTTATAAAAATCCAGCGTCAGCCGGATCACTTCATCCGGAGTGAAGGAGGTGCGCCGCACATTGCTGGAGCGGCGGTTGATGCAGTAGTGGCAATCGTAGATGCAGCTATTGGTCAGCAGCAATTTCAAAAGGGAAATGCAGCGCCCATCCGGTGCATAGCTGTGGCAGATCCCCGCCCCGCCCGCAGATCCCACACCCTTCCCATCCCGCGAGTCCCGACGGTTCGCACCCGAACTGGCGCACGAAGCATCGTACTTCGCCGCATCCGCCAATATCGAGAGCTTGCCCAGAAGATCCATGTTCCTGAGAACACTACTCAAACAAACTGTTCACGCCAGAGAAAAATGGAACTCTTCCGCGTATGACCTGAGAGGATGAGTCTGGACATGGGCACAAAAAAGCACCCTTGCGGGTGCTTTTTTGCAATCAACAGATGGTGCACACGAGAGGACTCGAACCTCCACAGGGTTGCCCCTACTAGAACCTGAATCTAGCGCGTCTACCAATTCCGCCACGTGTGCATCTGTTGGTTTGGATGCCCTTCCTTGCGGTCGGGGCGGAGAAAACATCATGTCGCCCGGAGGAATGCAACCTCGATTTCACAGAAATTAATTTCAGGCACGGACACGCCATTTCGTGACGCTTCTACGTTGCCAAGCTCATCCCACACCATCACCCTCCTGCCCATGCAAAAGGCCACGCCGTTTCTGCTCGTCCTCGTCCTAGCGGCGACAGCGATTTTTCTTTCCCGTAGAGAGCATTCCAAGCCTCCGGCCAGCCCGCCCGCGATCGCGGAAGCTGCAGCGGGCGTCCCGCCACCCACGCCCCCAGCACCTCTGGCTGATGTTTCTCAGATCATCCCTGCGGCAGCGGCTCCCGCAGCCCCTGCGCCAGAATCTACCACTACCGCCCCGGAGCCCGGTCCCACACCCTGGCCACAGGCGTCCTCCGACATCCCGCCGGATAACAAGGCGGTCTTCGGCACGCTGGAAAATGGATTCCGCTACATCATCTACCCGAACAGCGAGCCACCGAAGCGCGTCTCCCTGCGCCTGCACATCGCCGCTGGCTCCCTCATGGAGGCAGACGATCAGCAAGGACTGGCCCACTTCCTGGAGCACATGGTCTTCAATGGTTCCAAGGATTACTCCGCTGCCGATCTGATTCCAAAAATGCAGCGCCTGGGCATCGCCTTCGGCGCCCATGCCAATGCCTACACATCCTTCGACGAAACGGTGTATAAGCTCGACCTGCCAGACCTCTCCGATGACACGCAGAAGCTGGGCTTCACAGTGATGCGCGACTTTGGCGATGGAGCCAATCTGGCCCCGGATGAGATCAACAAGGAACGCGGCGTGGTGCTTTCCGAAAAAGTCAGCCGGGATTCCGTCCAGACCCGCCTCATGGAGCAACAGTTCCAGAAGCTGCTGCCGGATTCCCTGGTCACCCGCCGTTTCCCCATCGGCATTGAGGATGTGCTGAAAAATGCCCAGCGTGAGCGTTTTGAAAACTTCTACAGTCGTTACTACGTCCCGCAGCGCATGACCTTCGTCGTCGTGGGTGATGTGGATCCAGCCGCCATGAAGGCGAAGATCGAGGCGACCTTTTCCTCGATGAAAAACCCGGCCGATGCGGGAAAAAATCCGGACCTCGGCCCGATCCGCAAGGTGGAAGGCATCCAGCCCTCTGTCTTCGCAGACAAAGAAGTTTCCTCCACCCAGGTATCCCTCACTCAGATCCGGCCCCAGGAAATCAAGCCGGATACCGTGGCCAATCGCATCGCAGACATGCCGCTGGCCATCGCCCACTCCATCCTCAGCCGCCGTTTTGAGCGTCTTACCAAGCAGGAGGGCTCCCCCATCGCAGAAGGCTCCGCCTCCAATTACGAGATGTTCAATTACATGGAGATCGGTTCCATCGATGTAACAGCGGCCGATGACCGCTGGCAGGATGCCATTCCCGTGCTGGAGCAGGAATTCCGCCGCGCCCTGCAATATGGCTTTTCCCAAGCGGAGTTGGATGAAGCGAAGTCCAAGATCCTCAATGCCTACGAACAGGCAGTAAAACAAAAGCCGACCCGCGAGTCCGAGGATCTAGCGACTGCCATCTCGGGCAGCATCAATGACCACAATGTCCTCACCTCTCCGGAAACGGATCTGGAGATCGCTAAAAAGGGACTGGCAGTTATCGATCTCAACACCACCCACGAAGCCTTTAAAAAATTCTGGGACATCCCCGGCATGGATCTGGTGCTCACCACCAAGGTGAAGCCGGAAAATGCCGAGGAAACGCTGCTGAATCTCTACCAGGCCTCCCATGCCCAGCCGGTGGCAGAGAATGCCGCCCGCTCCCTCACTCCATTCGGTTACACCGAGTTCGGCCGTCCGGGCAAGGTGGTCAGCCGCAAGGAAGTGAAGGATCTGGGCATCACCCAACTCGTCCTCTCCAACCGCATCCGCGTGAACCTGAAGCCGACGGACTTTGAAAAGAACAAGATCCGCCTGCTCGCACGCATCGGCTCCGGCCAACTCACGCAGCCGAAGGACAAGCCGATGCTCAATGCCTTCGCCACCGCCGTTTACGAAGGAGGTGGCCTCGGCAAGCACTCGAATGACGATCTTCAGGAGATCCTGGCCGGGAAAAACGTCAGCAGCACCCTCGCCATCGGGGAAGACTCCTTCAGCCTCTCGGGTGCCACCACACCTGCGGATCTCCAGCTTCAGTTCCAGCTCATGTGCGCCAGCCTCACCGATCCAGGCTATCGCCCGGAGGGACTCTGGCAGTTCCAGAAAGCCGTGCCGATGCTGTATCAGCAGCTCCGCCACACCACTGCCGGTCCTGAAAAAGCCATGGACTCCTGGCTCCATGGTGGCGATTCGCGCTATACCGTTCCGGCCTCGGACAAGTTGCTCAGCTACACCATCGACGATGCGAAAAAGTGGCTCACTCCTGAGCTGACCAAGGGCTATCTGGAACTGACCATCGTGGGAGATTTCCAGATTGATGCCATCCTGCCGGACCTGCTGGCCACCTTCGGGGCACTGCCACCACGCGCCGCCACCGTCCCGCCAGCCGATACTGCCCGCAAGGTGAATTTCCCGAAGGCACCTCTCAGCCAGACCTTCACCTTCGAATCGAAGATTCCACAGGGTATGGCTACCGTGGTGTGGAAAACAGATGGTCTGCGAAAAAACCAGAAAACTTTCCGTCGCATGAACATCCTCGCTCAGATCTACAGTGATCGCCTGCGCGAAGAGATCCGCGAAAAACTGGGGGCCTCCTATAGCCCGGATGCGGGTGCCTCCGGATCGGACGCCTTGATCAACTACGGCTACCTCATGGGCCAGAGCATCGGAAAACCGGAGGATCTGGAAAAGCTCCTTACCGTCATGCGCGAGCAAGCGGACGAACTCGCCGCCCAGGGAGCCACCCCGGATGAACTGGACCGCGCCCTCAAGCCCGTGCAGGGCATGCTGGCCAAGTCTCTGCGGGATAACACCTATTGGCTCGCCACCGTTATGAGCCAGTCCCAGCTCGACCCGATGCGCCTGGACCTCGCCCGCACCCGCGATGTGGATTACGGTTCAATCACCTTGGAGGAAATCAACGCGCTGGCGAAAAAGTATCTCAATTCCAGCAACGCCCTTTCCATCACCATCAAGCCAGAAGAATAGCCGTGGCGGCGGTTTTCAACCGCCATGCCATTCATCACGATGCGCGCCGCCATCGTCCACTATCACCTTGAGCCTGGCGGCATCACTTCGGTGATCGCCGCTGCCTCACAGGGACTGAACACCGCACTCGTCATCCTGACGGGAGAGCACGTTCCTCTCCTTTCTTACAGGCAGGGACCTCTGTCCCAGAGGTCCGGTGGGGGCGAGCATCTGGCCCTCTTGGCAGATCTCCGCGCAAAAGCATCCTCCGCCTTGGGAAGCCCACCGGATATCTGGCACTTCCACAATCCCACGCTGGGGAAAAACGATCTTTTCCCCGCCCTCATCGCCACCATGGCGGAGGCAGGAGAAAAGCTCGTCCTCCACATCCACGATCTGGCAGAGGATGGCAGGCCGGAAAACTATCAGAACGCTCCGCAGCTTTATCCCATCGGCCCGCGCATCCATTATGCGTTCATCAATGAAAGGGATCGCCAGCATTTCATCCAGGCAGGCCTGCCGGAGGCATCTGCCACATTGATCCACAATCCGGTGCCTCTTCGTAGCGGAATGGCTGCGCCATTCCGGCAGGGGGACACTCCGCCACTCCTCTTCGCGCCCATCCGTGGCATCCGCCGGAAAAATCCGGGAGAGTTGGTCCTGCTCGCCTCGCTCCTGCCACCGGGAGGACGCATCGCCATCAGCCGTGCGCCGCAAAACCCGGAGTGGCTGCGCATTCACGACGCTTGGAAAAATTTCGCCGCCAGGCACCAGTTTCCCATTTCCTTCGATGTGGTGAGTGAGGACCATCCCTTCGAGCAATGGATGGATCGCGCCACTCATCTGGTTACCACCTCCATTTCAGAAGGGTTCGGCCTGCCGTTTTGGGAATCCCTCACCTGGCGGCGGCCATTGATCGGCAGAGAGCTTTTTCCCGAAAATATCGGCCACCTCTACCAAAAAATCCTTGTCCCGCGCGAGTGGCTGGATCTGGACGTCCTGCGCACCACTCTCACACGCTCGCTTTCCCACACGTGGAAATCCTACGGTAGGGAACTTTCCACCCATACCCTCCAGCGAGCCTGCCAGCACCTCATCCATGGCGATTTCCTCGATTTCGGAAACCTGCCTGAATCATTCCAGAAAACCATCATTCTTCATCCTGATAGAGACCAACTGCAAGTTCAGCACGGCACCTCTACCCGCCCTCTCAAGCAATGGCTGGAGGAATCTCTGCGGGATACATCCCCACTTCCCGATCTGCCGGAAGAATTCACGCCACGGGCGCACGCGGCGCAACTTCGCCAGATTTATCAGAAAATTCACTCACCAGATATCCAGCCTCTCAGCTATCTCGATACCGAAAAAATTCTATCAGTTTACCTCACCCCCGAAAACTTCCATTTCCTTCGGGCTATCCTTCCACCCGTGAAGGCCATCATCTTCGATCTCTACGGCACGCTGCTTCTCGCGCCTCCCGGCGCGGTGAAGCACGATCCCGCAGCAGACGAAATCATCTGCAAAATCCTCCGCTACCACGGCCACATTCTTGCCGATTCCCCCACCCTGCTGTTGCATGAAGCGGTCAAGCGCCACCACGCCGCATCCACGGCGGATTTTCCGGAAATCGACCTCCGCGTCCTCTGGCGCGAAGTCCTCCATCTCCCGCCGGACGCAGATGTGGACGCCCTCATCTCCCAGATCGAGGACGCCTGGCACCCTGCACAACTCATGCCCGGAGCAGCAGAAATGCTCTCCGCACTTTCCGGCAGCGGCATTCCGCTGGGCATTCTATCAAACGCCCAGCACCACAGTCTAGCTGCACTGGGAGAGCACACGGCGCTCTTCACTCCCGAGCTGACGTTTCTTTCCTATCAGCACGGCATCGCCAAGCCCTCGCTTACGCTGTTCAAAACATTGCGCGATGCCCTTACCGCGCAAGACATCTCCCCGGAACACGTCCTTTTCATCGGAAATGATCCCCTCCAGGACATCGAGCCCGCCGCTGCCATGGGCTTTCAAACCGCTCTCTATACCGGCCATCCGGACTCACATCGCCCTGGCACATGCCAGCCGGATCTCACGCTAACCGATTGGCGCGAGCTGATCATTTGACGCCGCGCACGGCATCATACACATACCAATCCTCCAGCTTCTTCCGTGCCCACGGGGTTTTCCGTAGGAATGTCAGGCTGGATTTGATCGTCGGATCGAACATGAAACAGCGGATCTCAATGTAGTCCGCCAGCTTTTCCCAGCCATAGCGATCCACCATCGTCCGCAGCACGGTTTCGAGCGTTACGCCGTGCAGTGGATCTTTGGGATGGGGCTGGGAACTCATTTCAAAAGTCATGAAGCAATCATGGTCCAAAGTCGAGCTACATGACTCAAAGGGCTTGGTAGCAATCGAAACGCGGAGACGCAGAGGTCGCGGAGGAAAACGCAGAGATGGCTTATTTCCGATCCTCCCAATTCGTCAGGTTGCCATTGATCATGCAGATGGGAAACTACGTAAATTGATAAGAAGTCCTTTGGATACCTCTGCGCTTCTCTTTGCGACCTCTGCGCCTCCGCGTTTCGATTACATCACCCCCGTGCTCCGATCACTCCCATCCATTCTTGCGTAAAGCCCTCCCATGGTTCAGAAACACCCATGGAACGTGAGGATCTGCCGCTGGATCGCCAGCTTCGCCAGGAAATTCTGTTTGCACGGGAGCGGGTCTACCGCTTCGGCCAGCCCACCCCATTGGAGCGGCTGGTGCTGCCGGGCCCCGGCCCGGAAATCTGGGTGAAGCGCGAGGATCTCTCCCCCATCAAGGCCTACAAATGGCGCGGTGCCTGCAATCGCATGGCTGTCCTCAATCATGCGGAAGTGCTGCAGGGCGTCGTCACTGCCTCCGCTGGCAATCATGCCCAGGGCATCGCCTTAGCTGCCAAAATCATGCAGGTGCAGGCCCGGATCTACATGCCGCGTTCCACGCCCAAGGTGAAGCAGAATGCCGTCCTCCAGCACGGAGGAGATTTCGTGGAAATCCATCTCTCGGGAGACAGCTACGATGAAGCCGTAGCCGCCGCCCGTGCGGATGAAGCGGCCACCGGAGCCATTTACGTCCATGCTTACGACGATCTCAAAGTCATGGCGGGACAGGGCACGCTGGCCGATGAGGTTGTCCTTTCCGGCCACGGTCCCTTCGATGCCGCCTATCTCCAGATCGGCGGCGGCGGCATGGCGTCCGGAGTCGCCAACTGGCTCAAAACCTACTGGCCGGAAATCGAAACCGTAGGTGTGGAGGGCATCGGCCAGGCCTCCATGAAAGCCGCTCTCGCTGCCGGGAAACCGGTCACCCTGGAACAGGTGGATCTCTTCTGTGATGGCACGGCCGTGCGCAAGGCGGGCGAACTCCCATTCCTCATCTGCCAGCAATCGCTGGATCGCATCGAGACCGTGACCAATGAGGAAGTCAGCCATGCCATCCGCGTGCTGTGGGAAGGCCTGCGCTGTGTTTCCGAGCCATCGGGAGCCATGGGACTCGCCGCTGTTTTGAAGAACCGCGAGGCACTCATCGGCAAGAAAGTCCTCATCGTCATCAGTGGGGCCAATATCGATTTCCTCCAGTTGGGCCTCATTTCCCAATCCCAGGGAGCCTCCAGCCAGCGCAGCCGCACCCTCCGCGTCCGCCTGCCCGAGCGCCCAGGTGCCATGCTCGAACTGCTGGACTCCTGCTTCGAGGGGCTGAACGTCGCCGATTTCCAATATGGAAAAACCGATGAACAGGCCGCATGGCCCGCCTTCACCGTCAGCTCGGACCATCAACAATCGCTGGATGAGGTCACCATCAAGCTCGATGCCCGGGGATTCGCTTGGGAGGATCTAACGGGAGCCGTGGATATCGCCTTTCGCGCCATCCCTCTGCGGGGAAATCTGCTGAAATATCCCGCCTTCCTGCGTCTGGATTTCTATGAGCGCCTCGGTGCCCTCCACGATTTCCTGGCCCAACGCATCCAGGGAAATGCCAATCTCTGTTACTTCAACTACCGACAATCCGGCGAACGCATCGGCCGCGCCCTCATCGGACTCGATTTCCCATCCCCCTACGAGCGGGATGCCCTGCTCATGATGATCCCGAATCATGGCGATGGCTACCGGCTGTGCGAAACCCTGGACGAAGCCACCTGGCGCCGCATCACAGGGAGTTAACATATAGAAAGAGCACTCACGATCCATCGTTTAAGATAAAAACCGCACCTGTTTATGAAACGCTTCATCCTCCTTTCCTCCGCATTCCTCTGTCTGCTTCCCCTATCAGCAAAGTGTGAAGAAATTCCGGGTTACGCACCCCATTCTGCGAATCCGATTCTGCCCGGCTATTATGCAGACCCTTCCATCGTGCAGGATGGCGGCAAGGTTTTCATCTACGCCACCCTTGATCCCTGGGGCGGTGACACACTCGGCTGCTGGGAATCCACCGATTGGAAAAACTGGACCTACAAGGTCCTGAACTGGCCTACCAAAAAGGCATGCAAGAGTCCCCAGAGTGGCCCCTCAGCCGTATGGGCGCCCTCGGTCGTGAAAGGCCGTGATGGAAAATTCCACATGTATGTTTCCGTAGGGAATGAAGTGTGGGCTGGCGTGGCGGATCAGCCTACCGGGCCATGGACCAATGCACTGGGAGACAAGCCCATCATTCCTAGAGAGTTCCGTCCGGGTTTCCACATGATTGATGCGGAAGCATTCATCGATGACGATGGCCAGGCCTATCTTTACTGGGGATCCGGCCTGCGGTGGACGAATGGGAAATGCTGGGTGGTGAAGCTAAAGCCAGATATGGTCACCTTCGATGGAGAAGTGCAGGACGTCACTCCCACCAACTACTTCGAGGGTCCCTTCATTCTGAAACATGGTGGCAAATACTACCTTACCTACTCCCAGGGGAAAACCGTTGAGGACACGTACCGCATCCACTACGCCATCGGAGACACCCCCTTCGGCCCATTCAAGGAAGCCTCCAACAGCCCCATCCTTACCACCGACAAGGCTAACAACGTCATCAGCCCCGGCCACCATGCAGTCTTCACCAAGGATGGGAAATCCTACATCCTCTATCACCGCCACAGTATTCCGTTTGATAGAAAATTCATCGGCCGCCAGACGTGTGTCGATCCATTGATATTCAACAGCGAGGGCCTGATCGAAAAGGTAGCAGCCACCCACAGCGGCCCGGACTTCATCCAGAGAAATCCTCAAGCGCTCCCCGGCACCCTCACCTCCTCCAGCCAAAAGGACGAATTCACCGGCCCGGGCCGCGCCGCCGATGACAACTACGCCACCCGCTGGGCCGCCGCCCAGGATGCCCAAGGTGCATGGCTCCAACTCGACTTCACCAAAACGAGCGACCTCTCCCGCGTGGAAATCCTGCCCGAATATGCCTGGAAGCCTTACCGATTCAGCGTGGAATACTCTGAGGACGGCCAGAAATGGAGCACTGCCGCAGACCATACCCAGCAGCCAGCCGTGGGCTCACCGATCACCATCACGGGAAAAATCCACGCCCGCTACCTCCGCATTGTTTTCCCGGAAAATGTAAAGGGCTCGGACATATCCTTGTTCGAACTGCGCGCCTTCTAGCAACCATACCTTAACCAGAGCTTGATTCCCCGGTGAACCCTCTGCCTTAACCAAGGGAAATGCAGATCACACGTTTCAACAAACAACTCACTTCACATTGTATAGAGATCTTCCTGAGCAATGAGGGGAGATTTTTTGATCAGAGTGAATTTGGGATGTATGAGTCATTTCTAAAAAACGAAAGGTTGACTGCGGAATACTACATTGCATCGGAAGAAAGTGTTATCATCGGCTGCGGAGGGTTCGAGATGATTGGGGCACATCAAGTTGATTTGAACTGGGGTATGGTTCACAGAGACTTTCATCGGCGGGGATATGGAACAGCTTTGCTCAGATATCGTCTCGACCGGATCAAAAATCTTTTCGGAGATGCAACCATCCGCGTGGAGACTTCGCAGCACTCGAAAGGCTTCTTTGAGAAGAATGGCTTCGCAACCAAGGAGACGAAGCTTGATGGATTCGGGCCAAATATTGATTACGTGCTTATGACCCGAAGGGGCGTCCCTCAGCTTACCGCTTCTAACGTTTGTCTGGAGTTTCCATGATCACATAGACAAAATTATTTTTTAAAACGTGATTTCAAGGCATCTATCATATAAAGAAACCCATACATCCGTATGAATTGGCGAATCGCTCAATTTGCATGAATCCCTCACGTATAACCTCCTCCAAGTGGATACTTCTGGCAGCGATCCTCTGGTTGCTGGCGATTGCAGGAGGCTACAGTTGGATCATGGCACGATCCTTCCAGGCCAGTGAACTTGGCGGGAACCCGGTTCTGGATTTAAAAACCGTGCACATGCTCGATGTGAAAAAACCCACACTGTTCGTCTTCCTGCACCCGGAATGCCCCTGCTCGGAGGCCACCGTGGAGGAGCTGGCCCGGATATCCGAGCGGTGCGAAGGTGAATTGAAAATCATCGGTATTTTTTCAGACTACTCCACCCTTCCCCGGCCCCCTGCCCAGAGCCGGATGTGGAACCAGGTGGAAAGCATTCTCGGGGCACGGTCCCTGCTGGATGAAAATGCAGGCCTTCGCCACAGCTTTCATGCCGCCACTTCCGGGGAATGCTTCCTGTTGGCCTCTGATGGTCAGGTCATCTATCATGGCGGCATTACTTCGGCCCGTGGGCACTCCGGGCCCAGCACCGGAGGTGATGCCATTATCTCTTTTTTCAATGCCGGCATCATCAGTACCGTGACGGCTCCAGTCTTTGGATGCACCCTTGATAACGATTGACTCATGCCCTTCAGTTCCATCTCAGAGCGCATCCAGACGAGAGCATCCGAACTTCTCAAGGAACATGAGTTTTCGCTGCAATCAAAAACGGACCGGCTCTTCGGCGGACTATTGGTGATCGAATGGCTGGCTGCCGTCATCACCTCCATCTGGCTCACCCCCTACACTTGGCTGGGCAGCCACAGCATGGTGCATGATCACGTATGGAGCGCATTCATTCTGGGAGGAATGATCTCCCTCCCTCCCCTGCTGCTCATCTGGCAGAGACCCGGATGCGCCATTACCAGACATGTCATCGCTATCGCACAGATGATGAGTTCCGGTCTGCTGATCCATTTATCCGGCGGGAGGATCGAGTTTCATTTCCATATCTTCGGCTCCCTGGCTTTTCTCGCATTCTATCGAGATTGGAGAGTACTGGTCACGGCCTCTCTGGTAGTCCTGCTGGATCATTACCTACGCGGTGTTTACTGGCCCGTATCTGTTTTCGGCACCACCACGGCATCTTCCTGGCGCTGGCTGGAACACGGTGCATGGGTGGTTTTCGAGGACTGCTTCCTCGCCTACTCCTGTCTCCGCAGCCAGCGGGAAATGAAAGAGATTTCCCTGCGCCGTGCCGAGTTGGAAATCCACGGAGATCTGGTGGAAGACACGGTATCCCGTCGCACTCAGGAACTGGCGGATGTGAATGAATCCTTGAAACAGCACGTGGCCAAACGCATCCAGGTCGAGCAGGAACTGGTGGCGGCGAAGGAAGCCGCAGAAGCCGCCAGCATGGCGAAATCAGAATTCCTCGCCAATATGAGCCATGAGATCCGCACACCCATGAATGGGGTGATGGGCATGACCAGCCTGCTGCTGGATACGCCACTGGATGATCAACAGCGCAGCTTTGCCGAGACGATCCGCCACAGTGCGGACTCACTCCTTTCCATCATCAATGACATCCTGGACTTCTCGAAAATCGAGGCCGGGCGCGTGGATTTGGAGCGCATACCCCTGTCCATCCAAGCCTGTATCGAAGACTCCATCGATCTCTTTGCCCAACAGGCGGAGGCAAAGGATATCGATCTGCTCTATCTGATTCATGAGGATACTCCCCCATGGATTCTGGGAGACATCACCCGCATCCGGCAGGTGTTGGTAAATCTGATCAGCAATGCGCTGAAATTCACGGACAAGGGTGATATCCTGGTGGAGGTGGAAGCTCACCCCATTCCCGCCCCGGAAGGCATGGATACCAGCCGGGAGTGGCACGAGTATCATTTCCGCGTGATCGATAGCGGCATTGGCATCCCCGCTGAACGCATGGACCGGCTTTTCAAGCTCTTCAGCCAGGTGGATGCCTCCACCACGCGCCGCTACGGTGGCACGGGATTGGGGCTGGCCATTTGCAGCCAGCTGACCGAGCTCATGGGCGGACACATCTGGGTGGAAAGCACACCGGGAAAGGGCTCCACCTTCCATTTCACCATCCAGAATCAGCAAACGGATGCGCAGGAGGATGAATCCACACCATTGATGGACCCTTCCGCTTTCAACAATCGCTCTGTCCTGATCGTGGACGACAATCCGACGAACCGCCGCATTTTCAGTCTGCAAATCCAGCGCTGGGGGATGCTGCCATTGGAGGCCGGCTCCGGCCAGGAGGCATTGGAAATGCTGGAACGGGAGAATTTCAAAGTGGATCTGGCCATTCTCGACATGCAGATGCCGGGAATGGACGGCCTGGATCTGGCCGAACGCATCCGGGGGATCCCGCACTGCAAGGGGTTGCCCCTTATCATGTTCAGTTCCGCAGGATTGGCCCCGGCCCGTGGGGATGCCCGCTGGCAGTGGTTCGACAGTTATCTGCCCAAGCCGATCCGCCAATCCCAGCTCAGCCTCGCTCTCGCCCGGGCACTTCGAGTCTCTTCCAACACTCCGGCCCCCATTTTTGACGCACCGCTGGTGAATCAGCAACTGGCGGATGCCATCCCGTTGCGCATCCTGCTGGCGGAAGACAATCTGGTAAACCAACGCGTGGCCCGCCTCATCCTCAGCCGCATGGGCTATGAGGTGGATGTGGTGAGCGATGGGCAGGAAGTCATCCGCGCCATCGAAATCCGTGATTACGATGTGATCCTCATGGATGTGCAGATGCCCATGATGGATGGCCTGGAAGCAACCCGCATTCTTCGTTCCTCCGGAGCCTCACAGGTTCAGATCATTGCCCTCACCGCTCATGCCAGTGAGAGTGATCGCCAGGAATGTCTGGCTGCCGGCATGAACGACTATGCCTCCAAACCTCTGCGGCCGAATGTATTGGAGCAGAAACTCCGCCTTGCCGCTGCCAGGATGCAAAGTACTGCAAGTCCCACTTAGAAGTGACGGAAGTCCGCACCGCATTCTATCCTCATACCCCCTGCCAGCGGAGTTTTTGGCGCAGAGCCTCGTAAAAACTGCGTCCATCCAAGCGGACCAACCGGAATAATCTATCGGACTTCTTCACGATGATTTTATCCCCTACCTCAATGCGCGCATTATCCCTGCCATCCACCGTGAAGAGCATGGGACTGCCATCGGTGGACTCTGAGGACAGCTCAATGATCGAGCTATCAGAAAGCACCAGCGATCTCTGGCTGAGACTGTGAGGGCAAATGGGTGTGATGACAAAAACCTCTGCACGCGGCGCAATGAGAGGCCCGCCTGCTGATAGGGAATAAGCAGTGGAGCCTGTGGGGGTGGCGACGATGAGCCCGTCTGCCCGGTAATTGTTCAGCAACTGGCCATTCACCATCGCATTCAGCGAAACGAGGCGGCCGGTATCTCCGCGGGCCAGCGTCACTTCATTCAGCGCATAGTAGGTTTCCACCGGATCGTCCCCCCGGATGATGGTGGCTTCCAGCAGGGTGCGTGGGCTGGTGCTGTAATGGCCCTGCACCAGCGCCTCCGCGAAAATCTCCAGCTCACCATCCGTACAACTCGTTAGAAACCCCAGCGTGCCGATATTGATCCCGGCGATGGGTTTTTCAAAAACGCCCAGCCGGGAGACGGCATTGAGCATCGTCCCATCGCCACCCAGAACGAGAGCGACATCCACCTTCTCTGCGAAATCCGCCGCCGGAATGCCCCCCTCCTCTTCAGCAAAGGCAGCGGTCTCAGCCTCAAGAACGCAGTCCCACCCATGGACCTTGAAGGCAGTCCGCAGGGCATTGAGCGTCTTGAGGGCTTCCGGCTTGTGAGGATTGGCTATAATTCCGGCAATCACAGCCGGTAGTTAAAAGAAGAACCAAGGATGAAGCAAGCCGGAGAAACCGGATGATGGGATTTCAGACCGCCATGGCCATCGGTGCCGGGCGGGAGGAAGGCATCAGCCTTTGGGCAGTGGGCACGATGTCTTCCAGCTCATTCACCACCGTAAACTCGCCATCATAGCACCAGTTTTCCAGCAGCTTGATGAGTGGATCCCAGAACCTCACTCCATTCGCATCCTGGCGATTGAAAATGATGACCGGCTTGTTCCGCATGGCAAGATGGCCCTGCTGTTTGAAAATCATGAGCGCCAGCATCTCCTGCACCGTGCCCGAGCCGCCGGGGAAGATGACGAAAGCATCTGAATTCTGGATCATCACCTCCATGCGGGTGTAGATATCCGGTTTCAGCCAGAAGGAGGAAAGCCCCTCTGGCAGGCCTTCCAGCTCGATGATGTGCGGCACATTGGACCCGGCGGTCCAACCGCCCGCCTCCACGGAACCACGGACGACCTCACCCATGATACCGGAATTTCCTGCTCCGGAAACACAACCCATGCGGGCAGCAGCCAGGCTTTTTCCCAATTCATAGCCATCGCTCAGATAGGCGGGATCAGACAGGGAGGCAGAGCAGAAAACGCAGACACTGCCCGCATGATCCGCTGGTAGAGGTGTTTCAAAGGAAGGCCCGGCAATGGCTCCGGTGCGCTCTCTTCCCGCATCCGGCAGGCCGTTCTGCCGCGCCATTTCCAGCAGATCCAGCACTTCCTCCGGACTTTTGGCCAGCAGGAGATACTCGGCATGATTTTGTTTCACCGTCCCCATCTTGTTCAGGTGGGTGAGCAGCGAGAAAAGAGGATTCCATGAGGTATCGGAATTTAGGAGAACCGTAGGTTTTCCCGCCAGATTCACATCCAGCGTCTGATAGCCCACGAAGATGGACACCGCCTTGAACTGATCCTCCAGCGTCGTCCCTGGAGTGAATACGAACGCATCGGACTCGATGATCTTCCGCTCGATATTGGAGAGGGAAATGCGCTGGTCCCCATTGGAATTGTAAATGTCCCAGCCCTTGCTGAAGAGTTTGTAGAGGAGGCGGGCACGGATTTCCCGGTTGGGATCTTTTTCTCCGCGGACGGTACCGGCGAGTCGGACTTTAGGCATATGTGTATGGGCTTCAGTTTGATACATATGGCAGATTGCGTGCCATGCGGGATTTTTTGGTGGGCGGTCTACAATCTGCATTTATAGCGCACATGGATGAATTCATGCAAGCTGCGATCGAGGAAGCACGCATTGGAATGGCTGAAGGAGGGATCCCGATTGGCAGCGTGCTGGTGCACGAGGGGAAAATCATCGGCAGGGGCCATAACAGAAGAGTGCAAAAAGATAGTACCACATTGCATGGTGAAATGGACGCTCTCGAAAATGCAGGCCGCCAGACCGCCAGGATCTATCGGGAATGCACGATCTACACGACGCTCTCACCGTGTCCCATGTGTAGCGGAGCCATCCTCCTCTACGGAATACCAAAGGTGGTGATTGGCGAAAACGTCACCTTCATGGGGGATGAGGAGCACCTGCGGGCCTGCGGCGTCCAGTTGGAGCTGGTCAATTCCCAGGAGTGCATTGATCTCATGACCCGGTTCATCCAAGAGCAGCCGACACTCTGGAATGAAGATATCGGCGAGTCTTGAAGGCCTGAGATCTCCTATCGACATCTCCAGCAGGATGTTTCAAGTTCTCCACGAGCATGAATCGTCTTGCAGCCACTCTACTCGTCATCGCAGCCAGCACAGCAGCCGCCTTGGCAGCCCCCCCACGCTTCGCCCTGGTGAAAGTTTCCGATATCTATCGGGAACTCCCTTCCACCACTGCCTTCCAGCAGAGCATCCAGCAGCAGCGGGATGACATCATGAAGAACGAACGTGCCGAGGAATTCCGGAAATCCCTGGCCACCCTGCAGGATCTCCAGAACCAACTTCAGGATAAAAATGCCAAGCGGGATGACGCAGCCAATCGCAAGCTGGCCCAGGAGTTCGAAATCAAGCGCCAGGAAGCTCAGACGCTTCAACAGGAGTTCGAAAACTACCGCAACGAGCAGACCAAGCTGATCAACACCCGGATCGTCACGGAAATGCGGAAGTCCCTGGATCAAATCGTCGCCCTTTCCCAAAAGATCGCCAAAGAAAAAGGCTATGACGGCGTTTTCGATAGCTCTGGCGAAACGAACACAGCCGTGCCATTCATCCTTTATTCCAAATCTGCGCCGGACATTTCCGAGGATGTAAAGGCCCTCATCAAGGACTCCTCCCCGGCATCTGCTCCTGCGCCCACGCCTGCTCCGGCCAAACCTTGATTTCCCACCATGGACACTCTCACAGAAATTCTGAAAAACCCTTTCACCTGGGGACTCCTGCTAGGTCTTCTCATCACCGCCTTCGTGTGGAAAGCCGGCTTCTCCGCCGGTCGACAGGCCAAGCGTGACATTCGTAGATTGGAAACCGAGATCAAGGACCTGCAATCCCATCTCAATACCCAGCTCAAGATCAATGCCAGTGGCAATGAAGCCGTCCAGGCCGAGTTGGAATCCCTCCGCAAGCAGAACGAAACCCTGCGCGTGAACAACTCCGCCCTCCAGCAAAAACCTGGCCGCGCAGAGCAGCGTCTGCTGCAGGTCCATGAAAGTGCCGTCCGCATGATGCGCGAGCAGGCTCCGGGCTTCGCCCCTGTCTGGGAAAAAGCCCTCCGCCAGGCCGAGCAGGATCTGGATGCCGCAGATTCCGGTCTGAAAAAACTCGTCCGCCGCGTGATTCCGGGGCTGGGAAGCGGAGCCATCACGCAGCCCGCGATTTTGATCTCTGATGAGAAGAGTGAAGAATAGGATAAAAAGAAACAAGGAGAGGCGGTCTCCGAACCGCCTTCTTTTATCGTGTTAGGGCAATCACTTAACGAATGCTTCGCCTTCGTGGGTTTTAGGTTAAGGCGGTTCGGAGATCGCCTTTTCCTTGTTTTTGAATCCACTAAAGTCCCCACCTGTCATTTCCGCCTCCCCTAATCCCTTGCCAGAAACATCAGTCTGGGGAAACTCGGCACATGAGCCAAGACGTCGTCTCACTCCTTCAAGAGCTGGTCCGCATCCCATCGGTCAATCCGGACAATCTGCCGGGTACGGACAAGACCGGCGAGTTGGAAATGGCGCGCTATCTTTCCACCTGGCTGCAGGAGTTGGGCGCAGACGTGGTGCTTGAGGAAATCCGTCCCGGCAGGCCGAATCTCATTGCCCGCTTCGCTCCACTGGATGGCAGGCCGCGCATTTTACTCGGGCCACACCTCGATACCGTGGGCGTGGGCGGCATGATTGTGGAGCCATTCGGCGCAGAGATCCGTGATGGAAAAATCTGGGGCCGGGGCACATCGGATACCAAGGGGCCCATGGCTGCCATGCTCTGGGCTCTCCAGCAGAACCGGGAAATCCTGGCGGACCTGCCGATAGCCGTGGATTTTGTAGGCTTCATGGGAGAGGAATCCTGCCAGTGGGGCAGCAAGGACTTTGCCCAAAAATACGGGAAGGATTACACCTTTGCCCTCGTGGGAGAGCCCACCCTCATGCAAGTGGTCCACGTCACCAAAGGCTCCCTGTGGGCCACTCTCCGCGCCACCGGTAAGGCAGCCCACAGTTCCCAGCCGGAACGCGGGGAAAACGCCATTCTCAAGCTGGCACGCACCATTGATTTTCTCGATCGGGAGTTGGGCGCGCAGTTGGCCACCTATCAGCATCCGGTATTGGGCAGATCCACCCTGAATGTGGGCATCATCAGCGGTGGCTCCCGGCCTAACATTGTCCCCGATCTAGCGGAGGCGGTATTGGATATCCGCATCACCCCTGCTCTGGCAGACGCCGGTGGCGCACTCTCCCTCCTCAGGAAGACCCTCGCGGAAAACCATCTTCCGGTGGAACTCGTGAACCCTCACGAAAATCCTCCCATGGCCACGGATGCCACCCACCCGATGATCCAGGCCCTTCTCGCCACAGACTCCGCCACCCGTCTTGCGGGAGCGCCGTGGTTCTCGGATGCGGCCCACCTTGCCAATGGCGGCATCCCCAGCATCTGCATCGGCCCGGGGTCGATTGATCAGGCACACACCATCGATGAATTCATCAAGATTACGGCACTCCAGGAAGGCGCGGAGTTTTTCAGGAAATTCATCGCCAGTCTGTCTTGAAG
>Ga0157370_10002627_pt1 | contig 21600 bp, 13 predicted proteins | sample C35metaG_FD_113463 | JGI IMG/M metagenome (GOLD analysis project Ga0157370, IMG submission 113463) | Corn rhizosphere microbial communities from Kellogg Biological Station, Michigan, USA - C3-5 metaG | ecosystem: Host-associated > Plants > Roots > Rhizosphere > Soil | place: USA: Michigan...
CAGGCGTTCGGCCACGCGTTCGGCCAGTGCCCGGGCCTGGGCCTGGCAATCGGTGAAGCTGTGGGTGGTGACGTTCAGTGACGTGGTCATGGCGGATCGGGCTACGGGGCGGGTGGGACTGCTCAGCCTGCCGCAACAACTGCGGGCAGCGGGTGAAGCGCGGGTAAAGGCGGGCGTCTATTCATTGTCGTCGTGCCAGGTGCGGCCGTCGCGCTCGATCAGCGCCACCGAGGCGCTCGGCCCCCAGCTGCCGGCCGCGTAGGGCCGCGGCGTCTCGCCGCTGGCCGACCACGCGGCCAGGATCGGACCGGCCCAGCGCCATGCCGCCTCGACCTCGTCGCGGCGCATGAACAAGGTCGGGTTGCCGCGCACGACGTCGAGCAGCAGGCGTTCGTACGCATCCGGCTGCTGCACGCCGAACGCCTCGGCGAAGCTCATGTCCAGCGGCACGTGACGCAGGCGCAGGCCACCGGGGCCGGGGTGCTTGATGGTCAGCCACAGCTTCACGCCTTCGTCCGGCTGCAACCGCAGCACCAGCCGGTTCTGCGCCAGCGTGCCGGAGCCGGCGGCGAAGATCGAATGCGGCACCGGCTTGAACGTCACCACGATTTCCGAGACCCGCTCCGGCATGCGCTTGCCGGTGCGCAGGTAGAACGGCACGCCGGCCCAGCGCCAGTTGGCGATCTCCGCCTTCAGCGCCACGAAGGTCTCGGTGTTGGACCTGGTGTTGCCAAGTTCCTCCTGGTAACCCGGCACGTGGTCGCCTTCGGCGACACCGGCGCGGTACTGGCCGCGCACGGTGAGCGAGCCCACGTTGCCGTCGTCGATCGGCTTGAGGGCGTTGAGCACTTTCAATTTCTCGTCGCGCACCGCATCCGGCGCCAGCGACGACGGCGGCTCCATCGCCACCATGCACAGCAGCTGCAGCATGTGGTTCTGCACCATGTCGCGCAGTGCGCCGGCGTGGTCGTAATAACCGGCGCGGTGACCCACGCCCACGGTTTCGGCGACGGTGATCTGCACGTGGTCGATGTGCGCCGAGTTCCACAGCGGCTCGAACAAGGCGTTGCCGAAGCGCAGCACCAGCAGGTTCTGCACGGTTTCCTTGCCGAGGTAGTGGTCGATGCGGAAGGTCTGCGATTCGCTGAAGACCTTGCCCACCGCGTCGTTGATGCGGTTGGCGCTGTCCAGGTCGCGGCCGATCGGTTTTTCCAGCACCACGCGCGACTGGCCCAGGTTCAGCCCGTGCTCGCCGAGGCGCCGGCACAGGTCGACGAAAAGTTCGGGCGAGGTGGACAGGTAGAACACCCGCACGTGTTCCGGCTCGGCCTTGATCAGCGCGGCGAACTCGTCCCAGCCGTCGTCCTTGCGTGCATCGAGCGGACGGTAGAACACCTGCTTCAGGAATTCGTCGAGCTTGGCCGCATCGCAGATCTTCACCAGCGCCTCGCGCAGTTGCGCGCGATAGCCGGCGTCGTCGAGCGCCTCGCGGGCGATCCCGACGATGCGGCTGCTGGACGGAATCTGGCCGTCGAGAAAACGGTGGAACAGGGCCGGCAGCAACTTGCGCACGGCGAGGTCGCCGGTGCCGCCGAAGATGACCAGGTCGAACGGTTCGACCGATTGCTGGAAAGCTGTCACGCGAGTACCTCGACACGTTGCCGGTGGTGGGCAGGGGCCTGCATCGCGGCGCCTGCGCCGGGTGGGTGGTGATCATACCAGTGAAATACCACCAAAACTACCGCCATGCATACGAATTCATTCCATCCGCCATGGTCAAAGAAATGGCCTGCTGCAGGCCAGTTTTGAAAGCCCTTGCGGTCAGCCGACTTGCGGCATGTGGATATGTATTGGTATTGTTCGCGCCATGCAAACCGTCCTGACCACGGAATACCGCCGGATCTGCCAGGACCCGGCCAACCACCAGCCACTGGCCTATCTGCGCCTGCGCCAGGCGATCCGCAACGTGGTGCAGCAGCGCGACATCGAGCCCGGCCATGCGCTACCCAGCGAGCGCGACCTGTCGCATGCGCTGAAGCTGTCGCGGGTGACCGTGCGCAAGGCGATCGCCGGCCTGGTCGAGGAAGGCCTGCTGACCCAGCGCCACGGCGCCGGCACCTTCATCGCCGAACGCATCGTCAAGCCGATGTCGCGGTTGACCAGCTTCACCGAGGATCTGCGCGAGCGTGGCCTGCGCCCGCGTTCGGAGTTCTTCGAGCGCGTGATCGGCGAGGTCACGCCGGAGGAGGCGATGGCGATGAGCCTGTCGCCCGGCACGCTGGTGGCGCGCCTGCATCGCGTGCGCTACGGCCAGGACGAACCGCTGGCGATCGAACGCAGCGTGGTGCCGGCCAGCGTGCTGCCCGATCCGATGCTGGTGCACGACTCGCTGTACGAGGCGCTGGAAAAACTCGGCTGCCGCCCGCGCCGCGCCCTGCAGCGGCTGCGCGCGGTGTCGCTCAGCGTGCAGCAGGCGCGCCTGCTGCATGTCGCGGTGGGCAGCGCCGGACTGAACATCGAACGGCGCAGTTTCCTGGACGACGGCCGCGTGGTCGAGTTCACCACCTCCTGGTATCGCGGCGACATCTACGACTTCGTTGCCGAACTGCACACCGACTGAAGGACGCGCATGACCGCCAGCCATACCCTGATGTACCGCGAAGCCCACGAGTCCGCCGAGGTCGTGGCGCGCCAGTTCGCCGCCAACGAAGCGGTGGTCAGCGCACTGGCCGAATCGCTGCGTGCGGCGCCGCCACGCTTCATCGTCACCTGCGCGCGCGGCAGCTCCGACCATGCCGCGGCCTACGCCAAGTACGTGTTCGAAACCCAGCTCGGCATCGTCACCGCCTCCGCGTCGCCGTCGGTCACGTCGGTCTACGCCGCCGAACAATGCTGGCAGGGCGCGTTGTTCATCGCGATCTCGCAGTCGGGCAAGAGCCCCGATCTGTTGCGCAATGCGCAGGCCGCCAGGATCGCCGGTGCGCGGGTGGTGGCGCTGGTCAACGTGGAGGATTCGCCGCTGGCCGCACTGGCCGACACGGTGATCCCGCTGCATGCGGGGCCGGAGCGCAGCGTGGCGGCGACCAAGAGCTATATCGCCGCGCTGGCCGCGGTGCTGCACCTGTGCGCGCGCTGGCGCGATGACGACGAACTGGCCGCGGCGCTGCACGCCCTGCCCGATGCCTTGCGTGCCGGTTGGGATGCGGACTGGTCCGCGCTGAGCGAAGGCCTGGTCGACGCGCACAACCTGTTTGTGGTCGGCCGCGGCTTCGGCCTCGGCATCGCGCTGGAGGCGGCGCTGAAATTCAAGGAAACCTGCGGACTGCATGCCGAGGCGTTCAGCGCGGCCGAGGTCAAGCATGGGCCGATGGCCCTGGTCGGGCCGGACTTCCCGGTGCTCTGCTTCGCCCAGGACGACGACACGCTGGCCAGCACGCTGGCGGTCGCCAGCGAGTTCCGCGGGCGCGGTGCGCAGGTGTTCGTGGCGGCGCCGGGTCAGGTTGGTGCAGGCGCCCTGCCGGTGCCCGCCGGCCTGCCTGCGCTGTGCACGCCGCTGTTGATCATCCAGAGTTTCTATCGCGCGGCCAGCGAACTGGCGCTGCGCCGCGGCTTCAATCCCGATGTGCCGCCGCATCTGAACAAGGTCACCGAAACGGTCTGATCGAGAGCTGACCGGAACAGTCGTTCGCCCTGAGCGCAGGCCGCAAGGCCGAAGTCGAAGGGTGCGCGGAGACACTTCGACTTCGCTCGCTGGCGCGAGCTACGCTCAGTGCGAACGGGTTGGGAAAATCCTGGAATCCATCATGACGACCGCCCTCACCCACGCTCGCGTACTAACCAACGAAGGTTGGCGCGATGATCTCGCCGTCGTGCTGGATGGCGGGCGCATCGCAGCCTTGCTGCCACCGGCCGACCCACGCCTGCAGGACATGCCGCGGCAAGACCTCGGCGGCGCACTGCTGCTGCCCGGCTTCATCGACGTGCAGGTCAACGGCGGCGGCGGCGTGCTGTTCAACGAGGCGCCGACGGTGGCGACGATCCGCCGGATCGGCGCCGCGCATCGGCGCTACGGCACCACCGGTTTCCTGCCGACCCTGATCAGCGACGAGCCCGCCGTGATGCGTGCCGCCCTGGTCGCGGTGGAGCAGGCGCTGGCCGAAGGCGTGCCGGGCCTGCTCGGCATCCATCTGGAAGGTCCGTACCTCGCGCCCGCGCGCAAGGGCGTGCACGACGCGAAGTATTTCCATGTGCCGGGCAGCGAGGAGCTGGCCCTGCTGTGCGCTCCCCATCGCGGCATCCGTCTGATCACGCTGGCGCCGGATCGGGTGCCACCCGAGAGCATTCGTGCGCTGGCCGACGCCGGCGTGATCGTCTGCGCCGGCCATACGGCGGCCGACTACGCGACCACGCGCGTCGCGCTCGATGTCGGCGTGCGTGGCTTCACCCATTTGTTCAACGCGATGACCCCGTTCGGCAGCCGCGAGCCCGGCGTGGTCGGCGCCGCGCTGGAAGATCCGGACAGCTGGTGCGGCCTGATCGTCGACGGCCACCACGTGCACCCGGCCAGCCTGCGCGTGGCGATCGCCGCGAAGGCGCGCGGCAAGATGCTGCTGGTCACCGACGCGATGCCGCCGGTCGGCGCCGACTCGCCCGAGTACGTGCTCAACGGCGAAACCATCATCGTCAAGGACGGCATCTGCCAGACCGCGCAGGGCGTGCTCGCCGGATCGGCGCTGGACATGGCCGCGGCGGTGCGCAACACCGTGCAGATGCTCGGCCTGCCGCTGGACGAGGCGGTGCGCATGGCCAGCACGTATCCGGCGGAGTTCCTCGGATTGGGCGCCAGCCATGGTCGGATCGCAGTGGGATACGTGGCCGATCTGGTCGTGATGGACGGGGACTTTACGGTGTGCGGCAGCTGGATAGGTGGAGTGGAAGACGGAAGGACCTGAGCCGGCCACCCTGCGGGCTTGACCCGCGAAGCAGGTCTTCTGGCAAACTCGTCGCGCAGATGTTGCCGAGGCGGTGCAAGGAGGAAACATGTGGAGCGCCCTGTTTGCCACCGCTCTTGCCGCGACGGCTCAAGTGGGTCAGCCGATCAGCGCGGCTTCCTCACATCGTTCGGCTCAAATCGCCACGCTTGCCGCGGAGCTTGAAGCCAGGAGCGAAGCGGCCAACGCAGGCAAAACGCGAGTGCTGTACTCGACCGGCCGTGGCGGCGCGTTTGCCGGATATGCGATGGCTTGCCTGCGCAGGATCGTTCTGCAGAGCGGCCCGTATCCGGCGGCATCGCCTGCCCTTCGCCCGGGCCGCGCTCTGCTTTTCAGTCTCGCCATACGTCCTGACGGCACGGTCAAGTATGTGGGCATACTTTCCAATGATGGCGGTCCCGCGCTCGAAGCCAGGCTGCGCGATGCAATCCGTCGGGCTGCGCCGTTTGCGCCGTTCCCGGTGGAAATGGCGAAGAAATACAACGAGGTGGTCGTAACGCGCACCGTGCAAGCTGCCGGTTGCGCCGGTTCCTCGCCAAGCTGCCAATAGCAGCGCTACCTAAAGCGGCCGGGATGGCGCGGCTGCAGGCCAGGCGGCATGTCTCCCGAATCCCCTCGTCTACATTGCCCAAACAGCCGGCCGCAGCTAAAGTGGCGCGGTTCAGGTGTCCTGACGGCTTCTTGCCCAAGGGATGAAACGGGAAGCCGGTGCGCAGTGCACATCACTGCAAGGCCGGCGCTGCCCCCGCAACGGTAAGCGAGAGACCGGACCGCGAATGCCACTGTGCGATGCACGGGAAGGCGCGGTTCGAGGCGAGCGGAGCACCGCACGCCACTCGTGAGCCCGGAGACCGGCCTGGATGATTCTGGTGGCTCGCGGTGGGCGAGGCCGAACCACGTGTGTGGCGCGCCTGCCTGCCCGTCGTTCCGTCTTCCTCCTGCCTGTCGCCAGCCCATTGAACGATGGTGCCGTGCGCGGGTGCGCGGCCGAGGAAGAAAAGATGAAGAAGACCTTGCTGGCCGTGGCCCTGCTCGGCTGCACGATGGCCGCACAAGCCGCCGACCAGAATAATGCGACGCCGCTGGATCCCGTCGTCGTCACCGCCACACGCACCGCGATCACCGTCGACGACGCGCTGTCGTCGGTCACCGTGATCACCCGCGCCGACATCGAACGCTTGCAGCCGTTGTCGGTGCAGGACCTGCTCACCGGCTTGCCCGGTTTCAGCTTCGCCCAGAGCGGCGGCCTCGGTCAGCTGAGCACGCTGTTCCTGCGCGGCACCAATTCCACCCACACGCTGGTGTTGATCGACGGCATCCGTATCGGCTCGGCCACCGCCGGCTTCGCCCGGCTGGAGCAGATTCCGGTCGAGCAGATCGAGCGCATCGAGATCGTGCGCGGCCCGCGTTCGAGCCTGTACGGTGCCGACGCAATCGGCGGCGTGATCCAGATCTTCGCCCGTCACGGCCAGACCGATGGCGGTATCGCGCCATCACTGAGCATGACCGCGGGCAGCAACGGCTTGTTCGCGAGTCAGGCCGGCCTGTCCGGCGGCGATGCGCACGCCTGGTACAACCTCAGCCTGGGTGGCGAGTACAGCAGCGGCTTTCCCGGCTGCAAGATGGGCGCGGCCGAAGCATTCGCCGGTTGTTTCGTCGACGATCCGCGCGACGACGCGTACCGCAACTGGAATGGCACGGCGAACGGCGGTTATCGCTGGGACAACGGCACCGAGCTGGCCTTCACCTGGCTGCGCAGCAAGAACGATGTGGAATATGCCGGCAGCCCCTACGGCGGCAACGACGCCGTCAACGAGCAGCGCGTCGCCGGCGCGCGGCTGAGCTTCTCGCCGCTGGACAGCTGGAAGGTCACGCTGAATGCCGGACAGAGCAGGGATCTCGCCACCACGTATTACCAGGGCACGTATTACGGCCAGTATTACCCCTTCGCGCAAACCGGCTATTCCAATTCGCGGCGCAATCAGGCGTCGTGGCAGAACGACATCGCGCTGACCACCGACCAGCTGCTCACGGTCGGCGTGGATTACCAGCAGGAGCACGTCGACAGCAGCACCGGCTATCTCGCCAGCAGGCGCAATGACACCGGCACCTATGCGCAGTATCTGGGTACGTTCGGCCGCAACGAGCTGCAGCTGTCCGCGCGGCGTGACGACAACTCGCAATACGGTGGCCATGACACCGGTGCGCTGGCCTGGGGTTACAACTTCGATCACGACCTGCGGCTGATGGCCAGCTACGGCACCGCGTTCCACGCGCCGACGTTCAACGATCTGTATTACCCGCCGTACTACGGTACCCCGTCGGCCAATCCGGATCTGAAGCCGGAGAAGTCGCGCAGTGGCGAACTGGGCCTGAGCCGGAAACCCGGCAACTGGAACTGGGCCGTGAATGCCTACCAGACCGACATCGACCAGCTGATCCTGCTCGACCCCAGCCAGAACTACGTGCCGTTCAACGTCAGCCAGGCGCGCATCCGCGGCCTGGAAGGCCAGCTCGGCGCGAACCTCGGTGGCTGGCAGGTGCAGGGTTACCTGACCCTGCAGCAGCCGAAGAACGACGACGGCGGCGCCAACAACGGCAAGCTGTTGCCGCGCCGGCCGGAACGCACCGCGCGCATCGACATCGATCATCGCTTCGGTGCGTTCGGCCTCGGCACCACCTGGTATGCCGCCGGCAAGAGCTACGACGATGCGGCCAACCTGCACCGCCTCGGCGGCTACAGCACGCTGGCCCTGCGCGCGAGCTGGCATTTCGCGCCGGGCTGGCAGATGGAAGGGCGCGTGGCGAACGCGTTCGATCACGATTACGAGACGGTGTACTACTACAACCAGCCCGGGCGCACCTGGTCGCTGACCTTGCGTTACAGCCCGGCGCCGCACTGATCCACCGCGCTCCAGCCGCCCGCATGGATGCGGGCAAGTGCAGTTGGCCAGTGGACGCGTGGATGCCGCATGGACAGGGACGTCCACCATGTGCGAGGTACCGGCAGGCTTCCGGCCAGCGGTGATCTGCCGTTATGCTCCCGGGTCAGGGAGAGCCCGTGAATATATTCGCACCGATGATCCGCCGCCCGGTCGGCACCTCGCTGCTTGCCATCGGGCTGATGATGGCGGGCGTATGGGCGTATCTGCTGATCGGCGTGGCGGCGTTTCCATCGCTCGAATTCCCCGGCGTGGCGGTGATGGCGCAGATGCCCGGGGCCAGCGCACAGACCATGGCGACCACGGTGATGGCGCCACTGGAGCGCCACATCGGGCGCATTCCGGGCGTCCAGTTCATCTTCTCCAATGCCAGCGAAGGCGTCGCGCAGATCCAGGTGCTGTTCGACTACGGGCGCTCGACCGATGACGCCGCGCGCGACGTGCAGGCGGCGATCAACGCCGCCGCCGCCGACCTGCCGCCGGGGATGCCGTCGCCACCGCAATACTTCAAGTTCGACACCTCGAAGGTGCCGGTGCTGCTGGTGACGCTGACCTCCGGCAGCCTGCCGCCGGATCAGCTCTACGACCTCACCGACACCTTGTTGAAGCCCGCCGTGGCGCAGGTCGACGGCGTGGCCCAGGTCCAGGTCGGCGGCGGCACGCCGCACGCGGTGCGCATCGCGCTGAACGCCAACGCGCTGGCGATCAAGGGCATCACCACCAACGACGTGGCCAACGCCTTGCGTGCCGCCAACGTCACCTCGCCGCAGGGCATCCTCAGCAACGGTCACACCCAGATGACGGTGACCGCCAACGATTCGCTGCACACGCCGGCGGACTTCGCTTCGCTGGTGATCGCCAGCCGTCAGGGCGTGCCGGTGCGGCTGGCCGACGTGGCCACGATCAGCAGCGGGCAGCAGGACAAGTACGCGGCGGCCTGGTTCAACGGCAAGCGTGCGGTGACCCTGCAGATCAGCAAGCGCCCCGACGCCAACGCGGTCGCCACGGTGAAGGCGATCCGCGCGGCGCTGCCCGCGCTGAGCAAGGTGTTGCCCGCCGACGTGAAGATCACGCCGATCTTCGACCTCACCCCGACCACCGAATCGGCGCTGCACGAGGTCGAGGTGGCGCTGCTGATGAGCATCGTGATGGTGGCGCTGGTGATGCTGCTGTTCCTGCGCCGGTTGCGGCCGACCCTGATCGCCATGCTCAGCGTGCCGCTGTCGCTTGCCGGCGCGCTGATCGTGATGTGGATGCTCGGGTTCACCCTGAACATCTTCTCGCTGGTGGCGCTGGTGCTGTGCGTGGGCTTCGTGGTCGACGATGCGATCGTGGTGATCGAGAACATCGTGCGCCACATCGAGCAGGGCATGGCGCCGTTGCCGGCGGCATTGACCGGGGTGCGCGAGATCGGCTTCACCGTGGTGTCGATCACGCTGTCGCTGATCGCCGTGTTCGGGCCGATGGTGTTCGGCGACAACATGTTCACCATGCTGATGCGCGAGTTCGCGGTGACCCTGGTCGCCACCATCGTGATTTCCGCGGTGGTTTCGCTGACCCTGACCCCGGCGCTGTGCGGGCGCAGCCTGATGCATGAGCCGGCAGGAACGCGCACGCCGGGGCGGGTGGAGCAGCTGGCCGAACGCTTCGATCGCTGGCTGCTCGGCCTGTACGAACGCTCGCTCGACTGGGCCATGCACCATCGCCGGGTGATGCGCTGGCAACCCGCGATCCTGCTGGTGCTGACCGTCGTGCTGGCGGTGGTGGTCGGCATCACCGCGGGCGGTGGCCTGATGCCGAAGGAGGACACCGGGCTGATGCGGGTGCAGATCACCGCGGGGCCCAACATCTCGCCCACCTTGCTGACCGCACGCGCACGCGCGGTGGCGGCGGTTTTCCAGGCCGACCCGGCGGTACTCGACGTATCCACCATCGTCGATGGCAGCAACGGCGCGCACCTGTTCGTCGACCTCAAGCAGCCCGGCGACAAGCCGGGCGACCGCCACGTCGAGGTGCAGCAGGTGGTCGATCGGCTGGCCGCCCGCTTCAAGAACGTCAGCGACATCGATGTCGCGGTCTCCGCCGTGCAGTTCTTCGGCGGTGGCGGCGGCAGCGGTGGCAGTGCCGGCGGCGTCGGCCGGTTTTCGTTCCAGCTCAATAGCATCGACGGCAGTCCGCTGCAGCAGCCTACCCTGCGGCTGGAGCACGTGATGCGCGGGATGAAGCAGTTCACCGATGTCACCAGCAGCTTCGACGATATCGGCACGCAGCAGATGATCGAGGTGGATCGCGCCGTCGCCGCGCGCCTGCACGTGGGCATGGGCCAGATCGATTCGGCGTTGTACAACGCGTTCGGACAGAGCCAGGTCTCCACCATCTACTCGGACATCAACCAGTACCGGGTGGTGCTGACCACCGACCACGCCGATGCGCTGAATCCGCAAGGCCTGCTCGGCACCTACGTGCGCAACAGCCAGGGCAGCATGATCCCGCTCTCCGCGCTGGCCAGGATCCAGCCGCATCTGGCACCGGCCACGGTCAGCCATTTCAACCAGCTGGAATCGGCTTCGCTCAACTACAACCTGGCCAAGGGCATCACCCAGGCGGACGGGCTGAAGCTGGTCGACCAGGCGATCTTCGCCGCGCAGTTGCCGACCGGCGTGCAGAAGAAATACACCGGCGAAAACAAGAACCTGCTCGATGCGCTGAACAACGCGCTGCTGATGCTGCTGACCGTGATCCTGGTGATGTACGTGGTGCTGGGCGTGCTGTACGAGAGCCTGATCCACCCGCTGACCATTCTCTCCACCCTGCCGGCCGCCGGCATGGGCGCCTTCCTCGCCATGCTGGTCACGCATACCCAGTTGACCCTGATGTCGATCATCGCCGTGCTGATGCTGATCGGCATCGTCAAGAAGAACGCGATCCTGATGGTCGACTTCGCGCTCGTCGCCGAACGTGAGCGCGGGCTGTCGCCGCCGGCGGCGATCCGCGAGGCGGCGCTGGTGCGCTTCCGTCCGATCACCATGACCACCCTGGTGGCGATGGGCGCGGCGCTGCCGCTGGCGATCGGCTTCGGCTACGGCTCGGAACTGCGCCAGCCGCTCGGCATCGCGATCCTCGGCGGCCTGCTGGTGTCGCAGCTGCTGACCCTGCTGAGCACGCCGGCGATCTACCTGTGGCAGCACGACCATCGCGTGCGCAAGGCCGCGCGACGGCAGCTGCGTGCCGAGATCAGGCGCCAGCGCGCGCTGCCGCCACCGATGCCCGCCTTGCCCAAATAGCGCGGTCCTCACCCCTGCCTTTCGACACGGTGCGTACTTCAGGCACATACGCTGGCGGCTGGCGGCTGGCATAAGGTCGACATGAAAGGAACTTCATTGCCCGTCGCTGGTCTTGCGTGCTTGTCCGGAGCATGCGCGTTGCGTCGCTCCGGCATCCCGTCACGGGTGTCCGCATGAACATCTTCGCGCCGCTGATCCGTCGGCCCGCCGGTACGTCGCTGCTGGCCATCGGCCTGATCCTGGCGGGGGTATGGGCCTATCTGTTGCTGGGTGTGGCCGCCTTGCCGTCGCTGGATTTCCCCGGCGTCTACGTGGTGGCGAGCATGCCTGGTGCCAGCGCGCAGACCATGGCCAATACCGTGCTGGCCCCGATGGAACGACACCTGGGCCGGATTCCCGGCATCGACGACATGTACGGCAACGCCAGCGAGGGCCAGGCCTCGGTGGGCGTGCGTTTCAACTTCAGCCGCACCGCCGACAGCGCCGCGCGCGATGTGCAGGCGGCGATCAATGCGGCCGCGGTCGACCTGCCTTCGGGCATGCCCGCGCCGCCGCAGTACTTCAAGTTCGATACCTCGCAGATCCCGATCCTGTTCATCACGCTGACCTCGAAGGGGATGCCGCAGGACAGGCTGTTCGACCTCGCCGACACCCTGCTCAAGCCCGCGGTGGCGCAGATCGACGGCGTGGCCCAGGTGCAGGTGTTCGGCGGCACCCCGCATGCGGTGCGCATCGATCTGGACAACCACGCGTTGGCGGCCAAGGGGCTCACCGCGAACGATGTGGCCAATGCCTTGCGTGCAGCCAACGTCAACTCGCCGCAGGGCATCCTCAGCAACGGCCACACCCAGATGACGGTGAGCGCCAACGATGGCCTGCGCGAGCCGGCCGAGTTCGCCGACCTGCTGATCGCGGAGCGCAACGGCGCGCCGGTGCGCCTGTCCGACGTGGCCACCGTGTACTCCGGCCAGCAGGATCAGTACCAGGCGGCCTGGTTCAACGGCTCCCGCACGGTCGGCCTGCAGATCACCAAGCGGCCGGAGGCGAACGCGGTGGCCACGGTGGCGGCGATTCGCGCCCGCCTGCCGCAACTGGCCGCCTCGCTGCCGTCGGACGTGACGATGAAGCCGGTGTTCGACCTCACCCAGACCACCCAGTCGGCGCTGCACGAGGTCAAGGTCGCGCTGCTGATCTCGATCGTCATGGTGGCGCTGGTGATGCTGGTGTTCCTGCGCCGGCTGCGGCCGACCCTGATCGCCATGCTCAGCGTGCCGCTGTCGCTGGCCGGCGCCTTCGTGGTGATGTGGATGCTCGGCTATACGCTCAACACCTTGTCGCTGGTGGCGCTGGTGCTGTGCATCGGTTTCGTGGTGGACGACGCGATCGTGGTGATCGAGAACATCGTGCGGCACATGGAACAGGGCATGGCGCCGCTGCCGGCGGCCTTGACCGGGGTGCGCGAGATCGGCTTCACCGTGGTCTCGATCACGCTGTCGCTGGTGGCGGTGTTCGCGCCGCTGCTGTTCGGCAACAACATGCTGATCATGCTGCTGCGCGAGTTTTCGGTGACGCTGACCGCCGCAGTAGTGATTTCGGCGCTCGTCTCGCTCACCCTGACCCCGGCGCTGTGCGGCCACCTGCTCAAGCACGAGCCGGTACCGCCGCGTCCGCCGGGCCGAATCGAACGGGCGGTGGAGCGTTTCGACCGCGGCCTGCTGCGCCGGTACGAGCAGGCGCTGGACTGGGCCATGCGCCATCGCCGCATCATGCGCTGGCAGCCGCTGCTGCTGCTCCTGCTGACCTTCGCGCTCGGCGCGGCCGTGCTGAAGACCGCCGGCGGCACCTTCATGCCGGACGAGGACACCGGCCAGCTGCAGGTCGACATCGAAGCCGATGCGAACATCTCGCCGACCGTGATGGCGGCGCGCGCGCAGCAGGTCGAGAAGATCATGCAGGCCGACCCGGCCGTGCTCGACCAGCTGACCCTGCTCGGCGGCAACGGCGGCAACGGTGCGGTGGGCAACAACGCGCAGATGTTCGTCGACCTGAAGCCGCGCGGCCACGGGCCCGGCGAGCGGCCGCAGAACATCAAGGCGGTGATCGAGCGCCTGTCGAAGCAATACGACCGGTTGCCCGACGTCAAGGTCTCGGTCAGCGCTTCGCAATTCCTCGGCGGCGGCGGCAGCGGCGACAAAGGCGGCCAGTACGAATTCCAGCTCACCAGCACCAGTGGTGGCGACCTGCAGCCGTGGGCGCTGAAGATGGTGCGCCAGCTGCGCACGATCAAGGAAATCCGCGACGTCAGCAGCCCGTTCGACCAGGTCGGCAAGGAGCAGCAACTGCAGGTTGATCGCGAGGCCGCCGCGCGCCTGCACGTCAGCATGGGCGCGATCGACACCGCGCTGTTCAGCGCGTTCGGCCAGCGCCAGGTGTCGCAGATCTATTCCGACATCAACCAGTACGCGGTGGTGCTCAACAGCAGCCCGGACGAGAACCTGAGCCCGCAGTCGCTGCTCGGCATCCGCGTGCGCAGCGACCTGGGCCAGATGATCCCGCTGTCCGCGCTGGCGAAGATGGCGCCGGCCACCAGTCCGTTGCGCGTGCGCCATCACAACCAGCTGCAGGCCGTCACGATCAGCTACAACCTGGCCAAGGACGTGCCGCAGGATCGCGGCATCGCGCTGGTCGACCAGGCGGCGTATGCGGTGAACCTGCCGCCCGGCGTCAAGGTGGAATACACCGGCGCCAACCAGCGGCTGCAGCAGGCGCAGTCCAACGGCATGGTGCTGCTGCTCGGCTCGATCCTGGCGATGTACATCGTGCTCGGCATCCTCTACGAGAGCCTGGGCCATCCGCTCACCATTCTCTCCACCCTGCCCGCTGCCGGCGCCGGCGCTTTCCTGGCCATGCTGGTCACCCAGACCCAGCTCTCGCTGATGGCGATCATCGCGATCCTGATGCTGATCGGCATCGTCAAGAAGAACGCGATCCTGATGGTCGACTTCGCCCTGGTGCGCGAACGCGAACACGGGATGTCCGCGCCCGAGGCGATCCGCGAGGCGGCGCTGGTGCGCTTCCGCCCGATCACCATGACCACGCTGGTGGCGATGGGCGCGGCACTGCCGCTGGCGATCGGCTTCGGCATCGGTTCGGAAATGCGCCAGCCGCTCGGCATCGCCATCGTCGGTGGCCTGCTCGTCTCGCAGTTGCTGACCCTGCTCAGCACCCCGGCGATCTACCTGTGGAATCACGATCGCAAGATCCGCAAGGCGGCACGCAAGGCGCGGCGGGCGGAGAAGAAGCGGGTAAAGGCGCTTGGTCGTCCGCAGACGGCAACCTGATCGCGGTTCGGTCACTCGCTACGCCATTTTCAGCACCGCCTCGATCCTGTCGGCGGCGAGCATGGCGCCGTTTTCATCGCGCGTCGCCTGCAGCGCCGATCCCTCTCGATAGCCGCTGCAACCATGCCGCGGCGCGGAGGTACACGCGAAATGCGCAAGGAAGGGCCACGCAAGGCATGCGCGGCCCTTCCGCAGGATGAAACCGACGCAAGGGTTACGAGCGACGCTTTTCCCTTCCCCGCGCGCGGGAAAACCTCAGGCCGCCGCCTCCGCCCGCGCCGCGCCGATGCTGCGCAACGCCGGGTTGCCCATGCAGGTCAGCGCGATCGCGGTCAGCAGCAGGCCGGCGCCGGCGAACAGCGAGGTCAGCGAAATCACTTTCAGCAGGCTGCCGGCGATCGCTGCCGAGATCGGGCCCAGGCCCATGAAGGTGAACATCAGCACGCTCATCGTGCGCCCCATCATTTCCGGCGCCACCCGACGCTGGATCCAGCTGATGATGGTGATCTGCACGATGCCGCCCAGCACGCCGGTGGCGGCCAGCAGCACGGCACCGGTGATGGTCGAGTGCACCAGTGCCAGCGTGGCCATGGCGATGCCGGCGAGGCTGTCGATGGTCAGCACCATCAGGCCGAGCCGTCCGCGCACGTAGCGACTGACGAAGCCGGACAGGAAACTGCCGATCAGCATGCCGCCACCGTTGGCGGTCATCAGGATGCCCAGCGAGGCGGCGCCCAGATCCATGCGCGTATCGGCCAGCACCGGCAAGCCGACCTGCAGCGGGCCGCCGACGAAGACGGAGACCACCGCGGCGTAGAGAATGAAGGCGCGCAGCGGCAGGTCGGCCCAGATCATGCGCACGCCGCTGGCCACGTTGGACAGCACGCCGCCGACCATCGCCTTCGGATGGAAGTCGCTGTGGATGCGGATCAGCAGCAGTGAGCCCAGCGAGAACAGGAAGCTGATCGCGTCGATGCCGAACGCCAACCCGAGGCCGCCGGCATCCTGCACCGCTTGCGGCTGCGCGCCATGCGCGCCGACGCTGATCACCACGCCGGCCAGCGCCGGGCCGATGAACATGCTGAGCTGGCGCATGCCCATCACCAGCGCGTTGGCCGGCTGCAATTGATCCTTTGATACCAGCTGCGGCAGGATCGCCGAGCCGGCCGGATAGGCAAACGCCGTGGACAGGCCGATGCCCAGCGCGATCGCGTAGACCAGCCACATGCGGATATCGCCCAGCAGCACCAGGGCGGCGAGCAGGGCCACCAGCAGGGCGTTCGCGCCGCGTGCCGCGAGCAGCACCCGGCGCGGCGACAACCGGTCCACCACGGCGCCGCCGATCAGCATGAACAGGGCACGCGGCAGTGCCATCGTGGCCAGCACCAGGCCCAGCGCGGCGGGATTGCCGGTGAGCTTCAGCACCAGCCACGGCAACGCCACCAGGGTGAACTGGTCGCCGAGCATCGAGATCGTGCTGCCGCCGAACAGCAGGCGGAAGTTGTGGTTGGCGAAGACGGAGTCGCGGCGGGCATTCGGCATCGGTCGGGTCTCCGGGTGGGACTGGCCGATGCGGTGACGTGTCGGCGCGGGTAGAACGGAATGACTGGGTGGCGTGGGGCTCAGCCGGTCTGCGCATCCCACGCCGTCGTGGCCAGTCGGCGCAGATGATCGCGCACATCGATCGGCCACGGCTCGGTGAGCATGGCGAAATGTTCGCGTTCGCCCCGGTAAAACGCCCGCGAGGCTTCCTCGTGGCCCACGAGGTTGCCGGTCATGGCCTGCATGAAGCGATCGACCGCCTCCATCGCCAGCCGCGCACGCTGCTTCGGTGCCTCCTGGCGCGAGGCCTGTTCCACCAGTCGGCGCAACACGGCCGAGGCGCCGCCCGGCTGCTGGGCGAGCCAATCCCAGTGGCGTGGCAGCAAAGTGATCTCGCGTGCGGTCACGCCAAGCTTCGGTCGGCCCGGGCCGCGCCGGGTGATGGCGGCGGGCGTCAGGCGCGCCTGCACCTGGGCAGGCGTGCCGCGCAGATCCAGTTCGATCTGGCGACTGCTGCGATCGTCGAACACTAGCACCGGACCCTGGGCGCCGTTGTCGATGGCTTGCCGGGTCGCCTCCGCCACCGCGGCAAGGGCGCCGCTGGCGATCAAGCGGTGCCCGTCGAAAGCGCTGCAGGGGGACTCGGGAGTGGTCATCGAAAAGGCTGGGTGGCTGAGGCGGTAGATATTATCCGGGTCAAACACAATGTCAATAACACCCGGGTAATACATGACTGGACTGGGCCAGAAGTCATGCCCGCGCTGGCTGGCCTGCTTGCTATGGTGGGGCACTACCTCGGAAGGAATGCGCAGGAATGACCATGCGACTGCACCCCGCCACGCTGCTGACCTCACTTTTCCTGTTTGCCGCGGCGGGTCCGCTGCCGGTTGCCGCCGCGGAACTGCGCATTCCGCCGATCCCGTACCAGCAGCGCACCCTGCCGAACGGGCTGCAGGTGATCAGCGTGGAGGACCATGCCAGCCCCAACGTGGCGGTGCAGATGTGGTACCACGTCGGCTCCAAGAACGACCCGCAGGGGCGTTCCGGTTTCGCGCACCTGTTCGAACACCTGATGTTCAAGAGCACGAAGCACATGCACGCCGAGCAGTTCGACCGGCTCACCGAGGACGTGGGCGGCGCCAACAATGCCTCCACCGGCGACGACGTCACCAACTATTTCGAAGTGGTGCCGAGCAACCACCTGCAGACCCTGCTGTGGGCCGAGGCCGAGCGGCTGTCCAACCTCAACGTGGACGAGAAGAACTTCAAGTCCGAACGCGCGGTGGTGGAGGAGGAATACCGCCAGAGCGTGCTGGCCAATCCCTACGGCAAGCTGTTCAACGCGATCGACCCGTATTCCTACACGGTGCATCCGTACAAGCGCCCCACCATCGGCAGCATCCCCGATCTGGAATCCGCGTCGCTGCAGAACGTGATCGCGTTCCACGACACCTTCTACCGCCCCGACAACGCCACCCTGATCGTCGCCGGCGACTTCGACCCGAAGCAGCTCGCTGCGTGGGTCGATGCGTATTTCGGCTGGATCCCGAAGCCGGCCACGCCGATCCCGCAGGTCACCGCGAAGGAGCCGGTACGCAGGAAGGACCAGCGCTACACCGTCACCAGCGAGACCGCGCCGCTGCCGGCGGTGGCGCTGACCTGGCTGATCCCGCCGGCCTCGGACAGTGCCGACCGGATCCCCTTGCAGGTCGCTGCCGCGTTGCTGTCGCAGGGCGATTCCTCACGGCTGTACCAGTCGCTGGTATATCGCCACCAGGTGGCCCGGGACATCGGTGCCGACGCCGACGCGCGGGTCGGGCCGGGCCTGTTCACCGTCTACGCGATTCTCGCCAGCGGGCACCAGCCGGCGGAAGCGGAGAAGCTGCTGAGCGAGGAGATCATCTGGCTGGCGACGCAGCCGATTCCGGATGCCGAGCTGGACAAGGTCAAGACCCAGTTGCTCACCAGTGAACTGAAGCAGCGCCAGACCGCGCAGGGCATCGCCTTCGCGCTGGGCCAGGCGAGCCTGATCGACGGCAACGTCGAGCATGTCAATGGCGACTTGCTCGCGCTGCAGCAGGTCAGTGCGAAGGACGTGCACCGGGTCCTGCAGAAATACGTCACTGGCGCAAAGAAGGTCACCATCGATTACCTGCCGCAGGCCAAGGCCGCGCCGGCCACCGCCACGGGAGCAGCGAAATGAGCCGCGTCCATCCACTTCGCCTGGCCGTCTTTACGGCCATCCTGTCGGTCTCCGGCAGCGTGCTGGCAGGCGCGCCCGCGGCCGGCGACTTCCCCGCCACGCCACCGGTTCCGGGTCCGGCCCCGCAGCTGAGCGTGCCGACGCCGGCCATGCAGCGCCTGGCCAACGGCCTCGAGGTGATCAGCGTGCGCCGCGCCGGCCTGCCGCTGGTGACCGCACAGCTGGTGGTGCGTCGTGGTGGCGAGATGGATCCGCCCGGCCTGGCCGGTCTGGCCGACCTCACCGCCAACCTGCTGAGCAAGGGTGCGGCGGGCAAGACCGCGCCGCAGATCGCGGCGTCGGCCGAGGCGCTGGGCGGCTCGCTGGATGCCTCCGCCGGTTGGGACGAGAGCGCGGTGGGCATCACGGTGACCACGCCGAAACTGCCGCAGGCCCTGGGCCTGCTGGCCGAGGTGGTGCGCCAGCCGGATTTCAGTGCCGCCGAATTGCAGCGCGCCAAGGCGCAGGCGGTCGACGACCTTCGCCTGCAACTGAGCCGGCCCACCGCGCTGGCCGCGCTGGCGGCCAGCCGCGGCGTGTTCGGCGAGGGTGCCTATGGCCACTCGCGCAACGGCACGCCGGACTCGATCGGGCGCATCACGCGCGCCGACGTACAACAGCTGCACGGTGAGTTGTACCGGCCGGACAATGCCATCCTGATCCTCACCGGCGACATCAGTGCGGCCCAAGCGCAACAGCTGGCGCAGGCCAGCTTCGGCGACTGGCAGAAACCGGCCACGCCGCTGCCGCCGCGGCCGGCCGGCCGCACGGCCAGCCGGTTGCCGTCGATCCTGCTGATCGACCAGCACGGCGCGGGCCAGGCCGGCGTGGTCGCGGCCCACGCCGCGCCACCGCGCAACGATGCGGACTACTACGTCGGCACGGTGGCCAATGCAGTGCTCGGCGGTTCGTACTCGGCACGATTGAACGAGGAGATCCGGATCAAGCGCGGCCTGTCCTACGGCGCCAGCAGCCGGCTGCAGTCGTTGGGCGATGCCGGCATCTGGCTGGCTTCGGCGCAGACCAAGAATCCGTCGGCGCCGCAGGTGGTCGAGCTGATGCTCGGCCAGTTCAAGCTGCTCGGCGGCACGCGCGTGTCCGCCAACGAACTGGCCGCGCGCAAGGCGACCCTGATCGGCGGCTATGGCCGCCGCCTGGAAACCACGGCGGGCCTCGCCGAGCAGGTCGCCGAACTGGCGCTCTACGGCGTCAGGCTGGACGAGATCGGCAAGTACATCGCGCAGGTGCAGGCGGTCACGCCGAAGCAGATCGAGAAGTACGCGCACAAGCACCTGGAGGACGGCGCAAGTCACGTGGTGGTGGTGGGCGATGCGGCTCAATTCGGTGCGGCGATCCGCCAGCAGCACCCGAAGGCGGTGCTGCTGGAATCCACCGCGCTGGATCTGGACAGCCCCAGCCTGCAGGCGCCGCCGGCCAGCCGATAAACCGTTGCAGGAAGTCTCCCCGGAAACCCCGACCCCGGCCGGGGTTTTCGGGGGCGCTATTTGGGGTCGTGGGCGAGTTTGGACGATGCTGCGCGAAGTAGTCCCTTGGATTCACTTCGGTGTGACGCCATTTAATGGACCATTCCGTTCATTAATCTCCCACTGAACCGAGGTACCCATGCGCTTCCCTGCCAAAGCCCACCTTGTTGCCGCGGCGCTTGCGCTCCTGCCGGCGGCCTTTCCCGCCCGCGCCGCCCATGTACAGATCGAGGGTGGCCGCAGCTACATGGACAGCTACGCTACCAACGCGGTGTTCGTCGAGGGCGTGTTCGATGCCCATCGGGTCGGCGACAGCCGCTGGAGCTGGTCGCCGGATGTCTCGCTCGGCTGGATCAACGGCCGCGACATCGCCCGCTTCCGCGACAACCGCTACGACACCAGGGACGACGCATGGCTGCTCGCGGCAGGCGCCCGCTTCCAGTACGGCGATGCCAATGACTGGTATCGGCACCTGTTCCTGAGCTTCCAGCCCGCGTTGAACAGCGGGCGCACGCAGGCGCTGAGCAGCCCCTATGAATTCGTCAGCACGCTGGGTTGGCAGGGGCGCCGTTTCAGCGTGCAGATTCGCCACGTGTCGAACGGCGATCTGCACAAGCCCAACCGCGGCGAAACCATGGCCCTGGTCGGTATCGGCTTCGATCTATAACGGGTAACGTCGACGCCGGCCGGCTCAGTGGCCGCCGGCGGCCGGCCCGACCTTGGGCGTGAACGGCGGCCTGGCCAACCAGATCACCAGCACCAGGCCGATGAAGATCCAGCCCAGCGCGTGGAACACCTCGTTGAACGAGATCTGGAAACCCTGCTGGGTGATCATGCCGTTGATGATGCTGCCGCCCACCTGCGGATCGCCATGGCCCAGCTGCTCCATCGCGGCCTGGCTGATCGGGTTGTACGGCGTGATGTGCTCGGCCAGTTGCTCGTGGTGGCTGACCGCGCCGCGGGTCCACATCAGGGTGGTGATCGAGGCGGAGAAGCTGCCGCCGAGCGTGCGCAGGAAGGTCGACAGGCCCGAGCCGGCGGCGATCTCGTTCTGCTGCAGGTCCGACAGCAGGATCGTCAGCGTTGGCATGAAGAACAGCGCCACGCCCAGACCCTGCAGCAACTGCACCACGGCGACGTGGTAGAAGTCGATCTGCAGATAGAAGTCCGAGCGCATGAAACAGGTCGCGCCCATCACCAGGAACGACGCCGCCGCGAGCAGGCGCAGGTCCATGCGGGTGGCGTACTTGCCCACGAAGAACGTGAGCAGCACCGGTATCACGCCCAGCGGCGCGGTGGCGAAACCGGCCCAGGTGGCGGTGTAGCCCAGGTTCTGCTGCAGCCACAGCGGCACCAGCAGGGCGATCGAGAAGAACGCCGCATAGCCGAGCACCATCGCCAGCGTGCCGGTGGTGAAGTTGCGGTGGCGGAACAGTTTGAGATCGACGATGGGATCCGGGTCGGTCAGTTCCCAGATCAGGAAGATCGCGATCGCGATGGCCGAGACGATGCTGGTGACGATGATGAAGTTGGAGTTGAACCAGTCCGCGTCATTGCCCTTGTCCAGCACGATCTGCAGCGCGCCGACGCCGATGATCAGGGTGATCAGGCCGACGTAGTCGATCCTCGGCCGCTCGATCTTCTCGGCCTTTCCGCGCAGCTGGTTGGCGATCACCACGCTGGCGAAGATCCCGATCGGCACGTTGATGAAGAAGATCCACGGCCATGAATAATTGTCGGTAATCCAGCCGCCGAGAATCGGGCCGGCGATCGG
>Ga0157370_10002629_pt1 | contig 21589 bp, 20 predicted proteins | sample C35metaG_FD_113463 | JGI IMG/M metagenome (GOLD analysis project Ga0157370, IMG submission 113463) | Corn rhizosphere microbial communities from Kellogg Biological Station, Michigan, USA - C3-5 metaG | ecosystem: Host-associated > Plants > Roots > Rhizosphere > Soil | place: USA: Michigan...
CCGCCATCGCCTTCTTCCTGCCGTCGATTCTGGCGCAGTTCCTCGGCGCGGGCGTGTTTGAAACCATCTCGGCCTCCCTCGGCCTGAACGCGCTGTTTGCCTTTACCGGCGGCCTGCTGGGTATGCGTCTGGCGTGGAAATACCCGTCGCGCCACGTGGCCATCGCCGGTTTTGCTTTGCAGTTTGTCGCGCTGGTGGCGCTGGCCTTGATTGGTCACCCGCAGGCGGCGCTCGGCGTGGTCTTCGCCATCGCCATGCTCGGCCTGTGGCTGTTTGCCGAAGGCTTTGGGCCGGGCGCGCAGTTGATGATCTACCCAGCACTCTCTTACCCAACCCACATTCGCGCCACCGGCGTCGGCTTTGGCCGCTCGCTGTCTGGCATTGGCAGCGCGGCGGCGCTGTTTATCCTGCCGATCCTGCAAGCCCGTTTCGGCACCAACATGTTCTGGATAGTTTCCCTGAGCGCCATCATTCCTATCGTCTTCCTGTTGGTTATTCGCTTTGAGCCAACCCGTCAGGATATTGATTCACAACCAGAAATTGGAGAACACCATGTCTGAATCCACCACCCCTGAATACCTCGCACTGGCGGAGCGTTTCCGCCCGGTTTTCGCCCGCATCGCCGAAGGTGTTGTTGAACGTGAAAACACCCGCACGCTGCCGCTGGAGCCTCTGCGCTGGCTGAAAGAGGCCGGTTTCGGCACCGTGCGAATTCCGGTGGCGGACGGCGGTTTAGGGGCCACGTTGCCTCAGCTGTTCCTGCTGCTCACCGAACTGGCCGAGGCGGATTCCAACCTGCCGCAGGCGCTGCGTGCCCACTTCGCGTTTATCGAAGACCGGCTGAATCAGCCCGATACCGAGGAGCGTCGCGGCTGGTTCCGCCGCTTTGTCGACGGTGAACTGGTGGGCAGCGGCTGGACTGAAATCGGCAACCTGAAACTGGGCGAAGTGCTGACTAAAGTCACGCCAGAGGAGAATGGCTGGACGCTCAACGGCGAGAAGTTCTACAGCACCGGCACCCTGTACGCCGACTGGATTGACGTCTACGCCCAGCGCTCGGACAACGGCCGCGACGTGATTGTGCTGGTCAACACCCATCAGGACGGCGTGGAGCGTGACGACGACTGGGACGGTTTCGGCCAACGCCTGACCGGCAGCGGCAGCACCCGCTTCAAGCAGGCCAGGGTGGAAGCGCCGCACGTCTACGACTTCAGCGACCGTTTCACCTACCAGACGGCCTACTACCAGCAAATCTTGCTGGTGACGCTGGCGGGCATTGCCCGAGCCATTACCCGCGACGCGGCGCAGGCCGTCGCCAACCGCAAACGTATTTACAGCCACGGCAACGCCAAGCAGGTGCGCCACGACGCGCAGGTGCTGCAAGTGGTGGGGCAGCTTTCCAGCTGGGCGTGGGCGGTCGACGCGGCGGTGCAGCAGGCCAGCTACTCGCTGCAAAAAGCCTTTGAGCTGCACACCAGCGGCGACCAAGCCTTGATCAAGCAGGCCAATATCATTGCCGAGGTGGAGTCCGCCAAGGCGCAGGTGATCGCCACCGAATTAGTGCCGCGCGCGGCGACCGAGCTGTTTAACGCGCTGGGGGCTTCCGACACGCGCATCAGCAAGTCGCTGGACCGCCACTGGCGCAACGCGCGCACCATTTCGTCGCACAACCCGGTGATCTACAAAACGCGCAACGTCGGCGATTGGGAAGTTAACCGCGCCGAACCGACGTTTATCTGGCAGATCGGCAACGGCGAGTGATCAGCACTTTTTCTAGCAATGTCGGCGGGCCAATACCTGCCGACTTTTAAAACAACAACACCAATCAGGGTTAATCGAGATGATGGCAACACAAAAAACCAAGAAAAAATCGTGGCTGCAACACGGCTTAAAAACTTCTGCCGCGCTGGTCGCCAGCGCCATGCTGCTGCTGACGCTCCCGGCCCATGCCGATGATCAAGACGTGCCGTCGCTGAAAGGCAAGCGTATCGGCATTACCGTGGCGGGCACCGACCACTACTGGGATTTAAAGGCTTATCAAGGGCAGGTGGATGAAGTCAAACGCCTCGGCGGTATTCCTATTGCGCTGGACGGCGGCCGCAAAGAAGCCCAGCAAATCTCACAAATTCAAACGCTGATCGCCCAAAAGCCGGACGCCATTATCGAAACGTTGGGCACGGCTTCCGTGCTTGAGCCGTGGCTGAAGAAGATCCGCGCCGCCGGGATCCCGCTGTTTACCGTGGACACCGCCAGTCCGTCGAGCATCAACGTCACCACCTCGGACAACTTCTACATCGGCGAACAGCTGGCGCTGAAGCTGGTGAACGACCTGCGCGGCGAAGGCAACATTCTGGTGTTCAACGGCTTCTACGGCGTGCCGGTGGTGGCGATGCGCTATGACCAGCTGAAAGCCGTGCTGAAATGGTATCCGAAAATCAAAATCATCGAGCCGGAACTGCGCGACGTGATCCCCAATACCGTGCAGGACGCCTACGCGCAAATCAGCCAGCTGCTGAACAAATACCCGAAAGGCTCGGTGCAGGCGATTTGGGCGGCGTGGGACGTGCCGCAGATTGGCGCGACGCAGGCGGTAGACGCCGCAGGGCGCTCTGAAATCAAAACTTACGCCGTGGACGGCAGCCCGGACGTAGTTTCGCTGGTGAAAGATCCGAAATCCAGCGCCGCCGCCGTGGTCGCGCAGCAGCCTTACCTGATTGGTAAAACGGCGGTGCAGAACGCCGCGCGCTATCTGGCGGGTGACACCTCATTGCCGCCAGCCACCTACGTGCCTGCGTTGGTGGTGACCAAAGAAAACGCCGCCGAGGCGCAGAAAACCTTGGGCCAGACCGATGCAAAATGAGTCGCCACTGCTGGCGCTGAATCACATCAGCAAGGCGTTTGACGGCGTACCGGCACTGCGTGACGTCTCCCTCGAGCTGCGCTCGGGGGAGATCCACGGCCTGATTGGTCACAACGGTGCGGGCAAGTCGACGCTGATTAAGATCTTGGGTGGCCTGCATCGCGCCGACCACGGGCAGATTTCACTCTCCGGGCAGGCGGTGGGGATAGATTCCCCCCGCGTGGCGCAGGCGCATGGCATTGAAATCGTCCATCAGGAGCGGCTGCTCGCGCCAACCTTAACCGTCGCCGAAGCCCTGCTATTGGGGGAGGAAACGGCGTTTCGCGGCCTGCCGCTGGTCAACCGCCGTCGCCTGCGGCGCATTGCCCGCGACGCCATCGAGCAGCATTTCGGCCTGCACATTAACCCCGACAGCCTGATTAGCGACCTCAGCGTGGCGGAGCAGCAGGTGGTGCAGATCACCCGTGCGCTGCGCCACTCGCCGCGCATTCTGGTGTTTGACGAGCCAACCGCCGCGCTGGCCCGCCATGAAGTGGCGTCGCTATTTCGCGCCATTAAAACCCTGCGCCAGCGTGGGTTGGCCATTCTCTACGTCTCGCACTATCTCGATGAAATCAGCGAGCTGTGCCAGCGCGTGACCGTGCTGCGCGACGGGCAGGATGTGGCGCGTCACGATGTCAGCCAAGTGACCACCCAGCGGCTGATCACCGACATGCTGGGCGACGAGCAAAAATCGCTGGTCGAGCGGCAGGCGCATCGCCGCGACGAGGTGCTGCTCAAGGTGAGCAATCTGGCGGCGGCAGGGCGTTTTTCGGCGGTGAGCTTTGCGGCGCATCGCGGGGAGATCCTCGGCGTCACCGGCCTGCTAGGCTCCGGCGGCAAGGCGCTGGTGCGCTCGCTGTTTGGGCTGGAGAGCGGAATTAGCGGCAGGCTTGAGCTGGCGGGAGAGGACTTTTTGCCCCGTTCGCCACGTGACGCAGTTAAACGCGGCATTGCCTTTGTACCGGAGGATCGCCGCGCCAACGGCATCGCCCCGGAACTCAGCGTGCGGGAGAACATCGCCCTGACCAGCCTGAGTTCGCTGGTCAAAGGGCTGTTTGTCGACCGCGCCCGCGAGCAAAAACTGGTGGCGACCAATATTGCCGATTTAGGCATTCGCACGCCGGGGCCAGAAGCGCCGCTGCGTTCTCTGTCGGGCGGCAATCAGCAAAAGGTGGTGCTGGCCAAGTGGCTGAATACCGACGCGCAGGTCTACTTGCTGGATGAGCCGACGGTGGGGGTGGATATCGGCGCGAAAGCGGAAATCTATCAGGCGCTGCAACGGCTGGCGGCCAAAGGGGCGCTGGTGGTGATTTTCTCCACCGACCTGCTGGAGCTGCAATCGCTGTGCGACCGGGTGCTGGTGATGGCGCGCGGCAGGCTGGTGAAATCCTTGCAAGGGGCCGACACCGACCACCATGAAATTCTCGCCTGGGCCTCTGGCGCGGTGCAGAAAGACGCAGTTTTGGCCTCTGAAGGAGAGGTGACATGAGTGAATTAACGTCGCGCGAGACAGTGGCCGATGCCGCGCCGCCCGCGCCGAAATCCGAGCGCAGCGCCCACTGGCTACAGGGAGGCGCGCTGCTGATTATCATCGCCGTGCTGGCGGTGTTTGTGTTTCTGTCGCCGATCTTCCTCACGGCGGGCAATCTGGGCAACGTGCTGCAACAGACAGTGGTCACCGGCACGCTGGCCTTCGGGCTGACGCTGGTACTGAGCGGCGGCGGTAGCCACTCGCTGACCGGCGGCATTGACCTGTCGGTGGCGGCCAACATGGGGCTGAGCGGCGCGGTGTTCGCCACCCAGCTGAGTCACGGCGCGCCCATCGCTTCCGCCATCCTATTGGCCTTGCTCAGCGGCGGTGCGCTGGGGCTACTTAACGCGCTGGCGGTGGTCTGGCTGCGCATCCTGCCGCTGCTGGCCACGCTGACCACCATGAATATCGCCATCGGACTGGAAATGGTGCTGACCGAGAACGCCACGGTGCCGGTCAGCGGCCCGCTGTTTGACACCTTAATTGGCGCGGGGCCGCTGGCGCTGCCGTGGCTGGCGTGGATTTTCGCCGGGGTAGCGCTGTTCTTCATTGTGCTGGCGCACTTCACCTCATTTGGCCTGCGGCTACAGGCTGTAGGCAGCCACCCGATTGCCGCGCGGGCGCAGGGGCTGTCGGTGTCGCGCTACGTGGCGGCGAGTTACGTGCTTTGCGGGCTGGCGGCGGGGATTGCCTCGCTGGCTTCCGTAACTTTACTCAGCGGCAGTTCGCCGGGGGCCAATGACAGTTTATTGATGGTGATCGCCTCGGCGCTGCTCGGCGTGGTGTTCTCGCGGCGCTTGGTGCCAACCGTCGGCGGGACGCTGGTGAGCGCGCTGTTTCTTAGCCTGATTGCCAACGGTTTTCAGTTAATCAACATTTCAAGCTACTGGATAAACGGGGTCGAGGGTTTGCTGATCCTGCTGGTAGTGTCGCTGACCGCCGTGCTGCGCCAGCGCCAGCAAAGGAGAAAAGTCCGTGTCTGAGCTATCTGCAAACGTCGCCCATTCCGGCAACACCAAAGGGCGCGGCAACCTGCTGCGCACCTTATTGATTCTGACGTTTACCGCGCTGCTGCTGTTTTTCAGCCTGTTCGCGCCGGGCTTTTTCACTCTGAGCAATATCGAAAGCGTGCTGCTCAATAATGTCGCGCCGCTGGCGATTGCCGCGCTGGCGATGACGCTGGTCACCTCGATGGGGGCGGTGGATTTGTCGATTGGCACTTCTATCGACTTCGCCTGTCTGGTGCTGGTGACGCTGGTGCTGCATCAGGTGGCGCTGCCAATTGCGCTGTTCGCCGCGCTGCTGGCGGCCCTCGGCGTCGGGCTGTTTAACGCCTTTTTGGTGGCTATTCTCGGCGTCGAACCTTTCCTCGCCACACTCGGCACGCTGTTTATCGGCCAGAGCGTACAGCAGTTATCTTCCAACGGCGGCCAGCCTATCTATTTGTTGAGTCAAGTGTTGCCGGACGGCTTCTCGGCTATCAGCCACGGCGCGCTGCTCGGCGTCCCACTGCCGCTGTGGTACGTGCTGGTGCTGGCGCTAGTGCTGCATTTATTGCTGCATCGCACCCGACACGGGCGGGCGTTGACCTTTATCGGCACGCAGGCCAGCGTCGCGCGCTACTCGGGGATTGGCGTCGGCCGCCTGACCGCCATGGCCTTTGTGCTTGGCGCAGTGATTGCCGGGGTGGTCGGGCTGATGCTGGCTTCTAACGTTAAAGCTTGGGTGCCGCTGTCGGGGAATGCCTACCTGCTGAATGCCATCGGCGCGGCGTTTATCGGCACCACTTTCTCCAGTTCGCGCCGCGCCAACGTGCCGGGCACGCTGCTCGGGGTGATCCTGCTGAGCTTTGTCGCCAACGGGCTGCTGCTTATCGGCTGGAATTTCTACTGGCAGCAGGTAGCCTCCGGCGTGCTGATTTTCGTGGTGCTGGCGGCGGGCGCGCTCAGTGCTCGCCAGAAGCATTGAGGAACAAGCCATGAGCAATCAAAGCGGTCAGCGGCCCTTTATTTTGTTTGGTTTTATGATGAATGTGGTGGGGCATATTTCCGCCGGGCTGTGGCGGCACCCTGAAGATCAGGCGCATCGTTATACTGACATTCATTACTGGGTGGAAATCGCCAAACTGCTGGACGACGCGGGCTTTGACGCGCTGTTTATCGCCGACGCGCTCGGGCAGCTGGACGTTTACCAGCAGCAGCCGAACGCTGCTCTGCACCATGCCGCGCAGATGCCGGTCAATGATCCGATGCTACTGGTGTCAGCGATGGGTGCGGCTACTCGCCACTTGGGTTTCGGCATCACGGTCTCCACCACCTATGAGCAGCCTTACCTACTGGCGCGGAAATTCACCACCCTCGACCATCTGACCAAGGGGCGGGTGGCGTGGAATGTGGTGACGTCCATGCTGGATTCCGCCGCGCGCAATCTGGGGCTGAATCAGCAACTCCCTCATGATGAAAGGTATGACCGCGCTCAGGAGTTTCTCGACGTGGCGCGCAAGCTGTGGGAGTCGTCGTGGGAGGAGGGCGCGGTGCTGCGCGATAAAACCGCCGGAGTCTATACCGACCCCGCCAAGGTGCACCCGATTCAACATCACGGGCGCTATTATCAGGTACCGGACGCCCATCTGAGCGAGCCTAGCCCGCAGCGCACGCCGGTACTGTTTCAGGCTGGGACCTCTTCGCGCGGCAGCAAATTTGCCGCCGCCAATGCCGAAGTGGTATTTATGGCCGGGCTGACGCCCGAGGCCATTCGCAAAGATATCGCCACCATTCGCACGCTGGCGACAGAGATGGGCCGCGACCCTAACTCGCTGCGGTTTATCGCCGCCGTCACCGTGGTGACGGGCGCGACGGATGAGCAGGCCGAGGCGCGGTATGAGGATTTCCAGCAGTACATCAGCGAAGAGGCGGCGCTGGCGCTGTTTTCCGCCTGGACCGGCGTCGACTGGTCACTGTACGACCTCGACCGCCCGCTGGAATATATTGAAACCGACGCCTGCCGCTCGGCGCTCGCTAGCTTGACGCGCATTGATGCCGGTCGCCAATGGACCCTACGCCAAGCCGCGCGCTACATCGGTATTGGCGGATTACATCCCACTTTGGTCGGCGGCCCAAGCTCCATTGCCGACCAGCTAGAGAGCTTCGCAAGCCAGTCCGGCGTCGACGGTTTCAACCTCGGTTACGCCATCAGCCCCGGCAGTTTCGAAGATTTCGTCCACTTCGTCATGCCAGAATTAACCACCCGAGGTCGGGTGAAACCCCGTCCTGCAACGCCGGAGACATTGCGGGGGAGGTTGTTTGGGGGATTGGTTTAATCATTCCGCGTATCCTGTCCGCCAAAGATGTTTTCCTGGCTGCTAGAGGAGCGGCCGTCGCTGTAGTGGATATCTTGGCCGCCGAAGATATTGGCTTGGCTGGTGGAGCTGCTGCCGTCGCTGTTTTGGGTGTCTTGCCCGCCAAAAATATTCGACTGGCTGCTGGACGTGGTGCCATCGCTAAAGCGCGTATCTTGGCCACCGAATATGTTGGCTTGGCTGCTAGAACTGCGCCCGTCGCTGTAACGGGTGTCTAATCCGCCAAAGATATTTTTCTGGCTGGTGGAGGTGGTGCCGTTGTCATAGGTGCAGTCGTAGCCGTCGAAAATGTTCTTCTGGCAGCTGTCGGCGAAGGCGGCGTTGGCCACGCCCATGGTAAATAATGTAGTTAGAAATATTGCTTTGAAACGCATAGCTTCCCTCTGCTCAATGAGCCTCAACACACTGATTCAGATGCTATCTCTTTCTTTACAATTCGCGATGTCATGGAATCATCAAAGTATGTAAATCTTGGTATTGAAACACCAAGATGTTTAGAACTATGGAATTTCCGTCGAAAATAATCTGAGAGATTCGTCTTATTCCGAGTGCGCGCCGCAGGCTCCGCCTTCCAACATATTTGCTTACCGCATTGCCGCCCTTTGACTGGAAAATTACGGAACCAACTCCCCACGCATTGCTACTCACACAGCGATAAGGCTTTTTACCCTGTGAAGAGGAGATGGGTGATGCAACCGACCTTTAGTGATGTGTTAACTCCGCTGTTTAAGTATTTGGGAAGTCAGCCCTCGGTGACCGGCCATGAAGAGGCTTTTGAGCTGATGATGCGCTCCGGACTGACCATTGCGCTGCAAGATTATCCCGCCGGAAATTTGACCATGAGCTGTAATCTGCCCTTTGCGGTTGAGGAGGAACGCGCTCAGGCCATGCTGCTGGAGCTGTTGCAGGTCAATATCATGAACTTGCTTTCGCCACCTATCATCATTGCCGCCACCGGCGCGGGTGATGAAATTGTGCTGTGGGCGCGCCAGCCGTGGGAAGGGATGACGGCGGACCAGCTTATCAATCTGTATGAGCGTTTTGCCCACTATGCCGAGACGGTGAACAAGCGCCTGACCACCCCTGCGCAGATCCCTGAGCCGCAGACGGATGCGTCACGCCAGACCGCCGACGCTCAGTAACCCCTTCTTTTATTCAATTTCTAAGGCGCTAACATTATGAATCCCGGCAATATTCCCTCTTATGGCGGAAGTTATTCCCATTATGGTAACTATGGCAATCAGAGTGCCTCGTCCAGCGCACCGGTCGCGCCACAGCCTTCTACCGTGCATGGCACCATGCCGGAAACGTCGCTGAGGCTGCGCGGCCAGTACAGTAATGCGGTGACACAGGTCAAACCGCAAACCTTGCAGAACTTGCAACTGGCTGATCAGATCCAGAAAGAGACTCAGCGTTATTTGCCACACGGCGCGGGCAACCAATGGCTGTCGGTGGTTCATTCGCAGGGGGAGAGTTATGCCCGTGGGCACTTGGCCCGTGAGTATAAAAAGGAGTTCCGCAAACAGGCACCGCAGTTGGACAGAACCTACAACAGCGCGCGCACGGCAGCGACTCTGCAAGGGGGGAACTGTCAGGAGTTTGCCGACGTGGCTTATACTCTGTTGGCGGCGCGCGGGGCCAAGTCTCCGGTGTCTAACGTCTCTTATAAGAATGACCATATTTTGGTTATGCTGGGTGACCCGCGCGAAAGCAGCAAAGACATCGCGCTGGTCGATGCCTGGCCGCACGTTCCGGTCGCCACCACGCTGCGTAACTCGCACATCAACCCTAATGATCTGGTGGTCAAAAAGCAGTTCAACAGTCAGGTTGGCGACCCGAATGCCCAGTGGGCGCTGAGTAACATACAGCCGATGTCGAACACTGAGGTCAACCAACGCATGATGGCGCAGGGCTTCCCGGCGATTGGTCCCGCGCTGGTGAAGGATCTGGCGGAAGGTTTGCAGGAGCAAGGCTTACAGCTGTATGACGTGCGCAGCCTGTCCGCTGATCCGAGCCTGAAGTATACCGATGGTTATCATCAGCCGACCTCTTTCGATGCCATGAGCAGCAGCCAGCTGGCGGGGAAAATGTCGGTAGTGCGCGAGTACAATCAAAAGGTCAGCAGCAATCCGGGGCTGTATGGCCGTTTTAAAGACGTCTAAACGCCGTTGATCGCAGCAAATGTGCCGCCACGCCCGTGGCGGCATTGTGCAAACTGCTTAGGCGCGTGGCTGGCGCTGATAGTGGATCAGCACGTGACTGTTGTCATCTTTGTTATTGAGTAAGCAACCCACGGCTTATGGCCGCAGTGTCATTATCTGCAACAAGGCTGTGGGAGTTTTTTGCCAGCCAAATGTTCAAATAATAATGTTTTATCAGCAGCTTACTTTGAACACTTTTGTCACAAATAGGCAGTAAGCTGGGGAGTGGCGCTGAAGCAGTCGATTGATATACTGCGGCGCAGGCATCCGCGATGCCGACCCTACCCATAATCAAAATTTCTAAGACCTATCACCTGAATCTGGAGAGTACCGTGTCAGACATCCTTGCCAAAATCATCGCCGTGAAGCGTGAAGAAGTCGCCGCAGCGAAAAAAGCGGTTTCCGTGGCGCAGCTTACGGAGCAGGCTGCCCAGCAAAATCACCGTGACTTTGTGGCGGCTCTGCGCAGTAAGCGCGACGCGGGCGTGGCGGGGGTGATTGCCGAAGTTAAAAAGGCCAGCCCTTCGAAAGGTTTGATTCGCCCGAACTTCATTCCAAAAGAGATCGCGACTTCTTACGAGAAGGGCGGCGCAGCCTGCCTGTCCGTGCTGACCGATGAGCAGTTCTTCCAAGGCAGCGCGGCCTATCTGGCCGAAGCCCGCGCCGCCTGTGGCCTGCCGGTGCTGCGCAAAGACTTTATGGTTGACCCTTATCAGGTGCTGGAAGCCCGTGCAATGGGCGCTGACTGTATCCTGCTGATTGTCTCCGCGCTGGAAGATGCCCAGATGCAGGAGCTGGAAGCGCAGGCCCACGAGCTGGGGATGTCGGTGCTGGTGGAAGTTCACGACGCCGAAGAGTTAGAGCGTTCGCTAAAGCTGACCACGCCGCTGATTGGCGTGAACAATCGCAATCTGCGCACTTTCGAAACCACCATTGAAACCACCATTAGCCTGCTGACTCAGTTGCCGTCAGACCGCATGGTGGTCACCGAGTCAGGCATTGCGACCCGGGAACACGTGATCCGCCTGCGCGAAGCCAAGGTCAACAGCTTCCTGGTGGGCGAAGCCTTTATGCGTGCGGAAGATCCGGGTGCAGAACTGGCAAGAATGTTCTTCTGATGAAATAAATCATTGGGGAAATTGATTTTACAAGGTTATGGCTCTGCATCGCGCGGGGCCATTTTTTTATGTGGTTTTTAGGCCGCAGGAAATGGTTGGATTGTGTCTTAGCGTATGTCGGCGGGTGAACAGCCAAAACGCTGTTTAAAACGCAGGGAGAAGCGCGAACTGGCGCGATAGCCACAGGCATCGGCGATCTGCGACAGGCTCCAGCGGGTGGTTTGCAGCAGGGTCATGGCGTGGTGCATACGGATGTCCTGCAACAGGGTGCGGAAGCTGGTTTGCTCTTCCACCAAACGCCGCCGCAGGGTGGCTTCGCTCATCGCCAGCTGCTGACTGGCACTGGCCGCCGTCCAGGCAAATTCGGGAGCGGCGGACATCAGCGCGGTCAGTTTACTGCTCAGCGGTTCTGAGGATCGCGGCATAAACAGAACGCCGCGCTCGGCCAGCGCAATCAGAATCCCGGTCAGGCGATGCTGCTGCACGGCGGGGCTGGGCAGCGGCTGCGCGTCATTGCCGATGCCGCGCAGGCAGTGCTCTAAGGTGTCGCGCAGTTCATCATCCAGTGGCACAGTTTTGAAGCCCGCTAGTGGCGCAAGGCTTGCGACCAGCGCCGAGTGATCGCGGTAAAACGCGGCGATCACGGTGGGAGAAAATCCCAGATAGAGGGAAGAGAAAAAGCCTTTTTCGGCACTGGGGCGCTTACTGACGTGGGTCAGCGTGTGCTGGGCAACCACTACAAGATGCTCAGCGTTATCCAGCTGGAGGAAAGCGTTTTGCTGATGGCGCAGGGTCAATTGCCCTGAACGCACCAGCAGGATCGACGGCTCGAAAAAGCGAAAATCGGCGATTTGGTGTGGGTGCTGCAAGTAGGGCTGAGCCATGGAAAATAGCCGGCTGTGGTCAGCCGGCCACTGAACGGGCAGGGGAGCGCTGCTATTTTCTTGATGTGAAGGCTGCATTCTCTCTCCTGCCTAAGGCTTAGCGCACGTTCGGGTTCAGGCTGTAAGTGCCGGTCAGGCTGGCGGAGGCCAGAACGTGGCCTTCCAGCGCGGCGAGTGCGTCCGGGCCGTAGAACTTGGTTGGCAGTTCCAAATGTGGAATGTCCAGTGCGTACAGGGTGAAAACGTAATCATGAACGATTTCATCATTCCACGGCGGGCAAGGGCCGTCGTAGCCGTGGTAGTCACCACCCATGTTTTCGTCATCGCCGAACCACGCGGTGTAGCCATTAATGCCGTGGCGCATTGCCGACTCAGCGGGCAGCGCCGGTTTACCTTTTGGCGTGACGGCGTCGCTGTGGCTGCCTGCGGCAATGTCTCGCAGGTCGGCAGGAATATCGACTAACACCCAGTGGAACAGGTCGGCGCGCGGCAGGGAGGCGGGCACCACTTTGCCTTCCTGATTCACATTGTCGAGGCTGGTCGGCACGTGCGGATCAACGCACACCAGCGCGAATGACTGGGTGTTGGCCGGTACGTCGCTCCAGGCCAGATGCGGGTTCTTATTGCTGGAAAGCGTCAGATGAGTAGCGGCATCCGGTACGGCAAAAGCAAATTGGCCGGGAATAGCGGCACCATTCTCAAAACTTTGGCTGGTCAATTTCATGGGTAAATCCTTTATAAGCCGGGGGTGAGACTTCCCCGACAGAGCGTGACTGTGAGCCATGAGTATAAAGAGAATGGCGCCGACGTGAGTCACTTAACCCGTCAGATTACTCACCGTTTCACTCAATATGACGGGAAAGGTGATTTTGCCCGGCTTATTCCAGCGATTTACGCCAAAGATAGAACGCCAGCGCCGCCGGAGGCAGGAAGATCAGCAGCATAATGGGTAACTCTTCGCCCACGCCGTAGCCCGCCTGCAATACGCCGCCCAGCATGTTCGCCAGCGCCACGCCCAGCCACACCACAATAAATGTCCACAGCCCCCAGCCATTCAGGGCGGGAGTGCGGCGCGAAAATAATTTAACCACCAGATAAAACAGTGCCAGCAGCAGGTAGCCACTCAGCAAAAACAGCAGGGTGCGCATCGATAGTTTGACTCATTGTGAATTTGAATAATTCCGTTTGTAACTATATTGCCACTGAATGAAAAAGACGGGAATGGGGCGCAACATCTTTCTTCACTATCAGCGTGATAGAAGGGACGAATTCAAGTTAATCTGATTGCTGCCGTTATCTACTCTTTAGAGAGTGCTCACTTTATTTGGAATGATTATGAAACCTCACAGCCTTTTGGTGATTGCCGCCTGCCTGCTGGCGGGCTGTTCCAGCATTGATAAGCCAGTGGGCGCGTCGGTTTACCGGCCACTCAACGCCAGCGGCATCACCGGCGAAGCCAGTTACACCACGTCAATCCTGCCGCCGCTAGAGCGTAGCCGCCGACAGGACACCTTTAAGAAAATCCACGACTTCTGCGGCGGTAAGTACGACATCACCGGCGAAAGCAATGACGGCCACGACGTGCATCTGGCGTTCTTGTGTACTAATAAGGTCAGTTATCAGTAGGCCTCGGCAGCCTCTTTTTATGCAGTGCGTGATCGTCCTCATACGATTAATCTTAGGTCCATGCTTTTGTTTAAAATTTTGTAATACTAAGAGCATCTTGAGGTTGAATATGCATTGCAGTGAAAAGGAAAAACCATGTCCGAACAAAACGTTAGCCACAAAGGGCACTGCCGCTGTGGCAAAGTTGAGCTGACCATCACCCGCCCGCCAATCATGACCGCCGCCTGCCACTGCACCGGCTGCCAGCGTATGACCTCTAGCGCGTTGTCCATGGGAGCTTTAGTCCCCGCCGACGCCTTTGCGGTCACGCGCGGCGAGCCTGAGATTGGCGGCCTACACGGAGAGTCCAACCACTATCACTGCGGCCACTGCAAAAGCTGGCTGTTCAGCCGACCAACCGGCTTTGAAACCATTGTGATTGTCAAAACGGTGATGTTCGACGACCTGCGCGATTTACCACCCTTTATGGAAACCTGGACCAGCGAGAAGCTGCCGTGGGCCAGCACGCCTGCTGCGCACAGCTATGAGCAATTCCCGCCCCCGGCTGACTTGCCGAAGCTTATCCAGCAGTTTGCCAGCCGTTAATCGGCTGCGCCAAACAAAAAGGGCGCAGCCGGAATTGCCGACTGAGCCCTTTTTATTGCCTCAAACCCCTTACAGTATTGGGTCATCCTGATACCGCGAGGCGAACAGTTTCTTCAACTGGGCCAGCTTCGGCATATCGTTGATGGCGATATAAGGGTTGTCCGGGTTGAGCGTCATGTAGTTCTGGTGGTAATCCTCTGCCGGATAAAAGTGATTTTGGCTTTCGATTTTCGTCACCAGCGGCTTAGAAAACGCATGGCTGGCGTCTAACTGCGCGATGTACGCCTTGGCAACTTTCTCCTGCGACGCGCTCAGTGGGAACAGCGCCGAGCGATACTGCGGCCCGCTGTCCGGCCCCTGGCGGTTCAACTCGGTAGGGTTGTGCGCCACGGAGAAAAATACCTGTAGCAGGTCGCCGTAGGAAACCTGCGTCGGGTCGAAGGTCACCTGCACCGACTCGGCATGCTCAGTTTTGCCACTGCTGACAGTTTCATAATCTGCCGTTAACGCCGTGCCGCCGGTGTAACCCGCCACCACGTTGGTCACGCCTTTCACATGCTGGAATACTCCTTCGACACCCCAGAAACAGCCACCGGCGAACAGCGCGGTTTCACTGTGCGAGGTGGTAGCAGGCGCTTCGTTTTGCACCGGCGGGGCAATGGCGACGGCCTCTTCCGCGCCGCCAAAGGACCAGGCAATGCTGCACCACATCAGCGCGGTGATGGTGATAAAGATGCCCCAGACACCGGATCGGCGCAGGGAAGAAAATCGTTTATGAGTCGTTTGCATTCGGGTTGCCTCGCAGGTTTTTAACCAAAGGTGAAGGCGTAAGCCGTCACGCCGCTGTCTAAGAATTCAATGGTGAAGGTATGGTCGCCATGATTATCCGACTGGCGGATCAGCTGATATAAACGCTGGTCAGTCACCACGCCGTCACCTTCTGGAGAGATATCCGTGCCGTGCATCGCGCCCGGCGCTTTGCCGTCGAGCAGCACTTTGAAATGCACCGGCTTGCCGTTTTTCCCCGGACCCAGCACCAAGTGCAAATCACGCGCATGGAACTGGTAGGAGATGCGCCCGGCCGGGCCATTCAGTTGAATGTTCTCGCCGCCGATGGTCCAGCGACCTGCCAGCCCCCACGAGTTCAAATCCAGATGCGTTGGCAGGGTGTAATCCGCCGGGGCATCGCTCACCGCGCTCTCTGAGACAAAGTTCTCGGCGCGCATATAACCCAAATAGGTCTCTGGAGAGAGTGGGGCGCTGTTCTGGTCAGCCGCCTGCTCGACGCCTTGACCCTGCACCTGACTGAGGGTGGTGGTGACGTTTTTGGCTCCCGCTTCGCGCAACAGCTGTTGGATCACCTGCTCGGACTGGGCGTAATCCCCTTCACCGAAGTGGCTGTGGCGAATCTGCCCCTTGGCGTCGATAAAGTAGTGCGCAGGCCAGTATTGGTTGTTGAAGGCGCGCCAGATGCTGTAGTTGTTGTCGATAGCAATCGGGTAGTCGATGCCCAGCTTCTGCGCTTCTTTGGTGACATTATTGATGTCGCGCTCGAAGGCGAACTCCGGCGCGTGGACGCCAATCACCACCAGGCCCTGATCGCGATATTTGTCCGCCCAAGCTTTAACGTAGGGCAGGGCGCGCAGGCAATTGATGCAGGAGTAGGTCCAGAAATCGACCAGCACCACCTTGCCGCGCAGAGACTCCGCCGTCAGCGGCGGCGAGTTCAGCCACTGTACCGCGCCGTCAAGGGAAGGCATCGGGCCTTGGTTATCCAGCAGCGGCGCGCCGTTTTCAGTGCTGACCGAGGCGGTTTTAACAGGGCCATTGGCGCCGAATTTGTTGATTAAGCTCTGCTCGAAGCCCCCGGTAGACGCTGTGGAAATACGCGCCAGCACGCCGGTATCCAGCCCGAGGGAGATTGCCACCACGCCGAGCAGCATTGCGGCACCCAAGCCCCGACGGATCCACTCGCCCGCGCCCAATGAGCGTTTCATGGCGCTAAACACTTTGCCGCCAATCAGCAGGGCCAGCGTCAATGACGTCACGGCCCCCGCCGCGTAGGCCAGCAGCAGCAAGGTTGAGCCAACGTTAGCCCCTTGCAGTGCCGCGCCGGTCAACACCAAGCCTAAAATCGGTCCCGCGCAGGGTGCCCACAGCAGGCCGGTGGCGATGCCGAGTAAAAATGATGTACCGACCTGCGGCTTCTTGCCGACGGTCAGAGCATTGGTCATGCGATTTCCTGCCGACACCAGCGGGTGCATCATGCGTTCGCCAATGCTTGGGAACAGCAGCGTGACGCCAAACACCGCCATCAATATCAGCGCCAGCCAGCGACCATATTGGTTAGCCTGCACCACCCAGCCGCCGCCCACTGCCGCCAGCGTCGCCACCAGCGTGAATGTCAGCGCCATCCCCGCCAATAAAGGCAGGCCGGTGCGGGCGAAAGATTGGTCTGAACGCGCAAACACGAAGGGCAGCACGGGTAAAATACAGGGGCTGGCGATGGTCAGCACGCCACCGAGGTAGGCAAGGATAAGGATCAGCATGGTGTTTCCTCACAGCAGGATAAGGGCACAAATTTTTATTGTTTTGGACGGTGACAACTTCGCACGCTGTTATCCTGCCAAACCAACAAGGGCCAATGAATGACGGCTGAATGACAAAAATGTCATAAACACCGCTCTGATTTTATTCTGCCTGCAATTGAGGTGCTAAAGGGGGGTGTCACGAAAAGTTTAAGGTTGTCACTGATGTATAAACGGTTGTTTTTGGAGTTGTTTTTGGAGTTGTTTGTGGCGGGGAAAGTTGGTCAGGGAGTCAACTAAGGAGGGGGAGGATTAAACAAAAAACGCATCCCAACATTGTCCAAAATGGCTAATGTTGGGATGCGTTTACAATAACGCTAGGCTGCGCCCGCGATTAAAACACCGCGTCGTCAGGCGTAATGCCCACCACCAGCTCCAGCGCGTTGCGCAGGATGTCGAGCTGAACAACATCGTTGGTGGTTTCAAGCTGCATGATCAGATGCAGAATAATGTCTTTATTCGTCACTTTGCCGCGTTGGGCCAAGATGGCGCGGATAGCGCCGCCCAGCGCTTCAGTTTCGGAGGAGTACATATCTCCTGACTTGGCAAAATGTTGGTAAACATGGTGCTGGGTGACTTCATCGGAAATTGACCCCATGCCCCGCGTGGCGTTGGTGTCGTGGTGCTCAAGCATATCCAAATCGGTGGTGTTAGTGCTTTTTACGTTCATCGGATGGCCCTTCAGCATTAAAAAAGTGTCGCACGTTGTCCGTGCTGTAGATTTCGTAAGTGAACCGCCCCTGCTGGTCTTTCGCACCGTGGCGGATCTCGTTTATGACCTGTTCGCACATCCGTTTCCGTTGAGGGTCATTCTCGCGGCCAGCCATAAATTGCAGCTGGGTGAGAAGACGCTCAATGGAAATGGCGCTCTTAGACTTGAGCAGGGCGACGACGGCTTCGCCCAGAAGCAGGTCCGTCAATTTTTCATCTTCACTTCTAAACATAGTAATGACCTCTAATGCCTTACCTGGACAAACGCATATCGGTGTCAGGCTCAGAGTTGCTCTCTAGCCCCTCTCCCTAAACGCACGTGCGTTAATGGGGAATGACGGTGCATCAAGAGGAAATACGGTCGTGCCAACATCTCAAAGTGGTTTGTTTCTAGGCGTCGCGCTCAAGTACCAGCTGCAGGCAGGCTAAATAGTGTTTTTCCTGCGCGCCAGACTTGGCGGTTTCAATTCGGTTTAACAGCTTATCGCACAGTGCTTTACGGTTAAGATTTCTGCCAGCCGTTAAAATCTCAACGACGATCTGCCCCATGGTTTCTTCTTCTGAAAACAGCACCTCGGTGGAGAAGTGTGCCGCATCCATTACAGACAGATTTTGCTTCGAATTTGATTGCTGCATATGTTCCCTCACCCTTCAAATATATGGCTAATAGTCACCTGCGTGACGACAAAGCTATACAAGAATCTAAAACCTGTACAGGCTTGATCGCACTAAATGATCAACAAATGCGCGAGGGTAGGAAGATTTGTAAGCAAAGTAACTATTCTATCTTTATGAAATTATTCATTTATTTTTGAATGGTACAGAATAGTCTTAAAGCGGGGAGCCGACGTGAGGGGCCTTCTCCTTTTTAGGGAGAAGGCTGAGATACGCTGAAATAGGGAAAGTGAATTACTCTGCCAACCAAACCTCCACCTGATGATTTACGCCATCATCCCGCACCGGGATCATACCGTCGAATAGAGGTTGCCCGTCCATCACCACCTGATAGCCATTTTCGCCGCGTTTCACCGTGATGTGGTACTGGCTGCTGCCCTGTTGATAGGTCAGGCTGACCTGTGGCCAGTGGGCGGGCAGGCGGGTATGGATGGAGATAAACTCGCCGTGGCGCTTAATGCCCAGCAGCGACTCGGTGATTAGGCGATAGGTCCAGCCCGCTGAGCCGGTGTACCAGCTCCAGCCGCCGCGCCCGTTGTGCGGGTCGACGGTATAGATGTCGGCGGTGATGACGTAAGGCTCGACCTTGTAACGGTCTACCCCTTCGGCATTCAGGCTGTGGTTGATCGGGTTGATGAGCGACATCAGCTGCCACGCCCGTTCAATATCGCCCATTTCGGCGAAGGCCATTACGGCCCAGATCGCGCCGTGGGTATACTGCCCGCCGTTCTCCCGCACGCCCGGCAAGTAGCCGCGAATGTAGCCGGGGTTTGGCCCGTCGCCGTTAAACGGCGGGGTGAGCAGGCGAATCAGCCCGGCCTGATCATCCACCAAACGGTTATCCAACTGTTTCATCGCCTGCTGGCTGCGTTCGGGGTCGCCCGCGCCGGAAAGTACCGACCAACTCTGGGCGATGGCGTCAATCTGGCACTCATTGTTGAGATGAGAACCCAAGGTTTCGCCGCTGTCGAAGTAGCCGCGCAGGTACCATTCGCCGTCCCACGCGTTATCGTGCAGGTTCTGTTTCAACGTCGCCGCCTGCTGCTGGCACAGGGTGACGATGTCGGATTTGCCCAATCTTTCGGCCAGCGCCGCAAAGCGCTGCAGCACGTTGTAGAGGAAGAAGCCCAGCCAGACGCTCTCTCCCTGACCCTTAATGCCGACGTTGTTCATGCCGTCATTCCAGTCCCCCGCGCCCATCAGCGGCAGGCCGTTTTTGCCGAAGTTCAGACCATGTTTAATGGCGCGTACCCCGTGCTCGAACAGTGACTCGTTGAGGTTGCTGAGGGTCGGCTGCTCGTAGAAAGACTCCTCTTCCGGTGCCAGCAGCCGCGCTTCGATATAGCCCACCGGTTTGTCGGCAATCGCCACGTCCCCCGTCACTTCAATGTAGTGGCACATCGCCAGCGGCAGCCACAGATAGTCGTCAGAGCAGCGCGTGCGCACGCCGTTGCCTGACGGCGGATGCCACCAGTGCTGGACGTCACCCTCGGCGAACTGACGGGACGCGCAGAGCAGGATCTGTTCGCGCATCCGCTCCGGCGCGGCGTGGGTCAGAGAGAGGGTGTCCTGCAACTGGTCGCGGAAACCAAAAGCGCCGCCGGACTGATAGTAGCCGCTGCGCGCCATAATGCGGCAGGCCAGCGTCTGGTAAATCAGCCAGCCGTTGGTCAGCAGGTTGACGGACGGCTCCGGCGTGTGGATCTGAATTTTATCCAGCACCTGATGCCAGTGGTGGTGAATGTTGTCCAGCTCGCGGCGGGCCGCGTTTTCATCAAGGAATTGGCGGATCAGCTGTTCAGCGTCCTGCGCGTTTTGCCCAAGGCCGAGGGTGAAGACGAAGGTGCGCTGGTCGCCGTCAATCAGCGTGGTGGCCGACTGCACTGCGCCACAAGGGTCAAGCCCCGCGCCGGTTTTGCCGGACAGACGCTGAAGCTGCATCGCCGCCGGGGCGCGCGGAGAACCGTTGCGCCCCAAGAATTCGCGCCGGTCGCCACTCACCGAGCAGTGAACGCCTGTGACGGCGAAGAAGGCGGTGCGCTCCGAGCCATTGCTGCCGTAGTAGTTGGTCGCTAACACGCCGCAGCCTTTGTCCACCGAGGCGCTGCGCGTCATCACGTGCATGGCGGATTTCGCCCGCAGATCGGCCATGATCCATTCGACATAGCCCGTAGCCGACAGCTTACGCGGGCGGCCCGAGCTGTTGCTCAGAGTAAGAATAAACAGCTTCACCGGCGCGTGTTCCGCCACCAGCACGGTTAACTCGCTGTCGATGCCACTCTGGCGATGCTCAAAGCGGCTGTAACCAAAGCCGTGGCGGGTTAAATAGTCGCCGTCGCCACGAACTGGCAGCGGCATGGGCGACCAAACTTCGCCACTCTCTTCGTCACGCAGGTAGAAAGCCTCGCCGGAGCCGTCGGTCACCGGGTCGTTTTCCCATGGCGTCAGGCGATATTCGTGGGCGTTTTCAAACCAGGTGTAAGCCTGCCCGCTTTCGGAGATCACCGTGCCGAAGTTGGCGTTGGCTATCACGTTGGACCAAGGGGCAGGGGTGTTTTTGCCCTCTGGCAGCAGGATTTGGTACTCGCGGCCATCCGGCGAGAAACCGCCTAGGCCGTTGAAGAAGCTCAGCGAGTGAGTGTCAAACTCGCGCGGCGCATGCAGGTTCTTCGGCAGAATCGACATCGGCACCAGCAGCGGCTGAATGTTCTGCGGCTGCTGCATTTTTTGGTTGAACTGGTCAAGCAACCCGCCGTGGCGGTCGTCGAACCAAATGCTGGCGACGCTCATCAGCAGGGTGCGGTCTTCCGAGGTCATGTGCTCGCCTTTGCGCACGAAGATGCCGCCCGGCTTGTCCATCAGGCTCGACTCGGCACCGGCCGCCACGCGGCTCATGATCTCATTGTGCAACTCTTGCTGATAGCCGCCCTGATCGTTACTCAGGATCACCAAATCCACGCTCAGCCCTTTCAGACGCCAGTAGTTATGGGCACGAATCAAATGCGTGACCATCAGGATGTTCTCCGCACTGGTGATCGACAGCAGCACGATCGGCAAGTCGCCGGAGAGCGCGTGGCCCCACAGGCCGGACTGCCCGCGACGGTTCCGACCCAAGGTTTGGGCATCGGCGCGCAGTTCGGCGCTTGGGAACAGCACCGCGCTGGCCAGCCGATTGTAGAAGTTAGCGTCATCCTCATTGGCGTTTATCTGGCGCAAAGTCACCTGACTGTGCGACCAGGCCAGCTCGAACACCCGGTCGGCGATGTTGTGGTCACGGTATTTCTCCATCATCGCCAGACTAAGGTGGCGCTCAGGGGTGATGCCGTAAACCATATCGATCACCAGCGGCACGCCGGGCTTGAGCACCACCCGCTGGCGGATAGCGACGATAGGATCCAGCACCGGCCCGG
>Ga0157370_10002631_pt1 | contig 21583 bp, 23 predicted proteins | sample C35metaG_FD_113463 | JGI IMG/M metagenome (GOLD analysis project Ga0157370, IMG submission 113463) | Corn rhizosphere microbial communities from Kellogg Biological Station, Michigan, USA - C3-5 metaG | ecosystem: Host-associated > Plants > Roots > Rhizosphere > Soil | place: USA: Michigan...
CGGAAAAGATGTAAAGCAAAATTATCTTGAAAAACATATTCGCGGAGCAAGATTCATTGATCTGGATAAAGATCTGGCTGAAATAGGTGAAAATGCTGCTTTTGCAGGCAGGCATCCACTTCCTTCTGTAGAAAAGTTTGCTGAAACACTTTCGAGTCTTGGAATATCAGAAGGAGCTCATATTGTTGTCTATGATGATAAAAATGCTTCAAACGCTGCGGCAAGGGCATGGTGGATGCTAAGGTCTTTTGGGTTTGAAAATGTTCAGGTTCTGGATGGCGGAATGCAGGCAGCAGAAAAAGCAGGCTTAGAATTTTCTTCGGGAGAAGAGACATTTGATAAAGCAGCTTTAATTAAAAAAGAGCAATGGCTTCTTCCGGTTTCAAGCCTGGAAGTTGTTGAAAATGAATTAAAAAACGGTTCCTCTACGGTTGTTGATGTGAGAGATGCTTATCGTTATAAAGGTGAATCTGAACCTATTGATTTGGTAGCTGGACATATTCCGGGAGCAATCAATATTCCTTTTTCTGAAAATCTTGATGAAAACGGAAACTTTCTGAGCCCGGAAGTCTTAAAAGAAAAATACAAAAAATTATTACAAAATAAGCCTGATCATCTGATCATTCACTGTGGATCGGGAGTTACTGCGTGTCATACTATTTTAGCTTTGGACTACGCCGGATTTCCAATCCCGGATTTGTATGTAGGTTCATGGAGTGAGTGGAGCAGGAGAGAAGGAAAGGAAATAGCAAAAGATATTTAAAAACAAAAACCCCGAAAAAAATCTTTCGGGGTTTTATATTGTTAAGAGAAAAAATTAAAGCATTCCCAGCTCAAACTTTGCTTCTTCGCTCATCATATCCTTATTCCAGCTTGGTTCGAAAGTAAGCTCTAAATCTACACTTTTTACGTTCTCTACTTCAGCCACTTTATCTTTTACTTCCTGAGGAAGGGTTTCTGCCACAGGACAGTTGGGAGTAGTAAGTGTCATTATAATTTTTACGTCAGCATCATCGGAGATCTGGACATCGTAAATAAGCCCTAATTCGTAGATATCTACCGGAATTTCAGGGTCATATACGGTTTTTAGTACACCAATGATTTCCTCACCAATGTCAGCAATTTGATCGTCTGTAAATTTCATTTTTTAATCTAGATTGATATTCCTTTTCAACAAATCTTCCTGACGCATACGCCGGAAAATATTTGCCAAAGTTAAGACATCTTTTTCACAATAGTCAACAATTCTCTGCAAGTCTTTTTCTATGTAGTAAATTGATGAAACCATTGAGCCGTCAATATCATCTTTCGGAGTAGGAATTCCAAAGACATGTGCCAGCAATTCTAAGGATACAAAACTCTTATAATCCCCAAATTTCCAAAGCTCCATTGTATCTATGTGAGGAATCTCCCAGGGTTTTTTTCCAAACATCTGAAACGGAGCAGGGGGCTGCATTCCATTGATAAGATACCGTCTTGCAATCCAAGGGAAATCAAATTCTTTCCCATTGTGAGCACAGAGGATGACATTGTAAAGCCTTGGGCTGTTGAATATTTCTCCAAATTCCTGAAGCATTTTCTTTTCATCATGACCAGAAAAGCTTTTTATTTTTAAGGTGTCATTCTTTTCAATCATTCCGATGGTGATGCAGATAATTTTTCCAAACTCGGCCATAATACCGGCTCTGTCATAAAATTCTTCTGCGGAGACATCTTCTTTGCGTTGAAATCTTGTTTTTTTATCCCAGAGATACTGATCGGTTTCGGACAAGTTGTCCCATGATTCAGCCTGTGGAACGGTTTCAATATCAAGGAATAAGACTCTTTCTAAAGGTATGTTCTGTATCATATGTGTTTTGTTGGGTGTCTATCCTACATGCATTCCATTTTTTGTGGGGAGTGAAGGAGCTAAAAGAGTAACATCTTTTTTGTCTTCACCATATAATCCCAGCACAAGACATTCACTGAAGAAATTGGCGATCTGCTTTTTAGGAAAATTCACTACTGCTAAAATCTGTTTCCCTATCAGTTCCTCCTTTTCATAAAGAGAGGTAATTTGTGCTGATGATTTTCTGATTCCCAGGTCTCCAAAATCTATTTCCAGTTGGTAAGACGGGTTTCTTGCTTTTTCAAAATCATTCACAGAGATTATTGTTCCACATCTGATGTCTATTTTTTCAAAATCTGCCCAGGTGATGTCTGGTTTTACTGTCATGGTAATTCGTTGATTAAATGTTCTACTTCTGTTTTCTGTTCTGCATATTTTTGTTGTAACATAGAGCCTTCACCCATTCTTTTGTAATATTCCAATGCTTTTCCTCCGAAGAATTTTTTATGGAAATCCGAAACTTCCGGTATTTGTGGAAATACCTTGTGAAAAAGCATCTCATAATACGCCTGGAATTCTCTTTCATTTTTGTCTTCAATTACCTGCCCCGGAGCTTTCTGTCTTACATGAAGCATTTCGTGGGCAACCATATTCAGAACAAGATTCAGGTCAAAATCAAATAAATTTCTTGGAAGCATAACCGTTTGCGGGCCTCCCAGATCACCTTCTGCCGTAAGAAGCATTGAGGTAGGAGACAGTTCCTGCCTAAATCCAAAACCTGCAAAGTTTTCATGCTCCAAATCGAAAGAATGGATCAGATATTTTGCTGCATCCAGAATCTGATCATGTTCTTTATAAGCTTCAAGGTGTAAATTGATCTGTTCGAAATTCATCTGAAATATGTTTGATAACAAATGTATTAAAATATTGAGAATTAACGGGTCATTAATTATCTAAGGGCAGCAAAAATAAATGAAGATGATTTTAATTTTTCATTTTATCTCCACGTCTTTATTACATATATTCATGAAGATAAAATACTTTCTTTTAAAGATTATGATTCTTCACAAGTTTTAGAATAGTATAATTTATAATTCTCAATAAAGTTTAATACATACTTACATATTGTCGGATTATTCATACTTTTGATGAAAATAATTTATTATATTTCAGATAGAAAATGTCGTTGTTGGCCATGTTTATGATTGAAACAGTTCCATACATATATATAACATTTTAACTTTTCCAAAATAAATATCACTTTACTTTGGAAAAACATTCTGTAATTTTAAATTTGCTGAAAAATTTCGAAAAAAAACTAATACTAATAATGAGAAAACAGATAAGTTTAGCGCTATTAACTATAGGTAGCTTTACTCTTGCACAAGAAACTAGTACACCATCAGTTCAGGATTCAATTCAAAAAACAAAAGAAATCCAAGAGGTTCTGATAAAAACACAACGTAAAAAGCAATATGTAGACAAAGCAGTTTATAGTTTTGACGAAGAAGCTTTAAAAAAGGCCAGATATGCCAATGATTTGCTGCAAACTTTGCCGGAACTTCAGTTCGATCCTATTTCCAGTAAGATTTCCAGTATAAAAGGGGGGAAGTTTTTACTTTTAATAAACGGGATAGAATCAACAGAGCTGCAAGCGAGAGGTATTCGACCTGAAAATGTAGTGAGAGTTGAGTATTATGATAATCCTCCTACGAGGTGGGCTAATAGAGCAGATACTGTTGTTAATATCATTACAAGAAATCCAGAAGTAGGTTTTGCTGCGGGAACTTCAGTAAGCACTGCATTAACGACTGGGTTTGTAAACGGACAGGCCTATGCAAACTATACCAATGGCAGAAATAATATTGGTCTTGAGTATGCCATTAATTTCAGAGATTATGATAACCGAGCTACTAATAGGATCTATGATTATTATTTGCAAGGATCTCATTACAATACAAATGAAAATAAGACAGATCATTTTGGCTACACCGATCAGGATATTACTTTAAGATATACTAACTCTCTGAGTGGAAATTATGTTTTTCAAACGAAGTTTTCAATGAATATCTATAATTCTTTCTCTAAGGGAAACGGACAAAGTATTTTCACGAAAGATAATGTTTCAGAACAACATGGAACCTCACAATATAGTGGTGAAAAATATAGTCCTCCAAAGCTAGATATTTATTTTTCAAAAAAACTAGGCAAAAAGGATGAAATAAGTTTTAATGTTGTAGGATCTGCATATACCAGTAAAAGCTTTGAAATTGATAAAGAATGGGTCATCAATACGGGTAATATTGTTTTTGATAATGATATGAATTTGAAAGCCAAACAGAAGAGCATTGTAGGGGAGGTGGCTTATACTCATGATTTTGAAATGGGGAAATTAAGTTCAGGCTATAGAATTGACAATAACAATGTTAATAATAGCCTAGAGAATCTTGCGGGAAATTTTGATTTTTCTGTCAATTATTTGACACAATATTTATATTCTGAATTTGCAGGTAAAAGCAAAAAACTCATGTATCGTATAGGGGTGGGTTTAACTAATATACACAATAAAACGGCAACAACGAGCAATGATGACTGGACGATAACTCCTAAAATTATCTTAGGATATGAGTTGAAGAAAAACCAGAGCTTGCGATTTACGAGTAGTTACACCCCTTATAGCCCGGGTAGCACAGCATTAAGTCCGAATATCAATCAGATTGTTCCTAATATTGTTTCTACAGGAAATCCCTTTTTAACAATACAAAAAGCATGGAATAATAATTTAAATTATTCTTACAATAATAAGTATTTTGATTTTAATGCTAATCTTTTCTATAATTATTTGGATAATGCGATAAACAGTATGTATGTTTTGTATAATAACAATACCCAATATGCATTAACATACGAAAATGCTCAGTTTAGCTCACGTTTAGGGGTACAGATGACGGGATCTGTAAAACCATTTGGAAATAGGCTGTTAGTTATTAAAGCAAATATTTATCCTACAATGCAGCGTGTGAAGCTGAATTCAGGAGCTTTGCTCAAAAACAATTATTTCGGAAATAATTTCACAATTTCCTCCGAATACAAAAATTTAAGCCTGACTTATATGTTTAATATCCCTGTTTACACGCTAAGCGGAGCATTCTTAAATACGAATGAGAACCAGAACCATATTTTTGCTAATTATAAACTAAAAGACTGGACATTTACTACTGGAATGTATTGGATAGGAATGCCATCAAGATACAAGGTTAAAACACTTGATGAAAGCCTGGTAAACTATTCAGGAGTTACCAATATTTACAACAACAAAAATATGTTTATCTTGGGAATAGGCTATGATTTTGCTAAAGGGAAAAAGAATGAAGTCAACAGAAAGCTAAACAACAGTACTGCACCTGCAACTACATTCTAAGGACTCTGGCTTTGATAAAAGAAATGATATAAAAATCAGTAAATAATTACTTGAAAACTGATAATGTAAACCTGAATGATAATTTATCATTCAGGTTTATTATTTAAATTGATTCATATACTTAATAACGATCATTCTTTTTTGTAATGTAAAATAGTTGTAAAATTACTTTCATCATTTGCTTTCTGGAAAAGATGTTTCTTCACCAGGAACTCACCATTTTATCAGACAATTAAGCTATTTATTATAGAGAAATAGGGATATTTAAAAAGCCTCAAAAAGAGGCCTTTAACATTCATAATATTTATTTAAAAAATACAGACCGTATTTGGTCCTACCGGAGTATCTGGAGGATAATCGCCACAATGTCTATGACAATTTGCTCCATTACAATTATTAGACTGGCCATCAGAAATAGTATCTTCAATTCCGATGGATAAAGATTGGCTGAAACCACCGATAAGTTTATCAATAGATTCATCTTTTTCAATCGTTGAAGAAATGATCAGATGCTTTAAACGATCAATGCCTAAACCTGTGTTTTTATTATTAAAACTTTTCATATTTTTAATTTTTGATTAATATTAACCATTAACGAAATCGGCACCGCAATATTTGCGGCAGTTTACTCCGTCACAATTATTAGTTTGTCCAATGGTATCATCATTGCCGATTGATAAAGATTGACTAAAACCTCCAATAAGTTTACCAGCATATTTATCTTTTTCAATTGTTGAAGAAACAATAAGCTGTTGTAAACGTTCCGTTTTTAGTCGGGTATTTTTACCACTTAAAATTTTCATGTTTTTACTTAGGTATTAATATTTATTTACCACATGCTCCACTACAATTAAGATTCTGATGAATGCTGCAATTGATAGCACAATTACCTCCCTGGCAGTTATTTGAGATACCATCATCAAGTCCTGTTTCCGGATTAGAGATTGTATGGGAAAACCCTCCCAACAATTGTTTCCCTTGTGATTCTGAAATTTTTTCAAAACCAGTTAAAACCACAGTGGTTTTACTTTTGATTACTTTTTTCATAGCAATAGTTTTTAAAATTGTTAATTATAATTTTTTATGAATGTTGTAAACTCCTAAAGGATATGAATTTGGATTTAATTTTATTATCTATTTTTAACTTTATACGTTGTGATTTTTATCTCTCCGTCGTCTGTATGAAGAATATCTTTAATGTCTTTTCGCTGTATAGTAGAATTGAGATTTTCTGCAGATATTTTTTTTAAAGGATCAATGTAAATTAAACTTTTGGGTGATTCTAGCTTTATCCAACCTGTATCACTTATTAAATAATAAGAATTATTAATTTCAAAGAAACTGTTTTGACCGCTTTTTCTCAGATTACTAATGGTTTGGTTAAACCTCAATTTTTCTAAAACATTTTCAAAATTATTGACAGCAGATGCAAATGAAAGATCACTGCTAAAAATAAATTGTGAAAAAGAATCTATATCAGAAGCCTCATCAGCTTTTTTAATTCCAAAATAATATATCGTGTTAATGCTTCCTTTTGTAAATTCTGCCCAATTTTCAGTTTGAGTGAAAGGTAGATAGCCCTTTTTTCCTAATTTAATTTTAAACTTTATACCCTCTTTATTAGTATATTGTAACTTACCGATAAAATAACCCTTAGAATCAGTTTTTGCAATAACATCTCCTTTTTCATTATAAATGTCAACATTTTCTATAGGAAGGAGAGATTTTGAATCAAAAACGATTCCTGCGATATTAATTATTTTTTCATTCTCTGGCTGGCTGGCATAAACTGGTGAAAGAAATATATTTCCAATAAGAAAAATAAAAACTGTTACAAAATTTTTCATGTTTATATTGTTTTTTAATTAAATTAAGAATCGCTGGCTTTTAGCTTGAATGGGAACTATTAGTTTCCTAATTCTAACTGATTTTTTACTAAAGAAAAATACTTTTCTCTTGTCACAATGAGTTCTTCATGAGTTCCTATTTCCGTTATTTCTCCTTTTTCCATTACAATGATTTGATCCGCATTTTTAACTGTACTTAAACGGTGGGCTACAACCACAACTGTTCTTCCTATAAAGAAATCTCTTAAATTATTTAGGATTTCTTTTTCTGTATTTGCGTCTAAGGAGCTGGTAGCTTCATCAAAAAATAAAAACTCAGGGTTTTTATAAACTGCCCTGGCAATTAACACCCGCTGGCTTTGCCCTCCGCTCAATTGCATTCCGACATTACCAATTTTTGTTTCTGAACCTAGAGGTAAAGATTCTATAAAATTATCTAAGCAAGCAACTTTTAATGCATTTTCAAGTTTCTCTACATCTATAAACTCATTTTCACAAAGAGCAATGTTGTATTTAATAGTTCCAGAAAAAATATGTCCGTTCTGAAGTACGGCACCACATTTATTTCTCCAATGATCAGGATCTAACCTTGAAAAATTATCCTCACCAAGAAATAAATTTCCAGAAGTTGGCAGGTAATATTTCATTAATAATTTCATTAATGTAGTTTTACCGCTTCCACTGGTACCAACAATTGCAGTCACTTTATTCTTTGGGATTGCAAAAGACAAATTATTAATTACAAATGGATTAAAGCTTCCTGGATATTTAAAAGAAACTTTATCTAAAATAATATCATTAATATCTATATCACTTTCGGGTGTTTCTTGGTCATTTTCATTTGATACCTTAAAGACATCCTCAATTCTTTTTTGAGATATCAAAGCGTCCTGGCCATCTTTTATATTGTTAATCAGATTAATAATAGGCCCGCTTAATTGCCCGAGAATAAATGAGATACTTAATAAAGTACCTACAGTCATTTGTGAATTTATTATAAAATATGCACAAAGTGCAATTATTGTTATTTCTTTAAATTTCAAAAGAAAATTAGCACCAGATAATTGGTAGGCGTTGAGATATAAAGACTTTAATTCTAACTCATTTAGACTTCTTTGTAATCTTAAAATTTTTGATATAATAGTGTTCTGAGCCTGATTGACCTTTATTTCAGGCATGTTCATTATAAATTCGTACAGATTGTTACTATTGTCTGATTGCTTTATAAATAATGAATATTCTAAAGCAGCTCTCTTTTTTAAGAAAAAGGAAATCCAAATAACAGATAAAGTACTTAATACGGCAAATATTAAAAAAACTAATTTGTTTAAAGAAAACAGGATGCCACTAAAAACAATTAAATTAAGAGTATTAATAAAAAAGCTAATTCCCTTCCATGTAAAAAAGGTTTGTAATTTTGATAAATCACCTAACCTAAGCAGCGTATCTGTATTTAGTCTCGTATCAAAATAGTTTACAGGTAGTTTTATCAGTTTATTAAGAAACTTTTCTTTAAGAGTTATCGATAAATTAAAGTTTAGTTTTGTTAATATGAAATCGCTTATAAACTGTGATACAAAATTTCCCATAAATAATAGAAACTGTGTAAGCAAAAGAATAATAACTAAATTGAGAGATTTGGCTATTATTCCATCATCAATTATTCTTTTAAAAATAATAGGAATGAGCCAGTTGGTACCAAGCCCCACAATCAATAGCAGAAGGGAGAATATGTATCTGTAATTATTGTTCTTAAGAAAACTAATAAGATGATTGATCACAGTACTGTGGTAAAAGGGCTTCTTTTTATGGTCAGTAAAAGTGTTTTTTTCAATAATTTCCTCAAAATCATCTTTAGGCTGAAAGATCAAACAAACTCCTTTTGCCTCGTTTCCAATCCATTCTCTTATTATCAGTTCTTCTTCTATTTTAATTTTCCCGTAGCCAGGATCTGCGATATAATAATTTTTTTTACCTTTTTTAGTGGTAATATTATACAATACTACATAATGATCTTGCTTCCAAAATAAAATTGCGGGTAAGGGGATTTCTTCAAGCTGATCTAAAGTAAGTTTTAAACCATGAGATTCAAAACCTACTTTTTCACCACCATCTAAAATGTCTTTGACTGAGACTCCCATTCTTGTTATTCCGCAGGTTTCTTTTAATTCTTTTACAGGAATATTTACCCCATAAGAATTTAGAACCATTGATAAACAAGCCGGCCCACAATCATTACTTTCAAGTTGATTAACAAATTTAAACTTCATCTAAAACTAAAGCTTCTACTATTCCTTTTATTTTAGATATTACAACATCATCTTTTAATCGATCATCACCGTAATATACACAGTATTCTGTTTGACTTTCTTCTGCTTCCATAGCGTGCTGTGAGCAGCCTCCATTACAAATTGGAAGTAATCTGCAAGATAAGCATGGTTTATTTTTAAATTTTGTATTCATTCTTCTCTCAAGATAGTCATCTTCCCATATCAAATCACCTGATTCATTAATATAACCGGCTCTTTTGGCTGTTGTAAAATCCCTGGCAGTACATTTGAATAGATCACCATTATAATTAATAACAGCACTGTTTCTTTTATCTGCATAACATGAGTTTCGAACATTATCAGGAGTCATGTGACTAACCAGAATCCCATTCTCTTTGATTTTGTCTGTATTTTCATCTACGACTGTATTTATATTATCATTCTGTGAGTCCTGCCACACTCTATGGAAATCCATTAACAAGTATTTTTTCTTGATATCGGCTGGGATATCTTGAAACTCTTCTGATATTTTATAGGTATCAGCAATATTTTCTGATGTATAATTTACTCTAAGTCTTACAAAGAAAGAATTGTTTATTAGGCGCTTTATATTTTTTACAATTTCCTCATAGGATCCCTTTTTTGCATTTACAAATCTTACTTCATCATGTTTTTCTTTGTAACCATCCAGAGTAATTTGAAATGAAGGGGTTATTTTACGGGAGTTAAAAAAATCAATAAAGTAGTCATCTATCAGATAACCATTTGTGGTAAAACTAACAGAATAGTCCACAAGATTTTTCACACATTCATCCTGAAGTTTTTCGATAACAGGAACTACATCTTTTTTAAAATAAAGTAAGGGTTCCCCTCCAAAAAATGCTAACTGGAAGTATTTCATGGCAGGGTTTGATGTTGTTTTTTCAATAAACTTCCCCACTTTATCAATCATACTTTGAGAAAACTTAGATGTTTTTACGTGCGTTTCATAGCAATACCAACATTTAAAATTACAATTCATTGTAGGATTAATGGTAAGCAGGAAATTAGAGTGGTTTTCATCAACAGATTTTGCAAGTTGCTTTACTTTTTCAACTTCTTCAATTTCGTTAGCGATAATGAATTCCTCTGCGACCAGATAATCGTAAAAGGTGGGATGTACCTCTTGTAAATTTTCTATGTTTTCGTTTTTTGAAGCTTCAAGTAGATCCTTCAATATAGGATCGATTACTAAAAATTTTTGGTTGAAAGAATTATATAAATAATATCTTTCGTCTATGTATACGATAGAGTTAAATTGACTATATTTCATAACTTAGTGATAAGAGACTGTCTCAAAAGACAAAATAGTACTCTTTGAATTTCCAGATATAAGGAATTTAAGAAGTATACTTTTGAGACAGTCTCAATTTAATTAAACATAACAGTTTTAATACAGGGTGTATTTGAGCTTATAGATGAATCCAGAAAATCTTGATCACAATAGTATGATAAACTTGTTTCAATACAACTGCTAATCTATCATCTGGATAGTAGTTTTAATTCTAACCAATAACAACTTTGATATTAATGGTGTGAATAATATAATCTACTATAAATCAATGCTATAAATATAAAATTTTCATTATTGCCACCTCTTATAGAGTATTTGGCTGAAAAGTTTTATTCTTATTTTCCACAACCTGATACGCAGTTTACGTTTTGTCCTTGTCCACATCCATCTTTACAGTTTCCTCCTGCACAGTTATTACTAGTACCTGTACCGTCATCAAGTCCTGTTTCCGGATTAGAAATTGTATGGGAAAATCCTCCCAATAATTGTTTCCCTTGTGATTCTGAAATTTTTTCAAAACCAGTTAAAACCACAGTGGTTTTACTTTTGATTACTTTTTTCATGGTTAAACTTTTGTTTAAATTACTAATTATGATCTATATGTAATAAATCTTAGAATTCCTGAAAAGCTGCAAATTGCAAACAGCTTTGTTATAAATAATTGAATTGTGAATGCCTTAATTTCCGCATTGAATGCAGTTTAGGTTTTGTAGTATTCCACACCCTGCTCTACAGTTTCCTCCTTGGCAATTATTAGTAGTGCCATCATCAGGATCGAGCCCGGTATTTGGGTTAGTAATTGTATGGGAGAACCCACCCAACAAATGTTTCTTTTGTGATTCTGAAATTTTTTCAAAACCATTTAAAACCACAGATGGTTTATTTTTGATTACTTTTTTCATGGTTAAATTAGTTTATTGAATTTTAAAATGCTTACCTAGATTATAAGATAAAAGTAATTTTATTATCAAATATTCTTTATTCTGTAAGGATTTTTAAAGTCTTTCAAAAATAAATATTATACTTATATATCCATGCTGCTTGAATAAATTTGTAATAATTCTAAATAGATTTTGTTTGGTTGAATTAAAAAACGTCATTTTGCTATTATGGAAATGAAAATAAAAATTTAAACATGTTTATTTTGTGGTAATATAAGGTTTAATGATGTTGTAACTTCAAATGAAAATAGCATTTATCTTTTATATTTAATATATTATTAAATTAGATATAGTAAACCCTGTTAATTTTTATTTTATTATTAAAAAAACCTACCCCGAAAGGTAGGCTCTTGATTGAAGCTAAAAAAATAAATTAAGGATGTTCATTTCTTGCTCTGATGACCAGATTGACTAAATCTGAGCCGCCACTTGCAAAATTATCACTTGGATTATGGGCACTTTGAGTAGCCACAGCATAGGGAGAACCGTCCCAATATCCCCAGAAAGGACCCCCGCTTTGTCCAGGCCATATATCTGCTTTATGGCTCATGCTTTCATTGTCATCAGCACTCCAGAAATCCCCATCCAGAGCGATACCTGTCTGGTAGGTTGGTCTTTGAGTTCCTGTAAGATCTCCCGGATAACCTGCGTGAGTCCAGTAAGCACCTCCATCCCAGGAATCGGAATATGATTTTGAGCCTAACCAGCCTGTGCTGTTTCCGATAGGTCTGTCTAATACAATCACTACATAATCATATTGGATCTCTGTAGAGTCGATAGTAGGGCCTGCTACTTTATACTTGTAATACGTTAATGTACCCCAAGCCGTTCCGTAAGGAGCGCTTCCATTGTAATACATTGGCGTGAACTTCAGCCATCCTGTTGTATTATTAGGCTGCCAGTCTACAATATGAGAACAGGTAAGAAGGTGTCTTGGCCCGATCATCACACCGCTTCCTGAACCTAAAGAGCTTTCTACTCTTCCAACGCATCTCCACGGATAGGCTGTAGAATTATATACCTTTCTTTGATCTGCTCCGAAAATAGTTCTTGCATTTTCCGGAGTCAGGAAAGAATCTCTTTCAATAAACTTAGGCTTACGGTCTTTTTTAGGTTCCAGTTTCGGATTGTATTCAAAATCAGCATGAGTAGGGTAGAAATGGTCTGTTTCCAGAGCTCTGTTTTCCGCTGTTTTTTCATCCATAGGCATTCCTATTGTTTTCATTCCTTTAGGGAAAGTTCTTCCGTTAATGGTTTCCATAGCGGGACGCTGGCTGAATAACTTTTCAATTACAGATGGTTTTTCAGTTGATTTTGCTTTAACGGTTCTAAGTCTTAAAACCTCTTCAGCGGTCATTGGGTTGTTGTTTTCAATGTTAGACATGATTATTATTTTTAATCTAGTGTGTTCCTACTCTTTTGATGGCTTTTCGGATTCCGCCGGTAATGGTTGTATGATTAAGTGAATATTTTTTGTGAAAATTCTGCAGTAATGCTTTCAGTTTGGTTGATTTGAGCTGCTCCCATAGCTGCTAATGCAATAGCCACCTGTTTGTCAAGTGTTTTGCGGACGATATTACCATTGGTAGCTCGTAATATCTTACAGAAATGATAGGTGAAATACCCTCGTATTTGTCCGCTGATATTTCCTTCCATTGACACTTGATTGTCTTTTGCTGCTGCCCATAATGTGTGATTCATTCCGGCAACAGGGACTAATGCTTTAGTCAATACAGTTGATTTTTTTGAACTTTTAGAAGTCTCCATTTCACTGGCATACGTCAGATAAAACTCGTCTTCGAGCATTGGTGGAATATAACGGGCAGTTTCATTAAGTAAATCCGCTTCCAGTCCCAGATCCATTTTTCGGGTTCCTGTTCCGGAATAACAGCAGTCGAAAATAACTTCCATATTCACTCCGGCTTTTAGCTTGCTGAGAACGGTTTTAAAATCATCATCACGAATGACCCCTGCACTGGCATAATCGTGAGGGCAAATCGCCTCATCTAGACCGTCCAGTTCAAGATCTGTTCCGATATTAGCCACTCTGGTTCCGTGTCCCGAATAATAAAAAACAAGAGAATCTCCTTTTACACTTGTGCTGATCATGGATTTCAGATAATTCAATATATTCGCTCTTGTTGCATTTTGATTGGTAAGGATTTTAATCTTTGCGGGACTAAAACCACAGATAACCAATGTGTTTGCCATATCTCTCGCATCATTTACACAGCCATTAAGATCCGGACCTCCGTATCCGATGGGTGCATAATCATTAATACCTACGATAAGTGCTTTTTTCATTGTATTAGTTTTAAAAATATTCCCTACTCTGTTTCGGCTTTTCGGGTTCTGCCTTTTGGTGTTTGTTTTTTTCTATGACAAAATTCCGTCATTCTGAAGGACAAAAACAGAGGAGAAAACCGTATTTTGAAAAAGGGAAAACACCTTTTGTGTTGTATATGAGCGTGTTATGGAATGAAAAATCCGGCAGCTTGAAAAGCTTCCGGATCCGTGAATAGAATGTAAAAATATTTGTTTATAGAATGAGAAATGAGTTTAAAAAGTTGGAATATTCAATCAGCACAGATCATGTTTCAAAGCAAAAAGAACCAGACCAGCTCTGTTTTTTATATCCAGTTTTACAAAAACCGAATCTCTGTAGCCGTCAATGGTTTTGGGACTGAGGCACATCTTGTCAGCAATTTCTTTGTAGGTAAGTTCGCTGCAGGCCCATTTTATAAATTCTTTTTCTCTGTCTTTCAGTTCCGAAAGCAGGGAGGCATTTTTAATTTCCTCTGTTTTTACTTTCAATAATTTCTGAGCAACAAAATCTGTATAAAAACTGCCTTTCTCAAATACAGTATCGATGGCCTGAAACAGAATAGAGGGCTGCATATCTTTCAGCAGATATCCTTTAGCTCCTGCTTTCAGCATTCTGATGAGAACTTTTTCATCATCATCCATGGTAAGAGCAATCACTTTTATATCGGGATAATGCTCGGTAAGCCATTCTGTAGTTTCTATACCGTTTTTATAAGGCATATTAACATCCATCAACACTACAGCGGGTAATTCGGAAGCATTTTCTATACCTGCAATAAATTCTTCTCCATTAGGATGATTCATAATTACCCGATATTGAGTGTTTTCTGTGATCATATTCTCCAGCGCTTTGGAGATTAAGGTATGATCATCAACGATCGCTATGGGAATAGTTTTCATAATAAATTTTTGTGATAGGTTATCAAAGTTTGTGTTCCTTTATTCAGTTCTGAGTGTATAGACAGTTCAGCATGAATCAATTTGGCTCTCAGTTCCATGTTTTTTAATCCTGAGCCATCCTGAATACTGCTGGTATCAAAGCCTCTTCCGTTGTCGGAGATGCTGATGTGTAATTTTTCACAGTCATCTTCTATCTGTACGGAAACATTCTTGGCTTTGGAGTGTTTTAGAATATTATTGATACTTTCCTGGACAATCCTGAAAAGGATGAGACCATGTTTTGGAGAAATATCAATATCCTGCTTTTGAGTAATGAATTCTATTTTTAATAATTTCAGTTTTTGTATCCTGCTGACTTCTCTTTCTATAGATTCTGCCAATCCGAAATGAATAATCTGTTCAGTAATCAGTGTTTTTGATAGGTTTCGGATGTCCTGTATGCATTCTCCCAATAGTTCATTGAGCTCAATCAAATCTTCTTTTTCTGTATTTTTGAGTTTGGTAATCAATTGATTTTGTCTTAGCCGGACCACAGAAAGCTTTTGCCCCAAATCATCATGCAGTTCCTGCCCGATATAATTGAGGGTCTGCTCTTTCATTTCCACCTGTGAAGTAGCCAGTTCCTTTTCAAACCGGAGATCTTTTTCCTTTTGCTCTATTACCAGCGTTGTTTTTTTCTTGATAAAAACCACATAAATAAAGATCATTGTCAAAACAACGATGAATAAAGTAATCGTAAAGATGATGACCAAATTATTCTCTTCCATATCTAAGAAGTCTTTATCGGGTTTTTTCCTGTTTTTTCCCTAATAAACCGAATATCAGGATACTGTTGCTGATCAGATTCAGCATAAATAAAATGAAGAAATAAATACTTTCTGAAACCGTAGTTCTGAAAAACAGAATCGGGATACTTCCGATAAAAAAGATCAGCAGTGCCACTGATATCCAGAATGGCAGATAATTATTTATTCCCAATATCTTATCTGAGTTAAAAGTCTGGTACAGAAATAAAATAATAGAAAATAACAACAGGAGAATGTCCACATACAACATGTTAAAAGAAAAATGATGAAGCAGATCATCTTCCGAGTAAAACATGAAACCAATATTAAGGACAAAAAGAATCAGAATGACAGTCTGTATCTTTTTGAGCAGCGGAACATACAGTAATTGGTAATAATACAATAAATACAGAAAAAAGACAATCATTAAAAATCCAATCACATAAAAGATGTCCGTAGGCATACTTGTAAACCGATAGTAGAAATAACAGAAAATATCGATCAGGGAAAACAACAGATATCCAATGATAAAAAACAAATTTTCTTTTCCGGTTTTTCTATATTTGATGATCATTAAAACCATTACTATAATGGATATGATTATCGATATCTGTTTCCCTGTTTCAATATTCCAGTTCATAATTTTGTGTTTTTAAGGCATTGTTCCTGACAGCGTTTTTGGTGGTGGTGCCAGATTGGTCATATTCATAGATTCTATAGAAGGCACATCTGTATTTTCTTCGGTGGAGGCAGATCTGGCCATTGCATTGGTTCTTTCTCGTTTTTGGGAGGTAGGAACTAAAAATATAGTCTGATAGCCTGCATATTCCGGTTTTGCCATTCTGTTTTTAGGATGATTCAATGGGTACTTTCCCATGTAAATCCTGATTCCCGGATTTTTTAATTTTTGCTTCTTGGCACTTTCTTTTACATACTTTATATAACCTTCCATATCTTCCAGCGAGAACCAGTACCATCGCGAGTCGGGTTCGCCGTTTCTGGACTTCATGAGCACTTCATGGTTGGTTCTTGTGTATTCATCAAAAAGAACTCTGCCTTCACGATAGCTGATCAGTTTCTTTTTATAACTGTTACTAACGGGTTCTTTAGGTGGTTCTGAGCAACGGGTACAGCTTAGCAGACAAAAAGCCAGAATAAGCGCTGCACACAAAGGTGTTAAAATCTTAGTAAAAAAGTAAGTTTTCATTTTTATGGTGTTTAATTTTATTGAACAAAATTAGCTAACGGTACAACTATAAAAAAGAGGGAAAACACTGTTTTTATCCTTTATTAAATTTACGACTTTTTGATATTCAGTTGAATAAGATGTTCTGATTTGTTTTTGTTTTAGAAAAATATTCCAGTTGAGCTCCTCAAAATAGAAAAATCGGGCTCTCGGTTTATTTGTAAATCTTCTGGAATTGTACATGAAAAAAACAGGACCGGAAATCATTTTTCCGGTCCTGTCAAACAAGATTAAGTGTAAAATTTAGCCTTTAAAGGCAAAAAGGATAATTCAAATTGAGAACAGATTTTTATTGATTCTTAATCTATGTTTAAGGGAATTGACAGTAATGGTATTTTATTTTTGTAAGCCATAATAGCTGTTTTACTTCGATGGAAAAGAGACTCCACAAGGTTATATTTGTACGGAACCATTGTCAGAAGATCAGGATTGGTAAGTCTTATTTCCTCTTCAATAGCCTTGATGACCTCGATGGATTGAATCATTTTAAAACTATACTTAATGTCATCCAGATCATATCCGGAGTTCAGATCAATATCATGAATAACCTCAGCAAAATCCTCCAGGCTTTCACTTACATTGAATACCTCAACCTCAGAATTAAATTCATTAATAAAATAATAAATGTCATTCATGGCAGACCAGGTCATACTTTTGTGAGTGTCATAAGCAAAAAGAATCTTCCTGATTCCTGTATATTCTATATGGGCCGGAACAATGAGTATAGGTTTCTTTATTTTATGGATTGCCCTTGTAACACTATTTCCTAAAAGCTTTTGCTCAAGCGTTTTTTCTGCCATTCCCATCACAACAAAATCACATTCGTTGAGTTGTATGCAGCTTTCAAGTTCTTCAATAAAATTGCCGGAAGCCAGATGGTGCGCGGTCTCTATAGCATACAAAGTATTAAGTTCGGTTGCTTTATCTTCCAGTTTTTTCTGATTTTTAAGCGTTTGAGTGTAGAAAAAATCAGCAGAGGCTTGTGCATTCAAAGCATGAATAGAAACGGTTTGCAGATTAAAAAGGATAATCCTGTAATTATTCTCTTTAGCTATAGATGCTGCATAATGAGTCGCATTTTCGGCTTCGTGGGAAAAATCTGTGCAGACAATTATTGTTTTCATTGTACCGGATTTAATACTGCAAAACTATGGTACACAGCGGTTCACTGGCTGTAAAAATAGGGTGACATTGCATAAAATGATGATGAAATGTCTTTTTCAGGTGATGAACCGTCACCTCCATTTGAACACTGCTATTTTACGTTTCAGGTCCCGTTTTGGTGGTCTCGCCTAAAATAGAGAATATGCATATAAAATCTATTTCTATATTTACATTCATAAAATCCCGGATATGAATAGGATTTCTACCATAAGGAAAAATATAGTACGGAATAAGAAGATTCTTTCCACCATGAAAAGAAGGCTCGTAATCTGGGCTGTAGCAGTGGTCACCTTCTGTGTTTTTTCCTACCTTATTGATCCCTTTGATCCTGTTTGGAAAGGATATCTGGACGCTCCAGTGAAGATGATTCTGGAAGATGCCACCTGGATTATTCTTTTTTCCATCATTATTTCAGAGGTCAGTATATTTATAGACAGAACACTCAATAAGTGGCTTCCCTGGAGCAACAGAACCGTAAAACGACTGTTTATTCAGTGTTTGCTCCAAATCGTGGGAAGTGTCATGATTGTGATCATTATTAATGCCATTGTAGACTGTACTTCAGTGACATTACCCGAAATGGACTCCCGAAAAGAATATACACTCCTGGGGCAATGGATCGCAACTAATATTGTAATATCATTGATTATCAGTGCTTTTAATACCGTAGATTATTTATTGGAAAACTGGAAAAAAACAGCAGTAGAAGCCGCCCAGCATAAACTGAGAGCTTCCAAACATAAGCAGGCAGCCATGGCGGCAGAGCTTCAGGCGCTTAAGCTTCAGATAGACCCCCATTTTATTTTCAATAACTTAAGTGTATTGTCGGAACTCATCCTGGAAGACCAACAGTTAGGATATGATTATTCCGAGAAATTTGCGAGAGTATACAGATACCTTTTAGTCAATTCCAAAAAAGATATTATTGCAGTAGAAGAGGAACTCAAATTTTTAGAATCCTACATCTTTCTGATTGAAAAAAGAATTGGTGAAGGTGTTATATTTAAAATAGATATTCAGGAAGAATACAGATCCAGATTTACCCTGCCGCTGTCTTTACAATTACTGGTTGAAAATGCTATTAAGCATAATCAAACCTCTAAAATAAATCCTTTGGAAATCCATGTTTATACAAACTCAGAAGGAGAATTAGTCGTTTCTAATACGTTTTTACCTTTGATCAATAAGCCTGATTCCTCAGGAGTAGGACTTACCAATATTATTGCCCGGTACGAAATTTTAGGATATCCTAAACCTGTTATCGAAAAAACTGAACATAAATTTATTGTAAAACTCCCATTGATATGAAGATTAATAAAGTTTTAATCGTTGAGGACGAAAGACCCAATGCCGACAGGTTAAAAAGACTGTTGTTGAAGCTAAGACCCCATATCGAAATTCTGTCTGTGGAAGACTCAATAACCTCCACAGTACACTGGCTTGAAAATAATGTTGTTCCGGATGTTATTATGATGGATGTACGCCTTGCGGACGGACTCAGCTTTGAAATATTCAATAAGCATGAAGTTAAAAGTGCCGTTATTTTCACTACAGCCTATGATGAATATGCAGTACAGGCATTCAAATACAACAGTGTAGATTACCTTCTGAAGCCCATTGAAGAAGAAGAGCTGGATGCTGCTTTAAAGCGCTACGAAACCTTTATGGAAAGCGTTCCGGTAGTAGGATCAGCCATTGAAGGACTGCTGAATTATATTCAGCCGAAAGATTACAGAAAACGTTTTCTGATCGCTCATAGAGATGGATACAAAACCGTTCTGGCAGAAGATATTCTATACTTTTATACCGAATTGGGAATCAGCAAGGCCATGCTGAATACCGGAGTAGTAGAGAATGTACCTCAAACGTTGGAAGAGCTTGAAAAACAGCTGGATCCAAAATTCTTTTTCCGCGCCAACAGACAATTTATCATCCATATCAATTCCGTCAAGCAGATTTTTAATCACTTTAATGGAAAACTAAAGCTGGAACTGAGAAAACATCCTGATATGGAAGTCATTGTAAGTCGCGAAAAGGCTTCCATTTTCAAGTCCTGGATGGATTATTAATTCTTTAAAAATATAAACGAGATTGCTTTTACCCAAGGCAATCTTTTTTTTCGTTTTACTTGTGAAATACATTAATTTCTCCTGAATGATTTCACTCTTATTTCCACCCGAAAATCTCTTTTTTATCAGAATTATAAAGGAAAATAGCTGTTTTCCTTTCATTTTTGGTATCATACGCTTCACCTGCAATTAACGACACTTCACCCAACTTCTGAATGAATATCACTATAAGATGAAGTTATTTTGCTCCTGTAAAATTTAAAAACTCATGTTATGAATTACAGAAAAGGATATCTGGTACTTTCACTTACTGCAGCAGCGATACTTTATTCGTGCGGTTCCGGAAACGGTCAGGAAAACGCCCAGCAGATGCAGCAGGCATTGCCTACAGATTTTATCCAGGTGAAGTCCGGAGATGCTGATGTGTCTACAGGATACCCGGGAAGCATAGAAGGGCAGGACAATGTAGATATTAAAGCACAGGTGACAGGCTATCTGGAAGCAGTATATATCAAAGAAGGACAGTATGTAAGTAAAGGACAGACCCTTTTCAGAATAAATCCATCCGTATACAACGAGCAGGTAAACACCAATGCTGCCGCCTTGAAATCTGCTATTGCAGCACAGGAAACGGCAAGACTTGAGGTTGAAAAGCTGAAACCTCTTGTAGAAGGAAAAGTAGTTTCTGATATGCAGTTGAAAACCGCACAGGCAAGCTATAAAGCAGCATCAGCACAGGTTGCACAGGCACAGTCATCATTAGGATCATCAAAGATTAACGCCAATTTTACGTATATCAAAGCACCGGTGAGCGGATACATAGGAAGGATTCCAAATAGAGTAGGAAACCTCATCAGTCCTTCAGATGCATCACCTCTGACAACACTTTCAAGCATAAACAGCGTGAATGTGTATTTTTCAATGAATGAAGCTGATTTTATTTCACACAGCAAAGCGTCTGCATCAGGAAATACTGTAGAAAATGTAGAGCTTATCCTTGCAGACGGTTCCACCTATTCTCTTAAAGGAAAACTGGAAAATGCCAGCGGAAACTTCGACAGAAATACCGGAAGTATTCAGATGAAGGCTGTTTTTCAAAATCCCGATAAATTATTAAGAGCAGGAGGAACAGCCAGAGTCATGATTCACAATGCGCTGAATGGGGTAGTCAAACTTCCGAAAACATCGGTGAAAGATATTCAGGACAGATTCTTTGTCTATAAACTGAATGGTAAAGATAAAGTGAAAATGACTCAGATTACTGTTTCAGGAAGTACCTCTCAGGATTACTTCATCAAAGAAGGCGTAAATGCAGGAGATAAGATTGCCATCAACAGAATTGATGCCCTTACGGACGGAGCACAGGTTGTGGCGACAACAGTTCATTTGAAATAGTTGTATAACCATTCTTAGAAAATTCAAAAATGTTAAAAAAAATAATAGACCGTCCGGTA
>Ga0157370_10002632_pt1 | contig 21581 bp, 12 predicted proteins | sample C35metaG_FD_113463 | JGI IMG/M metagenome (GOLD analysis project Ga0157370, IMG submission 113463) | Corn rhizosphere microbial communities from Kellogg Biological Station, Michigan, USA - C3-5 metaG | ecosystem: Host-associated > Plants > Roots > Rhizosphere > Soil | place: USA: Michigan...
GCCAATTACCGCATTTTAATGGCCAGATCGAAAAACTATAAAAACATGTTCGATCCATCAACCCGTTTTATGCGTGGCAGATTAGAAAACGGAGACTGGATTAAACCCTTCAACCCACAATATCCTTACTACGAATACATGTACCGTGAAGCAAACGCCTGGCAGGTCTCTTTTTATGCACCGCACGATATGCCGGGGCTGATTGAACTTTATGGTGGAGCTGCAGGTTTTGAATCGAAATTAGATTCGTTATTTACTGTGCCCTGGAATCCGAAATACATTGCCCGCAACGTAGAAACCATGATTGGCCAATACTGTCAGGGTAACCAGCCCGACCACGAGGCTCCGTTTGCCTATACTTTTATTGGTAAGCCCGAAAAATCGCAGAAAATAATCGATAAGATTTTAAACGAATTATATGGCATAGGTACTGATGGTTTAGCACTGTCGGGTATGGACGATGCCGGCGAAATGTCGGCCTGGTACGTATTCAGCGCTTTAGGTTTATATCCATTTTCGGCTACCGACCCCAAATATATTGTAACTGCACCCTTGTTTGATGAAGTGAAATGGAAAACCAGTACCGGAAAAACCTTAACGATTACCAAGCCCGGAAAGGGAAGGGGCATTAGCCAGATTAAGGTAGACGGTAAAACGAATGAGGGCTATTTTATTTCGCACGATCTGTTTAAAAACGGCGGAAATGTGCTGATCGAAACTAAATAACAATATTTGCTTTTGCATTTTAACAGTCAGGCTTTAAACAGCCTGACTGTTTTGTTTTAATACCCCGTTTTAAATTCGAAAACACCAGGTACCAGCTGGATTAGCGACGATAAGGCCATCCAAAACCCTTATTACCCTAAAAACATGCTTACTTGTAGCGAGGTTAAAGCCAGTATTTAAGAAAATAAATAATTTTTAATGATGAAAAGCGGCTATCTGGATAGATGCCGCTTTTTTTATTGATTATTTGAGACAGAAGAGCGTGCCGAAACCTGCCCGTTTTTTTAGTTATAAAGCCCCAGCTCTGCTAAGGATGCGAACTGCAAACCATCGTGTGCGTTATTGGCAATTACTTTAAGATATCTTAAGGTTTTGGTACTGCCAAAGGCAAAATATTGTGCGCCGCCGGCATTTTGGGCTACGTAATTGTTTACCGCAGTAAAAGTTACGTTATCGGTACTGGTTAGCACCTGGAAATCTTTAATTGCCCTGCTTAATCCGCTTCGCTGAACTAAACTTAATCCTTTTGCCGATTTGGAAGAACCCAAATCAATTACAATCTGGTGTGGATAGCTGGTAGCAGTGCTCGTCCACCTCGAATGCCAGTAGGTACTGTAGCTGCCATCAATTAAAGTAGCAGCTCTGCCGTTAGTAGCACCTTCGCCACTGGTTTCTTCAGAACTGAAAGAGTTGATGGTCCAGCCGGTTTTGCTCAACTCGGTTAGTGGTGCAACGTTATCCTGCAGGGTAGAAGGATCGGTAGTTGGAGCAGGTAAGCCTAATGCAGCCATATCTGCATAAATTTGCGTGGTAGCTGCTGAAGTTGATAAATTTAAACCCCATTTCTGGAAGAAATAACTCAGGTCCTTACCCGATATGTTACAGGCTTTCAGCATAAAGTAACGAAGTTTTGCATCATCGTTGGCTAGTGTCGGGTTCTCTACACGCATGTTTTTGGCCAGTGTTCTGTAGAAATTATCGCCATAGGCCAGGGTTAATTGCTGGAACATGGCTAACCTGATCCAAACGTCGGTTAGAGGATTGGCATAGCTGGTCGATCCGTTAAAATCTTTGGTGCCATCGGCTTTGCCTAAATAGGTGAAAACTTTTGGCCAGGTACCATCATTTACGAGCCTGTTTATAGAAGGGGTAAGGGTACGCTGCACATATAAACTGTAAAGGTTAACGGTAACTTCGCCCAAAGTACCCCAACGCCACATCATCTGGTGCTGGTGGCCTAACTCATGCCACATGCCCCAGCCATTGGTACCCACGCTGCTTAAGGTTAAAATGGCATTTACATCTGAAGTGATGTAAGCTGTACGGTAATCGTAAGCGAAGAAATAATAAGCCGGATCTTCGTGCTGGGTAAGCAAATAAGTATGTACGTTTTTTGCATGTGCCGGCAATGAATTATCCAAACCATTCAAATCATCTTCGAGGGCAATTACCTGGGTAATTTTATTCAATATCGCGGCCTGGTCTTCTGTTTGGTACTGTATTGCTTTGGTGCGCGAAACAACAATAAAACAATTGCTACCCTCCAGTACTACATCAGGTGTGGTGTAGGTTTGCAATTGATTAATCCAGTCGGAATTTGTACTTACCCCAAGTTTAAAATAAGGTGCATACTGGTAACCACTGTTAAAGGTTAGTTTAGCGGTTGATCCGGTAGTGGCATTGGTATACCTGATCCACAATAAACCACCCACTGCATTGGTAATGGTATTGGTTCCGGCGGTTAACTGTACAACGGTTGGTTGGGTATTCCAGGTGCCATACCTGGAGTAGGTACCAATCAATAATTTAGGTAAACGGGTGCCCGCTGTTTGTTCTACTGTAATATCAAGGGTAGCGTTTGGAGCCATGTATAAACCGGTTGCTGTAAAATCTGTTAACTGGTAACCATTTTTTAAACGGTCTCTTTCAATTGAAGCACTGATCTTTTCGGTAACATTAAAAATGTTGGTCTGTGTAGCCGATTCGACTACTGCACCGTTTTTAGGGGCTTGGTTTGTTGCCGCTTCTTCAGGCAATACAGCTGCTTTTTTACAGGCAGCGAAGCACGTTACAGCCAGGGCAGTAAAGAGTAAAAGTTTACTTTTCATGATTAGGTTTTTGTAGGTTAGGTTATAAATGTCCCGAAACTAAAATTAGCTACAGGAGTTAATTGGTTTAGTAGTTGGGGTTAAATAACCTTCAGACAGCACAAATCGGGGTATTAATGCACGGTTATTTAAAAATCTGGTTACAACAAGCTGTTTCTTAATTAATATAAATCACTGAAAGTCAATCGATGATAAATAATAAGTCTTTCTACAATGTCAATCGAATGTATAAAGATTTACAGGCAGATAAAAGAAAAAAGATTGCGCAACCGTTTGATTGCAATAACCAAATAGCCTTGTTATTGCCTGCAGCACTATATAATAAAGGCAGTGGCAGCAGTTTTCGGGATTAAGTACTTGGTTTGTCTTGTATATTCTTAAGCATTTCACAATAATTACATGCATTGCAAGTTCATTTTGAAAAACAGATTTCTTCAATTTTATGCAAGGATAAAAGCCGGGAGGTAACAGCTAAACTATTAACTTATAAAAGTATAGCTGGAAAGACAATACGTTTAAAAGTGGATTAATAGCGCTGAGTTAAATTTCAGTCGATCAAACGTTTGCGCAATACTTGCGAAAAATTAACTTTTATTTATTTCTAAAGTATTGCTTAATATTGATTTGATGAATTTCGATTTTACAAAACCAAACGTGTCGAAATTGATTAAATTATACGCTGTGTTAAACTGCAGTTGATAATTTTAAATTGAGGTCATTCTATTGTTAATGGATAATTATACTGAACTTCCCGACCTGGTACTCATTCAATTAACAAAAGAAGGAGACCAGTTAGCCTTTTCGCATATTTACGAAAGGTATTGGGGAATGCTTTTTATACATGCCAGAAAAATACTCGGTAGCGAAGATGAAGCAAAAGATATTGTTCAGAACCTGTTTTTTAGCCTTTACACCAATATCAGCCACATTGATTTTAAAACTACGCTTTCTTCCTATTTATACCGTTCGGTAAAAAATATGGTGTTAGACCACATCAAACACCAGAAAATTGTTGACCGGTATCTCGAATCTTTTAGTAACTTTTCCGATCATGGAGCACTCATTACTGATCAGGAGATCAGACGGAAAGAGCTGGAAAAAATTATTGAGCAGGGGATTGATGAACTCCCTGGTAAAATGAAAGAAGTATTCGTGTTAAGCCGCAGGGAAAACATGTCGCACAAAGAAATTGCCGAAAAATTAGGCATTACCCAACACACCATTAAAAGTCAGATAAGCAACGCTATTCGCATTTTACGCAATAAAATAGGCGCCTGCCTGATGCTTTTCTGATCTGAAATAAAATATTTTTTTTCTTTCTCATACCATCGCCACTTTCAATCGTCTTAGTTTAACAAGCCTATTGAAATGAACATGGAAGAATCCACCTTTAAAGAACTTCTGCAAAAATACCAGGACGGAAAATGTACTCCGGAGGAGCTAAACATTTTGGAGAACTGGTATCTGGCCGAAGCCCGAAAGCCGATCCCGGAATACAGTGAAACACAACTCGCTGAAGTTAAAACTGCAGTATGGGAGGCTTTTTCAGAAAAAGCAGGTTTTGAAAGCCAAAACCATATACCTGAAAGCAAAACTGTTAAATTATTTCGGAACCTTGGTATTGCAGCAGCCCTTGTTGTGGCACTGGGTATTGGTTTTTATTTTTACAGTGCGCAAAATACCAAAAACAACCAATTGGTAAATCAGCATACTACACCTGTAGTACCGGGTAGCAATCGGGCCTTGTTAACACTTGCCGATGGAACAACAGTAGCACTTGATGACTCTAAAAATGGAGAACTTGCTCAAAAATCGGGAATCCAAATTGTAAAACTGGCAGATGGGCAATTGCTTTACCGCATATCAAAATCAACTCAAAAAACAGGTTTAGAACACCTGTCTAATACAGTACAAACACCCAATGGCGGGCAATATCAGCTTATACTCGAAGATGGCACCAAAGTTTGGCTAAATGCCGCTTCTTCTTTACGCTACCCTATGGCTTTTAGCAACCACGATAGAGTTGTTGAACTCCAGGGAGAAGCATATTTTGAAGTGGCAAAAGATAAGAAAAGAAGATTCGTGGTTAAAACCATACAACAAGAAGTAGCCGTATTGGGTACTCATTTTAATATTAATGCCTATCCCGAAGAAAGTAGTGTAAAAACAACCCTGCTTGAAGGAAGTGTACGCATAGTACAAAAAACCAAAGGAACTGGCGCTACAGTACTTTTAAAACCCGGACAGGCTGCCCAGTTTAATGTCGACCGGTTTGATGTGAAGGAAGTAGATACCGAAGAAGCTGTGGCCTGGAAAAACGGTTATTTCGTATTCGATAACGAAGATCTTAAAACTGCTGTTAGAAAAGTAGCACGATGGTACAACCTCGAAGTAGTGTACACAGGGCAGATTGGAGCAGTTGAAATAGGAGGATCTGTATCGCGTTTCGATAATATTGATCAGGTACTCCAGGTCCTTAGGTTAACGACCAGACTAAATTTCAAAGTTGAAGGAAGGAGGTTAACCATCAGTCACTAAAATTTAGCCTATAAATCGAAGGCGCGGCAACGCCTCCGATTACTGATAAAGGCTTAAAGCAATATTAATTATCACCATAAACCAACTTAGCAAACCAAATGTATGAATTTTAAACAAAAAATCTTGGGTAGGGCATTTTGTGCCCATCGCGGACTAAAACGATACCTTATTATGAGAATCTCTTTGACCATGTTTTTGATGACATCGATCTTTCTACAGATCAGTATCGGTGCTGATGGTCAAAATATTACCCTAAAAGAAAATAACGTAGCACTGAAGGATATATTAAAAAAAATAAAGAAACAGAGCGGCTACAGCTTTATTTATATGGGTAATGTTTTTAAAAATGCGAAACCCGTAAGCATATTAGCCAATAATCAAAGCATTACAGCAGTGCTGGATGATGCTTTTAGAAATCAACCGCTTGATTATACGCTTAGCAATAAAACAATTATCGTTCAGCAGAAAAATAATGTACTGCCTCAAAACAGCAATATTGTACAGCTTAAAGATGTGAGCGGCAAGGTGCTCGATGAAACAGGGAGTCCCTTACCAGGTGCCAGCATTAAAGTTAAAGGGCAAAATGTAAGCACAACAACAGATCTGAACGGGGTATTTACCCTGAAAGGAATTTCAGCGGACGCTGTTTTAACCATTTCTTTTGTAGGTTATGAACCGCAAGACGTGAGCGTGAATACCTCAGGTCAGCTGGTGATTAAACTCAGTCCGGTTTCTGCCAAACTGGGCGATGTAGTGGTGGTAGGTTACGGTACACAAAAGAAAGCCAACCTTATCGGATCAGTTTCGCAATTAACCGCTAAAGACATTAACGACAGGCCTGTATCTTCTTTAGCCAACGCACTTACCGGCCAGTTGCCGGGCGTTACGGTAATACAGCGTAGCGGTCAGCCAGGTGTAGGTACGGGTAACATTCAAATCAGGGGTGTAGGTTCCTTTGGAGCCAATGCAGGTGCATTAATCCTTGTTGATGGCATTCCCGTAAACTCGTTTAATGATATCGACCCCAACGATGTAGCCAATATTTCGATCCTTAAAGATGCCTCGACAGCTGCCATATATGGTTCGCGGGCTGCAAACGGTGTTATTTTGGTTACCACCAAAACCGGAACCAGTAGCGACGGTAAAATTAAAATTGCCTATAACGGTTACACCGGTACACAACGGGCTACAGCTTACCCCGAATTTGTCGATTCGTGGGAGTATGCTACCTTACTTAACGAAGCACAGCCGGGCGCCTATACAGCAGCACAAATCCAAAAATATAAAGATGGCTCCGATCCCGATAATTACCCCAACGAAAACTACATCAAACAGGTATTAAAAAAATCAACTTTTCAAACCGGGCATAATTTATCGCTATCCAATAGTTTAGGTAATACACAATATTTACTTTCAGCCGGTTATCTCTATCAAAATGGTATTGTAGAAAAGAACAATTATAACCGCTACAATATCCGGTTCAATATGTCTAATCAAATTACCCAAAAGCTTAAATTAACCACGCGCCTTTCGGGAGCACAATACATTAATAACGAACCTGCACCGCCAGCCACTTTAGACTGGACGGATATGCTAACCAATATTAGCCAGGTAATCAGGGTACCTGCCATTTATGTAAATAAACTGAGTAATGGAGATTACGGACTGGGGGTTGTGGCTAAAGGTACACCGGTTTCCTATTCAGATAACGAATCTTTTTTTAAAAGCAAACAGACCGATTTATTGGCCAATATGCGTTTGGATTGGGAAGTAATTAAAAATTTAAAGCTCTCTGCAATTGGCGGCTATACTCAGCTAACGGGCAATTCTCAACGTTTTTTAGCCAACCAACGCTTAAACAGTACTGTTACTTTAGGTCCCGGCAGCCTCAACCAATCGAGCTTAAATAATATTTATAAAACATTCCAGCAATTGGCTGAGTACAAGCTGAATTTGGGCACACATGAAATTGGCATTCTTGCCGGTCATTCGTATGAGTTTAATAAAAGCAGCTCACTTTCTGCAAACAGAACAGGTTACAACAGCAATACGCTAACCGAAATTAATGCAGGCGATGCCAGTACACAGAAAAATACCGGAACAGCGGCAGAATATGCGCTCGATTCTTACTTCGCCAGGTTGAATTACAATTACAACAACCGCTACCTGGCCGAATTTACGGTGCGTTACGATGGTTCATCGCGCTTTCCTGATGCATCTAAATATGCAACCTTTCCAGCAGGGGCTATTGGCTGGCGTATTTCAGAAGAATCATTTTTAAAAGATAAACTCAACTGGTTAAGCGACCTTAAAATTAAAGCTTCTTACGGTACACTTGGCAATCAGAACATTGGTAATTACGCTTATCAAAATGTATTGAATGCTGGGTTCAACTATCCCTTCGGCGGCACCTTGTCAACCGGGGTGGCCAATACTAACCTGGTAGATCCAACCATTAAATGGGAATCGACCCGTACAAAGGATGTGGGCATTGAAGGTAGTTTATTTAAAGGAAAACTGGGCTTTAGCGCTACCTATTTCGATCGTTATACTTACGATATTCTGGTTAGTCCGGCCTCCAGTGTATCAACTGTATTGGGCTTTGGCGTTGGCTTGCAAAATTCTGGCCGTTTAAGCAACCGTGGATGGGAATTTACCTTGGATTATAGAAATAACATTGGCAGTTTTAATTACGCAGTAAACGGAAACTTCTCTGTGATCCGCAATAAGGTACTCGATCTGGGTGTAGGTAATATTACCCAACCAAACGGGCTGGTAGGAAACGGATCAACCCTGTTTAATGGCTTCCCGATGAACCTTTATTATGGCTATCAGGCTGATGGTTTGTTTGTAGACGCTGCAGATATTGCCGCTTATCCCAATCAGAAAAGCATTAATCCGAATGTGAAACCAGGCGATATCCGTTACCAGGATATAAGTGGTCCCAATGGTATTCCTGATGGTAAGGTAGATGCTACCTACGACAGGACCGTGCTAGGCAGTCAGATACCCAAATACACTTTTGGCTTAAATCTTTCAGCCAGTTACAAGAAATTCGATTTATCTATCCTGCTACAAGGCATAAGTGGTACCAACGGTTATTTGGATGGTTATGCGGGATGGGCTTTTTACCAGAACGGAAATATCCAGCGTTACCAGGCCGATTCGCATTGGTCGGCTGCCAACCCCGATCCCAATGCCAAATATCCGCGTTTAGAAACCATCTCGAATACAGGTACTGCAAACACCTTAACTTCTTCGTTCTGGATGCTGAACGGTAGTTATTTAAAAGTGAGAAATGTACAACTGGGTTACAAACTTACTTCAGCATCGTTAAAAGCGAAGGGAATTGATGCCTTAAGGGTGTATGCTACGGCGCAAAATCCACTGGCTTTCAGCAAATATCCTAAAGGCTGGGATCCGGAAACCATTACAAGTGGTTCTTACTATCCGATTATGGCGGTATACACACTGGGTTTAAATGTTAATTTTTAATGATTAAGAAGATGAAAATATTATATAAATCTATATTACCAGGCTTAATTGTACTCTTACTGATGGTATCGTGTAGGAAAGAACTGAACAGAGCGCCTTTGGATCAGTTTTCGAGCCAAACATTCTGGGATACGGAACAAAATACCATGCTGGCACTAACCGGGGTATATAGAGGAAATATCCAAATGGCGGTTAATCCAACCAGTGCAGAGTTTTCAGCTACCGATTGGTGGTCTTACCATGGCTTGCTTTACCTCGAATTTGCTACTGATAATGCTTACGACAGGAGAGGAGACAATTCGGGTTTCAATACACTCACCAATGGCACGCTAACGGCAACCAACAGCTACCTGGCCAACTACTGGAGTTTAAGTTACAGCCGCATTGCAAGGTGTAACTACTTTATAGAGAATATTGCCAAAGCACCGATTGATGCTGCTAAAATTGCCAGAATGACTGCCGAAAGCAGGTTTATCAGGGCTTGCCAGTACTTTTACCTTTCGCAATATTTTGGCGCTGTTCCTTTAGTTGAAAAAACACTCACCCTCACCGAAGCCAATACCGTAAGTAAAAGCACTAAAGAACAGGTTCAGGCCTTTGCCGAATCAGAATTTAAAGCAGTTGCTGCTACACTACCCAAACAGAACAGCATGCCAGCTGCCGAACGCGGAAGGGCAACACAACAGGCTGCGCTTGCCTTTTTAGGCCGCATTTATCTTGCCCAACAAAAATGGACTGAGGCTGCAGCTACCTATAAACAGCTCATCGATCTCAACGAGAACCTCATCGACCCCAATTATGAGAGTCTTTTTAATGGCACCAACGAAACCAGTAAAGAGATTATTTTTGCCACACAGTACATCCAGGATCTGGCACCCAATGCCATGATGCAGCATAACTATCCGGCCAAGCTGGGCGGTTATGTTTTATACTGTCCGCTGGGAAGTTTGGTAGAATCGTACGAATTTACAGATGGCACGCCTTTTTCTTATGCTGATGCAAGGTATAATGCAGCTAATGTAGGCCTTAACCGCGATCCACGCCTGAAATATACCGTATTGTATAACGGGCAGGCTTTCAAAAATATCGTTTACACCAGTAATCCCGATGATAGCAGCTCTCCCGACCAGTTAACCACTACCAAACAAGCCACCCGTACAGGTTATGCGCTTAAAAAGTTTAACAGTGAAGCTTTTAGCGGTGGCGACCTCCAAAATTCTGGTGTCGATTTGCCAATTATCAGGTATGCAGAGGTTTTGCTGAGTTATTTAGAAGCTAAACTCGAATCCGGTGCGGCAATCGATCAATCCTTGCTTGATGAGACCATCAATAAAGTTCGCGGCAGGGCAACAGTAAATATGCCTAAAGTAACAGAAACCAATCCTGCAGCATTGCGTACCATTTTGCGTAGAGAAAGAAGAAATGAATTGGCGCTGGAAGGAATCCGCTATTGGGATTTGTTACGCTGGAAAAATATCGGACAGGTACTGAACGGCGATTTTTATGGTGCGGCTTTCCCGGGGGCAACCAATCTTCGGAAAAAGGGAACAACAGTAGATCCTTACAGCAGATGGTTTGTAACATCTAAAGCCTTCAGAACCGGACAAGACGAACTTTGGCCTGTACCGCAGAGCGAGGTAAATATTAATCCTAAACTTAAATAAATGAAAATCCCATTACTGATTTTAATGTCTTTTTTTGGTTTGCAGAGCTTTGCCCAGAAAAAACCCAATGTAATTTTAATCTGTGCCGATGATCTGGGCTATGGCGACCTGAGCTGCTACGGTGCAACTAAACTGCATACCCCAAATCTGGATAAGCTTGCTGCCAAAGGTATCCGCTTTACCAACGGACACTCTACCTCAGCTACCTGTACACCTGCGCGATACGCCTTAATGACTGGCGAATATCCCTGGCGGAAAAAAGGAACTGGCATTCTTCCCGGCGATGCGGCACTAATTATTCCAACGGACAGAAAGACTTTACCAAAAGTTTTTAAAGAAGCGGGCTATCAAACTGCAATTGTAGGTAAATGGCACCTGGGCCTTGGCGATCAGGTAGAAAAGAACTGGAACGGAGAAATTAAACCCGGTCCTAATGAAGTTGGTTTTGGTTATTCTTTTATTTTCCCGGCCACGGCCGATCGGGTACCAACCGTTTTTCTTCAGGACCATCAGGTAGTAGCCTTAGATAAGGGAGATCCTATTGCGGTAGATTACAAACAGAAAATCGGGAATGAGCCTACCGGAAAAGAAAACCCTGAGCTATTAAAAATGAAAAGCACACCGGGGCAAGGGCACGATAATACCATTGTAAATGGCATTGGCCGCATCGGTTTTATGACGGGTGGAAAAATGGCCCGTTGGGTAGATGAAGAGCTTTCTTTCACCTTCCTTACGCAGGCTAAGCAATTTATTGCTTCGAAAAAACAATCGCCTTTTTTCCTTTATTTCGCTTTAACCGAGCCGCACGTACCGCGTATGCCGGCAACCATGTTTAAAGATAAAAGCGGCTTAGGGGCCAGAGGTGATGCTATTTTGCAATTAGACTGGACAGTAGGAGAAATTATGAAGGAACTGGAGCAGCAGGGTATTGCACAAAATACCATGATCGTATTTACCAGTGATAACGGTCCGGTGCTGGATGATGGTTACCAGGATGAAGCCGTTACACGCCAGAACGGACATACCCCTGCAGGAACGCTTAGAGGTGGTAAGTATAGTGCCTTAGAAGGAGGTACGCGCGTACCATTTATCATCAACTGGCCGGCCGGTATTAAACCGGCAGTGTCTGATGCTTTGGTATCGCAGATCGATTTTATCCAATCTTTCGCGGCCTTATTGCAGGCAAAAATACCTGCCGGAACGGCAAGCGATAGTGAAAACCAATTGGCAGCATTGTTGGGAAAAAATAAAACCGGACGTTCTGTTTATATTGAGCAGGGTGGAGCGCTTTCCATCATTAAAGACAACTGGAAATACATTACACCCGAAAAAGGACCTGCTTTTGCAAAGGCTGTAGGTATTGAAACCGGAAACCTGGATGCCCCGCAACTTTATGATTTGAGTAAAGACAAAGAAGAGAAAAATAACCTGGCGGCTACCTATCCGGATAAAGTAAAGGCACTTGCTGCTTTACTTGCCGAAATTAAGGCTAAATAATACCCTACATTTTGATGTGAAAAGCATCGTTTCATACAGCAGGCACTCTGTAAAAGGAGCTGCCTGCTTTTTTGTTTTATAAGAATTTTGCTTTGCCATTTAGTTCTTAGGCAGCGCCTGCCGCAAATGTTATTGCGAAGCCATTCCCGATCCGTCATTCCCGCGCATGCGGGAACCACGGAGTGCTCAGCGAAGCTAATCTTAATGCTTTCGCTATTGTTCCATATCCACAGACTTTTTTCCGCCTGCCGACGTGCACCTTCATTATTCATTTCCCAGGTATAAAATCGGATCAGGACAACGCCGGAGCAGTAGATTAAATTGTAAACAGTTTATACAATTTAAACCAATCTCAATGCTTAAATTTAAATAGCACCAATAATTAAGGTTATGGATTCAACTCCTCCACAATTCGATCCCCTGAAATACAAACAAACCACCCATCAGCAATGGCAGGAAGCGGCGGAAGCCTGGTACCGGTGGAGTCCTTTGTTACACCGTTGGCTGGGCAAAACCACTCAAAAAATGCTCGATATGGCTGGCGTAACTGCCGGGCAAAACCTGCTCGATATTGCGGCTGGTGCGGGAGAACAATCCATAACTGCTGCCAAAATGGTTGGACCGAGGGGTCGGGTTTTAGCTACCGATATTTCAGCTAATATTCTCGAATATGCCAAACAGATGGCTGCACAAGCCGGAATGAGCAATATCGAAACCGCTGTAATGGATGGCGAAAAGCTAACGCTTGAAGATAAAACATTTGATGCGGTGATTTCGCGGGTTGGGTTAATTTATTTCCCCGATCAGCAAAAGGCCCTGACGGAAATGTTACGCGTACTTAAACCCGGCGGAAAAATGGCAGCCATTGTTTATTCTGTACCCGAAAAGAATACCTTTTTCTCAACGCCGGTAGCCATTATCCGTAAACATGCGAAATTGTCAGCTCCATTACCAGGCCAGCCCGGACCTTTTAGTTTAAGCCAGAAAGGCGTTATCGAAAATGCTTTTGCTACGGCTGGTTTTAAAAATGTAAAATCGAGTCTGGTTAATGCCCCTTTAATTTGTGAATCGGCTAAACAATGCCTGCAATTTGAGAAAGAATCGTTCGGGGCTTTGCACCAAATGATGAGCGGTTTATCGGAGCCTGAGAAAGTTGCCGTATGGGATGAAATTGAAACAGCACTCGGGCAGTTCGAAACAGAAAACGGTTTTGAGGGGCCATGCGAAATGCTGGTGGCTGTAGGGGAAAAGGGTAGATGATTCGCTTTATTTTGCCGCGGATGCACGGAAGTCACGGATTTAGAACCAGCAGGTATAGTTCACCATCCTTTAACAGTAAATTACCCCAAAATAGGCCCATGATTAGCGTTGCTGAACCTAATATTTAGTTGTTCTTAACTCAATCATCCAAAGTCCTATCAACCAAAGCCAGCAGCTTTAGCCAAGAGTACCAGTTATTTCTCATTGCAGGGTAGAAGCAATCCCCAACATGGGGCGAAGCAGGTACGAACTAAACCTGGCTAAAAGGTGGCCAAAACATAGGGTAAATGTGGAATTAAGGTGGGTACTGGTCTTTAAAATTTTAATCAGATCGATTAAATTGAGATCATTATCTTAACCTAAGATACGAAAAAAATAAGGTTATAAATATCCCATTATTAAAATCAATGTCCAACTGGTAAAACGCTTTTGCATGGTTGTATTTAAATTTGCTTTATCAGAACTATCTTGAGCATGGAAGCTTCGATTCAACCTTACAAAATAAAGTATATTTGATTATTAGTTGTTATTCTATAGCCCCGATGTATTACAATGAATAAAAAAGCCAACATAAGACAACTACTGCAAGAAGCAGCAGATTTTATTGATAAAAAATACGCAACAAACAGGCAGTTAGCAAATTTTACAGATTATATAAATCATCATGAATTTGAACCCGCTCTTGATTCGTTACTGGAACTTGCTAATGAAGTTGAGGATCATTTTGATTATAGGTTTTGGCTATGCCTAAAACAGGCTGCTAATAAAATGAAACTTGCTAGCTATGAAAAAATAATTGAACAGAAAATTTCAGAATACTGGTATGAAAATGCAAAGAGATTCAGCTTAAATAGCCCTGAAATTGAGGCCAAAGTCCGTTATTTAACTGAAATAGAAGGTGGTCGTTCAGGCGTTGTTTATAGTGGCTATCGTGGCACATTCGTTTATAAGGGGCAATACAATTCAGCGGCACAGGAATTCATTGGACAAGTTAAATGTGAGCCTGGAGAAACCGTTACTACCTATATCTCTTTTGCAGCCCCCCAAGCACAATTTGGAAGACTGTATATAGGATTAGAATTTGCAATAGCCGAAGGTTACAAAGTGGTTGGTACCGGTTGCATAACAAAAATTATCCGTTCAGATTTAGCAAAGAACTAATCTATCATATTTTTAAATGATCTTGCCTGCACAAATAGAAGCTTAATAAGCAGTCTACCAGCACATAAACGGAGCGAATAATCTTCGGACCTCCTTTAGCAAAATACCCAATAGTAAGTATTTCTATGATCATTTGATATACCTATGTTTATATAGTAATGCGATTGACTCGACGGATGCTTTTTTATTTACCATCCGGGCTATTGGCTCATTAGCAGCCTGATAGCATTCTTTCAATCGCCTTAGAAAATCTATACGCTCGAGCAGATTTTTGTGCTGTGCCTCAGGACATTATTTATCTAAAAAATCTGCATCTCATGGACATTTATTTTTTCTGTATTTCCCGTACTATAAGAAGTTCCATTGAATGGGATTTTTACCTAAGACCAGTAAAAATTGCTTTATTAAATCGCGGTCGTCTCACGATTTATTTCCTGTTGCTTACTATTTTCTCAATGATGCTCTTTAGCTGCAAGAGTGAGAAAAAATCTCAGCAAGCCGACACAACCATGTCAGTTCAGAAATCGAGAACTGATAGCGTCAGCTCATTTTTCTCGTTGAGTTGCTCTATGGACCCCTCCAATGAGCAAAGTGAACTACTGCGAAGGCTTGTTGCAGAAATCAGGGAAGCGACAGATAGTGGCGCATATTGTGGAATAAATTATAAACCTCTTTCAATATGTGTCCCGAAGGATATCACACCAACCTGTAGCTTTATCTTCGAAGATATCGCACTGTATCTGAGAAACAACCAGGTCAGGCTTCGCTTCTGCGTCTCGGCAACGAATGAATGGTATGCTGCAGTCAATACAAACAGCCCGGAGGCCAGGATTTATGTGTCGACAGCATTTTTTGATGCTAATGAAGATGAACAGAAACGCTCATTAATTCATGAACTTGAGCATCTGCAAGGTGATCATACGCCCCATACAGACGATAAACGAAAGTGCGAATATTTTAATAATGATGCATTAAAGGCTGAGCATTGCCTAACCTGTGGGGTGAGTTTTTCGCCCATTGTTTTATCAAACTGTAGTACTGGAACCGACGGAATATTTATAATAAAGAAATGAAAAAATTAATCGCCCTCTTATTTTTGTGCAGCTCATACTGTTTTGCGCAGACCCCGCAAACCGTTACAGGCAGGCGCCTATCATTAGTAGTTGATAGCACCAAAGGCTATAAGCTAATTCAAGTACCGGGAGCTCCGATAGGTACGCTTCAACTCTCGAAAGAGCTAATGGATAATATTTTAAAGAAACATGTTCAAGTACCTCCTGCGAGAAAGCGAATAGGATTTCAGCTGGTAGTAGACCAGGATGCCTTTGTATCCAGTTTTAACGAGGATAGAGATTATACCATGGGGCTACAGCTAACTCTGGCCGGAGAGCGTAAGAACTATAAATTTGTTCGATGGTTGTTTAGCCTCAAGGATGACGATCTGAATACAAAAAACTGGACAGCAACCTTTAGTTTCAGCGGCTTTACCCCGTATCACCTGGAGTATAACTACGTTGATAGAAGTGACCGGCCCTATGCCGCGCTATCGAGCATTAGCTCTTCTGGTATGTATAGCTTTAGAGAAGAGGATCTGACCACCACAATCAAAAGACGCCAGTTTTTCCGTTCAAGCTCCCTTTTTGGATTTATGGGAAAAGGAACTTCACAAAAGGCAAAATTCATTCAAACTGCAATCCACTCCGGACAGCGTGCACTTGCATCCGATCCTAACGATGCCAGGCCAAACCCGCTTGGCTGGGAATATGCCATAGCCAGCACCAGCAACTTTGCGGCAGTGGTTAATTATAGCGCAGATTATGCAAATGAATTTCAATATACCATATTCTCTGGCACCAAGGCCTTTGCTCCATTCAAACTTATGGTAAAGCCAGGCGTAGGTTTTGCTGCAGGCACCTTATACAATAACCTTAATGCCGGAGTGCAGGCACAGCTTGGTTTTTTCAGTACGAGTATCTTTAATGGAAATAATGAAGGGGCCATATTTGATCTCATTGAAAATCCTGGTTGGTTTGAACTATCACTTACTGGAGAATTTTTCGGTCAGGCCTGGGCACATAATTCTACGCTCAACGGAATACTTTTTAATAGATCTCGGGATATATACCACATGGAATATAACCAGATCGAAAAGTTTACCAATTATTACACCTATGGAATGGAGCTTTCTTACAAACGTAAAATAAGTCTGGGTTACTCAAAAGTAGTGCGCTCAAATGTAGTAAAGGATCTTCAGCGTGAACAGGTCTTCGGTCGTTTTGTGTTAAGAATTGGAATTTAGTTAAAAGTAAATAAGGATTTGGCTGGATAAAACGCCGTCAATTGGCTGCAGGTCTATCCTGGCCCAGATCTTATTTGGCGGGTGACTATTGCGGTAAGCATGTATTTTCAAGGCAGGAGATTTAGATTGCCATATTAGTTTCCTAAAAAACCTTCAGGCCTGCTGCTATTGTTATCGGATGCTAAGAATTGTGCCATTAAGGTACTAACGAATGCGTGAAATCACCTGTAAAAAAAAGAGTGAAAACACGCTATGACAACCTTTTTTCAATATATACCTTTAAAGATAGGTAATCTATGTTTGTTTAAGGGTAAGATAAACAGAGGTGATGCGAATTGTGAATGCCGTATATGGTTTGGAGTAAGTTTACATTGAGCTATACACATCAACTTACTCAACAACAAGCATATACCAGCAACTTAAAAAGTTATCAACTACTGTCGGGGTTTTTATCCTCAAAATTTATTAGTGAAAGATGAAGATAAATGTATTACTTCCTTATAATCTGGCAAACTACAAAATCTAAACAATTATGGAACAAGAGCAAAAAAAATTTGAAGAAGTAACATTGTACAACTTCGTAAGTTTAAGAAGCCCCCAAAACCGAGAAAAAGGGGATGAAGACATAAAAATTGACTTCATATTTTGTGATGTTGTAGAATCTAAAAAAGATATTCAAAATGTAGTTGATGCGCAGGAATTTGACAGTTATGAAGCAATATTAAAGCATCCGGAAATTAGGAGAACAATTGAAGCTGGTAAAATACTCAATGAATACAAGTACAAAGAAATTAACTTCTATAGAATACACAAAAATCTCTCAAATCTCGACTTTGATGAAGGTTGCATAAAAGAAATAATGCAGATTACCTGGAAAGCTTTAGTAAAGTTGACTAAGATCGGGGGCGAATTAAAGTTTAAGGAAGCTCTTATAAATATTCTTCGGATTTTTCATATTGAAAAACATATAAAGCTAATTTCAAATCCGGAATATAAAGAAGATATTCCTTTTTTCAACCGCCTTATTAATGCCCAAGTTGTAATACCGCAAGAATTACTGCCAAAAGCTGATACATTCTTTTTTGGTGAAAAACTAAAACAGTTTCAAATCAACCCATACGCTAAAGAAAGAGCAAAAAACAATCTGGATATTGCTCGTACAAGTTTCGAAATCGCCAATCTTAATTTAGGATCAGTTATAGAAAATGAAAAAAATGAAGAGTTGGTAAACTATAAGGCTCAAAACATTTTTCTAAGGAAAACTGAGGATTCCCAATACGACATTTATAAAACACCAATCTACTGCTCTGTAATAATTAACAATAATAAAGGAGCAATCCTATTAGGATTCAATGATTTATTCTTCAAAGAAAGCAAAGTGATTAAGTCTGCAAAAGTAATGGTCTTAGATAACGACTATCCTTTTGGAATTTCCGATGTAAATAACCCTAAATCCACTACAGAAATAATTTTTGAATTAAATGAAGAAGCATGTTTAGGGATTATTCAAAAAGAACTAGATAATTTAACTGTCTCCGGTTTTATCAAGTCGATAGATGAATCCGTTTATGAATATGAGATTAAAGTATTTAGGCAGGAGAATAAAAACAAGGAATCTAATACAATACTGTTTTATGGAGAAGGAGAGTTATTAATTGATGATGGAACGGATTTTTATGGTAATGCCTTTGCGCCATCAGGCTATGGCATAAAACAACTTGGGATATCTGAATATAGAAAAGTTGTTTCAACTATAAGCCGTTATGTTCCGGCAGAAGTAGCCAAAATAGAAAATGTAATGGCAAGTGAGTACAGAGAAATGGCTACGATTAAGGAATTAACTAAAGAGGTTACCGACTTCGAAAGCACAGAAAGCTCCAAAGAAACAGAAACGGAATCGGTAAGTACTGATAGATTCCAAATGCAAAATGAAATTGCAAAAATCTTTGCAACAGAAAATACAGGCAAGTTTGACACAAAAGCAAGTTATGGTGCAGACTCAACAAAATTAGAGATTAGTTATGGAACATCTACAAAAGACAGTAAAAATGAAAGCAACAGACAAGCTGTAACTAATGCAAAAGAAGTAACAAATAAGGCTGTGGAAAAAATATTTACAAAAGTTAGAAAAGAGAGGACGGTAAAAGTAACCGAGAAATTTACCGAATCAAATAAACATGGGTTTGACAATAGGGGAAATGCGAACCATGTATCAGGAGTATATCGCCATATAAATGCCGTATACAAAAATCAAATTTACAACTATGGCAGAAGGTTAATGTATGAGTTTGCAATTCCTGAACCTGCTTTGTTTCATAAACTCGCTATCCTTGAAGATGATACTCTATTTGAATTAATAAAAGAAATACCTAAACCCTACCCACTTAATGATAGACTTAAAAACCACAGTGATATTAATGAGAATAATTACCTTGAATTAGAAAAATTATATGAGAATGTCAATCTCATAAAATATCCAAAAGTTATTGAAATCTTAGAACGACAATTTATTATTTCTGGTAAACGTCAATATGAATATACTGCCAAGGGTGTAGACGATAAAATTGACATCCCGAAGTATTTTTATCCTTATGCCTATGAAGTTACTACAAATATTGAGTTTACATATGACAAAGGCTGTTTTTTGAAATTATTTTTAGGAAATAAAGAACATGTACTAGCATATAAACCAAATAGCGGTAGTGGTGGCGATCATGTATATCCTATAATTCCAGAAACATTAATTGATTCGTGTGTTCAAGATTTCATTACATATTATGCGGTGGGAAAGAACACTGAAACTTCTACCATAAATATCAAAATTACTTGTAAAATAAATGAACCTGAAATTGAGCAATGGCAAAAAGACAATTATGCTATTTTATTAAAAAAGTATGAAGAAGAAGATGCCAAATATGTAAAGAAACTGAAAAACATTCTTGAAGAAAATCCAATTGTGAGCAAACTTGATGAAACTGACAAAGAGTACATTCAACAAATTTGCCTAAGGAAACAATGCATTTCCTACCTAATAAGTGATGAGCCTCAAAATAGTCATAGAAGAATGGGCCAAGATATGTTTGTTGAAAATAGCAGAAATTCAATAAGAACACTGAAAGTAAACATGAATCATGTTTTGAATGAGTATACTGCATTTGCAAGATTCTTAGAACAAGCTTTTGATTGGAATATGATGAGCTATTCTTACTATCCGTTTTATTGGGCAAAAGATACCGAATGGAAACTGATGTACAATTTATATGATGGAGACCCAGATTTTAAAAAATTCTTACAAGCAGGTATGGCAAGAGTCATAGTAAGTGTTAAACCTGGTTTTGAAAAAGCTGTTATGCAATATATGCTCACAGGAAAGATTTGGGAAGGCGGCGAAATACCTACCTATGGAAGTTCATTATTTCTTTCAATAGCAGCAGAAATAAATGAGAACCCAGAATATAAAATTGAGAAGACTTGGGAAACAATTTTACCAACCAACTTAATTGCATTACAAAGTAGTGGTGTTGCAATCAATCAGGAAGGGCTTCCTAATCTGGAGAAAAGCCAAGACCTTGGTGAAATGGCTGACAATCCCCATAAATTTCCAAAGAGAAAAAAGTTTTTAGGACTATTTTAAAATAATAAAAATGGATGATATTAATTTTGAACTAGCGGATAAACTTGGCTATAAACGGCCTAAAAGTCCTTTTAGAAATAATGATTTAGATTTTTTCAAAAAGGCCATTGAAGAATCGGAAAAATTTGACAACTTTAAACACCTTCAATTAATATCAAATAGTGGATACAAATTAGCTTTTTTGATTTTTCAAAATGGAACTATTGAATATTATGAAAACAAATCTAACTATATCGTTGAGAACAAGATAGCCTATTTTTACACAACTGGCTCAAAGCTATATTTTGTATGCGATACAGAGAATTTTATAATATCACATAAAATTCGAGAAAAACAGAAAGCACCTTTTCTAATACCAGAAACATTTAGCAAACAAGATAATTATTATAAGATATTTGAAAAATTCCTTAATAATAATCTCGAAAAATTGGATGCGGATAATAGATATGTATTGGATAAAACTGAAAACGACCCAAGTGTAATTTATGCTGATGGCAATGAATTTCCTGTTCAAAAATACATTGCAAATCCTAATGGGGACAAGATACCCTTAATTAGATTTCCAGATAATTTATATATCCCCAAGGTAAATGGATCTAACTTTATTTCCCATAAACTTAAAGATACAAACCGACGATATGTAAATCCATATTTGTTTTCAGGTTACATAGGTGTCCTGTTTGAATTAATTAATTCTTCAATTATTTCGACTGGTAGTTGCTTTAATGATGGGACAGGATTCCCAAGTTCTGAACATACAAATGGTGAAAGTATCGACATTTCTTTCGATTCAAAAACAAATTCAATTACTAACCTAGCAGCCATTGAATTTGCAAAAATTAGAGCATTTAAAAAGTTTCACTTTCAAAAAGTAGTGATAAATGAAATATGTAAACCACAAATTTCTAAAGCTGGTTTTTTAGACTCAGAGATAACTTATGACAAAAAATATCATAAGGATCATTTTCATTTCGGGAACTTTAATATGAGTAAAGTAGAAAACAAATCAAAAAAATTAGAAGAACTTATTGGAAGAAAAAACTACAGCTAACAAGCGTTTTGGTAATTGTGCGACTTGACATCAAATGCTGAATTTGAGGGTGTTTCACAAACTGTGTCAATAGTGTAACTTTAAACTATAGACATGATTATGGCAACACAAGAAGACTTTGATTTTGAAAGCTTCAAAAAGGAAGCTA
>Ga0157370_10002633_pt1 | contig 21580 bp, 18 predicted proteins | sample C35metaG_FD_113463 | JGI IMG/M metagenome (GOLD analysis project Ga0157370, IMG submission 113463) | Corn rhizosphere microbial communities from Kellogg Biological Station, Michigan, USA - C3-5 metaG | ecosystem: Host-associated > Plants > Roots > Rhizosphere > Soil | place: USA: Michigan...
CATGGACGCCGTGCAGGTGGTCCCCACCATCTTCAACACGGGACAGGTGTTGTTCGGCTGGTTAGCCGCGTGGCAGCAGACGCAGGATGCGCGTTTTCGCGATTCGTTGGTCCGTGCGGCCGACTGGCTGGTGGCGGCGCAGAATGAAGACGGTGCATGGCGTCGGTTTGCCTCCCCGTTTGCGGCGCATGCGTTGAATACCTACAACACGCGCGTGGCATTCGGTCTGGCCCAAGCGGGCAAGGCGCTAGGTGAGCAGAAGTACATCGACGCCGCCGTGCGCAATGTCGAGTGGGCGCTCACGCAGATGCACCCGAACGGCTGGCTCGAAAACAATGACCTTGAGGACAACAGCCGTCCACTGACGCACACCATCGCCTATGCCACCCGCGGCATTCTGGAAGTGGGCCTGCTCGCGTCCAATGGCGCGTTTGTCGATGCGGCGGCGCGTATTGCGCACGCCGTCGCGCAAACGCAGCGCGATGACGGCGCGTTACCGGGTCGCATCGATGCCGCTTGGAAACCCGCCGCTCGTTGGAGTTGCGTGACTGGCAACGCCCAGATCGCCATCGTGTGGCAGCGAATCGCCTACGAGTCTGGCGACCGTGCACTGTTGCCCGCAGCGGAAAAGGCCAACCGTTTCAACATGTCGGTGCAGGACCTTGCCGCGCCCGATCTAGGCATCCGCGGCGGCATACCCGGTTCGCACCCTCGTGACGGTGGCTACATGACACACCGTTATCCCAATTGGGCTGCCAAGTTCTTCCTGGACGCGCTGATGTTGCAGCTGCGGGCGAGTTAGCGAAATGCGCGATATTGCCTTTGCGCTATTCATGTTAGGGACGATCCCTTTCATCCTGTCACGTCCGTATGTCGGGCTGCTGGTGTGGTCGTGGCTCGGTTACATGAACCCGCATCGGCTGTGCTACGGCTTTGCATACAGCTTTCCATGGGTGCAGTCGGTCGCAATACTTACGTTCCTAAGTCTTTTCTTCAGCCAAGGCAGAAAAAAAATCCCGCTGACCGCTGCGGGCATGCTCTTGTTTCTATTTCTAGCGTGGACCGGTGTCACCACCATTTATGCGGTTGCACCGAATGCGGCGTCAGAAAAATTCCAAGAATTCCTGAAAGTCCTAGTTATGGTCTATGTGACGTTCATGCTGGTCAACAATCGCAAGCGTATGCACTGGCTTGTATGGATGATCGTGCTTTCACTCGGCTTTTATGGAGTCAAGGGCGGCATATTCACTTTTATGAAAGGGGGCGTATATCACGTCGTTGGTCCACCCGGCAGCTTTATTGGAGACAACAATGCACTGGCGCTTGCGTTGTGCATGATTTTGCCATTGATGCGTTATTTACAGCTTTCTACCACGAGCAAAATTGTAAGAGTTGGATTGGGCGCCAGCATGGCTCTTACGGGGATAGCCGTGCTTGGCACCTATTCCCGTGGTGGGCTCATCGGGTTGCTCATTGTGGGCGCCGCGCTATTGTTGAAGAGCAGACGCCGCATAGCGTTGGTACTAGCATTGGCCACCGTTGGAGCCACTGCGTACCATTTCATGCCGCCGCAATGGACAGCACGCATGGGCACGCTGCAGGACGCCACCCAAGTGAATTCCGCCGAGACGCGGATACAGTCGTGGAAATTTGCTGCGAACGTGGCAGTTCATCATCCTCTGGTCGGTGGGGGGTTTGACGATTATCAAAATTCGTCGTTCTGGCACACCTTTGCGCCCGAGGACGCGAGGCAACGCGCGATCCACAGCATTTATTTTCGCGTGTTGAGCGAACAGGGCTTTCCCGGGTTATTACTTTTCTTGGCGCTTCTGCTTGTAAGTTGGCGGAGCTGCAGTCGCGTTAGAAAGCAAGCCAAGGATGTACCAGCGCAAAAATGGGCCTACGACCTCGCTTCCATGCTGCAGGTAACGTTATTGGCGTTCATGGCGGCGGGCGCATTTCTCCCGATGACCTACTTCGACCTGAGCTTCCAATTGATGGCGTTATGCGCGCTGCTGGAGGTTCACGTAAGGCAATCCATCTACGAATCTTCGCTAGAGCATGACGGCACCAATCCGGCCGTGTTGCGGGCCTCAGCATCGCACAGGTTTTTGCCGGAGTGACGGTATGAGGAAGGTCCTGATGATTGCCTTTCATTTCCCCCCGGTTGCAATGGGTAGCGGGCATCTGCGCACATTGGGCTTCGTTCGCTATCTGCCGGCGCTGGGCTGGGAACCGACGGTGCTGTCGGCTGGCACGGCCGCGTTTCCACGCGTGGATTCGGGAAACATCGAGTTGGTCCCGGATGGGTGCCGCGTGCAGCGGGCATTCGCATTGGATGTGCAACGGCACCTTTCGATCCGCGGGAAATATCCCGGGTTTCTGGCGCAGCCGGATCGATGGTCGAGTTGGTGGATCGCGGCTGTGTGGAAAGGATTGCGATTGATTCGCCGACACCGGATGAGCGCCATCTGGTCCACGTATCCGATCATGACGGCCCATTGCATCGCCGAGACATTGAGTCGTATTACCGGCCTGCCATGGATCGCGGACTTCCGGGATCCGGTAGCAAGTTCGGTGGAGTCAGGCAATCCGTTTTCTGTGTCATCGCAGAAGCGATGCGAACGGCGTGTGCTGGCTCGCGCGACTCGCGTCGTGTTCACCACGCCGGGTGCCATGCACCGTTACGCCGAACACTATCCGCAAACATTCAGCGAGAACCGCATGGCCGTTGTTTCCAACGGCTACGATGAAACGGTATTTTCCGATATACCTGGAACGACGAATGGCACACATTCACCGTTGCGGTTGGTTCACAGCGGAATCCTGTATTCCGACGGACGCGATCCGTTACCGTTTTTTTCAGCGCTTGCAAACCTTAGGGATGCAGGCGTCGTAACGATGGCGGATGTCAGAGTCGTGCTCCGAGCGAGCGGCTCCGAAGCCAAGTACGGCGTAGAGATAAGGCGCCGTGGCCTCGAAGGGATGGTTACACTGGCCCCGCCGGTTTCCAACCGTGAGGCATTGCTCGAACAGGCTGATGCGGATGCACTGCTGTTGTTCCAAGGCAGCAAATTCGATCAACAGATTCCTGCAAAAGCTTACGAGTACCTGCGTATCGGTCGCCCTATTCTTGCCTTGGTGGGCAGGGGGGGCGATACCGAAGCATTGTTGCGCAGCACCGGAGGCGCGACGCTAGTTGAGCTGGATGATGTCGCGGCGATCGAGCGGGGATTGATGGAGTTCATTCGTGCAATACGTGGCGGCCGGGCGCCTGTGGCGAACAGGGATGTCGTGCAGCAATACTCCAGACGCCAAGGAGCGGCAGTGCTTGCAGATTTGCTGGACCAGTCGGTTCGCTTGAAATCCGCGAGGCGAATGTTGTGACCAACAATCTCCGGACGGTTTCGTCGCACGCAGTGATTGATGGGCCATCCCACGTGGATGAAGCGCCTATCTTTTTGACAGGTTTTGCGCGTTCCGGAACCACTTGGGTCAACCGTTTGATGCGGGATTACTTCGATGCTGGTTTCGTCAATGAGGGGCAATTCATTTTAGCTTTTGGCAGCCGTATTACGCGTTATGGCGATCTGCACACGGTTCGATGTCGCGCGAGATTTTTGAAAGACCTTGCGAAAGATGAATTTTTTTCTATATTGGCGCGTAACTACAAGGTCCAGATAGATTGGACCGGGGTTTTGGAAGATACCCAGAGTTTCTCTGAGATTGTAAAATCCATCCTCTTGCAAATAACACAGCAAACAGGCAAGCGCAGAATTGGATCAAAATATCCGATGTTTGGAAGACATCTAAATTTGCTGAATGCGTTGTTTCCAGACTGCCGGGTAATTCATGTTGTGCGGGATGGAAGGGACTGTGCGCTTTCACACAAGAGAGTGGTATGGGGGCACCAGAATACGTATTCGGCGGCCGTCCATTGGCGTCACTATATTGAAATCGCTCGGTGTCATTCGATAGATTTGTCGGACCGATATCTGGAAATCCGCTATGAAGATCTATTGATGGAATCTGAAAAAACGATGCGTATATTGGAACATTTTATTACGGGCACTTATAAATATGGAATTGCGGAACGATTCGTAACCGACAAGGCATTGCTGAAAACGGATAGGATTGGACGATGGCGAAAGGAAATGCCCGTAGGGTCACAGGCGCTCTTCGAGTATGTGGCGGGAGACATGCTCGAAGCCTGCGGTTACCCGCTTACACGCCTTGCGCAAAAGCCCTCGTTGGCTGCAAAGGCAGGATACATGCTTCATGACAGGCTGACTCGGGAAGGTTGGAATATTGCGCGAAAAGTGTTCCCGAACATTTCCGAGCGAAAGTAAGACTAAGAAAATAAGGACAGCATGGACAAGGGAACTGCTTGAGGCCCGTGGAATTTGTCGCTTGGCCGGTGGTGTGTGGCTTCCGCAACGTAGAGAAGGGTGAGAGCGATGAAGATGATGATGCATCCGCCGGCAGCGAGATGAAGACAACGTTCATTTTGACGGTGGACGTGGAGACCCGAACTCACGGCGACTCCAGTCAGGACATATCGGGTGCGATATCCGGATATGAGGGGAACTTCGGGATCAAAAAAATCATGGATCTACTGGAAGAGCATCGGGCGTGCGGCACGTTCTTCTTGAATGTATATGAAATCGCGAAACGCGGAGACGAGCCCATCCGTTCTGCGGCGCGGCTGATCCATTACAGGGGACATGATCTCGAGCTGCACACCCATCCGCGTCCGATGTTCGGAATATACGGGCTGAACCAAGCCCCGCTCGCGGAACAGCAGGCCATACTCGAGAAGGGCGTATCGCTGCTTGAGACGTGGACCGGCAAAAAAGTGGTCGCGCATCGGGCGGGTGCATTCGCTGCGAGTATCGACACAGTCCGCGCGGTGGCGGCGGTTGGACTCAAGGCCGACTGCTCGCTGTCTGCGGGCAGCCATGTTCCTGTTCCTCTGGTTGCAGAACTTGGTGCATCAAACGCAGCGCAGCGCGTGGAAGGCGTCTGGGAAATCCCGGCCACCTGTTTCGATCAGGTTCGTGTCGCCTCCTGGAGTTCGCGGCGCATCCTGGACATCGAGGGATGTTCGCTGCCGGAAATCAAGCGCGTCATACGCTGGGCAGTTCGACAGCGGTTGCCGACCGTGTGCCTTCTTATGCATAGTTTCAGCCTGTCTCGACACAACAAGCCCAATCAACGAGTCATCCAGCGATTGTCGGCATTGCTGGCCTGGCTCGGCGAACAGGATGATATCGAGATCGGCACGATTGAACAGGCGTGCCGCCAACTGGATGCCGGTCCGTTGCCGCCCGCGGTCGTTGCAATACCAGCCACTGGGGTTTGGCTCACGTGGAGACGGGCGGTGGGCTCATGGAACGACGGCTGGAAGAACTTCGCGGTGGCCATCTCGGGGGCGGGTGTTTTTGCGGCGTTAGCGCTAGCTCTTTTCTTGCTGGGATATGCGGCGACAAGACCTTAGCTTTACGTTGCCGCGAAATTACTGAAGGGGATTGAATCGTGAACTTTACAGGCCTGTCGGCACATGCTCAAAAATAAACGCAGCGTAAGACGGGCGCTCATCATGTCATTCGCGATGAGATACACGAGTCTGGTCTTCAACATCCTCACAGTCGTAATAGTAAGTCGCCTGCTGACTCCCGAGGAGATTGGCGTCTTTTCGGTGGCAGTCGGCCTCACCGCTCTGGTGCAGGTGTTGCGTATATTCGGAGTCAGCGATTTTCTAGTTCAGGAAAAGGTGTTGAACGAAGGGATGATCCGCACTTCGTTCACCGTAAATCTCATCATCGCCTGGCTGCTGGCGTTCGCTCTGTTTGCAATGAGTTGGTGGGTGGGGACTTTCTATGGAGATCCCGGCGTCGGAGAAGTAATGCGCGTATTGAGTGCAACTTTCATTCTGACGCCATTCGGTACAACCGCGATGGCGCAATTGAAGCGCGACATGGCGTTCGGCGTGCTCTACAAGATCGGCACGGGAGAGGTTGTGGTCAGGAGCAGCGTCACGATTGGCCTTGCGTTCGCGGGATTTAGTTACATGAGCATGGCTTGGGCTTCGCTTGCGGCGACGGCTGCGTGGATATTGGGGTGTACCGTTTGGGGCCACGAGTATCGGGCGCGGGGCATGAGCCTGTCGGAGTGGCGTCGCGTAGTTCCCTTTGGCATAAATCGAGCCCTTTCGGATATCGCAAGCCAGCTTGGACAGCAATCGGCTAATATCGTGGTCGGCAAAATGCTGGGCTTGACGGCGGCAGGGTTTTATTCGCGTGGTTACAGCGTAGTGAACATCTTCCGCGAGAAGGTGGTCAGCGCAATCACCGCCGTTGCCTATCCAGCATTTGCGGCCGAACACAGGGATACCGGCACTGCCCCGGATTTGTTCTTGCGCGCTCTTGTCTATCTCACCGGGATCAGTTGGCCGTTTTTCGTATTTTCCGCGCTCATGGCCTTCCCCATGACCCGCATCCTATTCGGCGACCAGTGGGATGCGGCGGTGCCCCTGATGCAATGGTTATGCGTGGCCGCGATCGTGGGGACCTTGATATACCAATGCAACGAATTTCTTGTCGCTGTGGGCCAAGTGAAGGCGGTCACGACAATCGAAATCCAGTACCAATTCGTTCGGGTCGGTTTGGCGATCGCTGCCGCCCTTTATAGTGTCGAGGCGGTTGCCGCATCGCAGATACTGGTGTATGTCATTGCGACGGCGCTCTACTATCGCAGGATGCACGGTTACCCTGCGTTGGCGATCGGCAAGTGTGCCAAGGCGTTGCTTCCAAGTGCGGCCGCTACCGTGACAGCAAGCATTGCTCCGGCTGCGGTCCTCCTTTGGCCAAATCTACTCTCGCAACATCGTCTGCCCGCCTTCGCCGTGGCCGTGGCAGGATGTGGCGGGGGCTGGCTGCTTGGCCTTATGGCGGTAAAGCACCCACTCCTTGATGAGCTTCGGCGCGTGACATCGCGGTTTCGTGGCTACTTCGCAACCTTCCAAAGATCCTGATTCGGCTTGTGTTGCGGCGACGCACGATCGCGGCCTCGCATTGGCCAAATCCACTGGCAGATCCTGCCTGACATTCAGACTCGGGCCCGCAGGGAGTCTGGACACGAGGGGATTGACGCGATCCACCATGCAGCGGAGCATACTCTCGTGCTGGACCCGACAGGCCCAGACAGGAGCGAGTCGAGGCTTTGCTGTTCCCGCAATATCGCACTTGATGTGCGCCTCGTTCTTGAGGAGAAACAATGGTGCTGCGCATGCGATTAGGCGATTCGTACGCGGGTCGATTGAAGGCGGCCCGAGAAAGAACGGCGTACATCGACAAATCACGGGCACATGACGAGTTCGTCGAGGTAGTTCGAAGCGAGACGCCCTGGCGATTCAATGGCGGAAGTCGCCCCGAACGGTACCTGCGTAACGTCGAGCACCATCTGGTCAACTTCGTTCCCAAGCTGCTGGCGTGTTTGGATCGCGACATCCATACCGTCTTCGACTTCGGGTGTGGCTCGGGAAGCGGTTCGATCGCGCTGGCCATGATGCTGCCAGGGATCCGTTGCCAAGGAGTGGACATAAGCGCCGCAGAGGTATCCATAGGTCGTGCACGGGCAGCGCTGTATGGTGTCGGCGAAAGGTGTCAATTCGACGTCATTCAAGCCGGGCAGACCCTGCCCGTCCCCAGCGACGCATTCGATCTTTGCATTTGCTGCTCCGTGTTGGAGTACTTGACAGATCCTGCGGTCAGAAAGCTATGCGTGCAGGAGATGGCGCGGGCGATCATGCCGGGAGGGCTGCTGTTCATGACCGTCCCGAATCGGCTTTATCCCATCGAGGTCCACAGCCACAAGCTTGGCTGGAATTACTTTCCACGTCTGCTCAAGGCTCGTATCGTCGGAAGCAGCGAATGGGAAGTCAGAGCGATGGTCCATCCACATGTGCTCAGGCCCTACCATACGCCGCTGCTTCAATTGTTTACCCCGTGGACGAATTTCTGCCTGAGGAAAGTTGCCACTTAGAAAGTGCTCGCGATGAGGCGTTCGCAACACCCAGATCGGGGATTCACTCGTAGTACTTGCTTACCTCGCGTCGAAGTCCTCGTTGTAGTGCAACCTCCATGAGCGCTATTCCCCAGAAGCAATTCGCCTCGACCAGCAACACTCCTTCATCAGTCACTGCGATATCCCATCCAGTGGTCTTCAACTCGGGCAAACTATTCTGGGCCTTCAGCACGAGATTGAGCACCTCCCGCCACAGCGGAAAATCAGAGCCATGAATTCGCTGACCGGTATCCGGGTGAAAATCGAAGGATTGCATGATTGGCCAGTCGTTGCGAGCTACTCCCCATGCTTCGGATAGCTTTCCAGTGGCGATGTCGATCCCCGCGCTAAGATTGCCGGTTGAGCCTCTCGAAAAGTTGTCCGTAATATTCGTGCCAACGGAGAGTTTGACAGCTGCAAATAGGACTTGGGCTTTATTTTCGGCGAAGGCAGTCACAACGCGAGCCGTTGCCAGTCCATTTGTCGAAGATATATCAGCAAGCTTGCGGTGGGCTCGAATTCTTGGTTGCACAAGTAACCCGACCTCCTGCTTGAGTTTATCCCGCAGGCAATGATAGAAGGCGTGCGGCGAGCCGTCCGTGGTATTCTGCCCAAAAACGAACCTTCGCCCCGTTCGCTGAACCGCAAATGCACCGTCCCCGTGAGCGCCACCGACCGGCTTGATGAAGAGTTCGGTTGGTGCCGATTCAAGCACGCTGATCAATTGATCAACATCGTTGATACGAACAATTAATCCGTTGGAATGGGTAGGGAGATTGCCGAGCCCGCAAATAATGGGAATCGTCGGCAAGCCGTGTTCTATGCAATGTCGATAAAATAAAGCTTTGTTATCTACCAACAATTGTGTGTCTTGAGAAACATTGTTCTTGAATATCTGCACAAAGCATTGTTTATCCGTTATGTAATTGACCCACTCTGAGCTGGGAAGACTGGAGAAACGGAACAGCGAATAGTTCATCGGCCCGATACCATGTTTGATGCGGGCCTTGAGTAGTCCGGCCGCTATGCGTAAAGCACGCTCAGGGCGGCCTTCAGATTCGAAATACACGCATCGAGCGTAGTCCTTGATCATGGCAGGTACCTCAGGTGGAGTTGCATGGCTGACGTGGTTGTTCAGCTCTCCTGTAGAAGCATGGGGTTGGCATTAGCTTCTACGGGCCGCCTGCAAAGCACATCGGAAAACTAGAAAGTACGCAGAAGACCCCCCGCGTCGCCGCTCGGACTTCTGATCTCTTGTTTGCGCCCAACCAGCGGGTGGTATTGTGCGTGACGCAATGGACACAATCACACCGGCTCCAGGTTTGGTGCAGTTGTGGCCCCGGGCTGCCGAACGGTTCATATCGATGATGACATATGTGAGAAACCTGGAGTCCTAGCTAGTCCGGCCGGTGGGAACCCCTAGTGGGTGCGCTCCCGGTCGTTGACTACGTCGTCCAATTTCGAAGTGCAGGAAGGGTCTCGCCTGGATCGCTTGACGTGACTTGGAATTTGTCGCGCCGCAGCGAAATTCGTAAGCTCTGATAAAAAAGAGATGACTGGATGAACAAACTATCTCGAATGGTCAGCATCAGCCGACGCCGGGCGAGGGAAGGACACCTCCGTGTACCAAGGCAATTGGCCGAGATGGTCTTGCTGCGCATGCTACATGGCGTGGGGCCGGGCTACTACCACATGGCCGGGTTCTGGCGGCGGGAGCTTACGTGGGCCGACAAAACGAGTCAGCTCAGCGACAAGGAATACCGGCGCCGCGTCGCCGTGCTCAATCCAGTGCAGTACCGGAAACTTTCGCAGAACAAGATCCCGGAAAAGGCCATCCTGACTTTGTTTGGCATTCCAACCGCGCGGTTCCTGGGGCGCTTGAACATGCACGTTGGCGTCGATGCCGTGGGCAGGCCGCTTCGCAACTCATCCGACTTGGTAAGGTTGGCGCGAGAGCAGAATTCGGCACGCCTGGTGTTCAAACCCGTTGAGGGCTGGGGCGGCAAGGGCATACATATTCCGGCGATCGGCCTGGAAGAAAATGTGACCTTTCACGAACCGGCCAACGTCAACCTATATGAAGCGGATGCCTATTGCCGCGATATGCTCGAGCTCGACCAAGGTAGCGATTGGATTATCGAGGAATACTTCCATCAGCACCCCGTACTGTCTGCACTCAATCCGACCAGTGTCAATACAATTCGTATTTGGGCTCTGGCTCCCCGTGGGCCGGGCGAGTGTCAAGTTCTGTTGGCCTTTTTGCGCATGGGCCGAGGAGGCATGGTCGTCGACAATGGGTCGAGCGGCGGAATTGCGGCGCCCGTCAACTTGCTATCTGGAGAGCTCGGACCCGCGCGAGACTACACCGCGGAATACACGATCTACCCTGAGCATCCCGACCATGGAGCGCCAATCAGGGGGGTCGTCTTGCCCTATTGGGCAGAGGCCAAGCAGCTTGCGTGTCAGGTCTTGTCGGTGTTCCCGGCTCTGCGATTTGCCGGGTTGGACGTCGCGATCGGTGCCTCAGGGCCAGTCATACAGGAACTGAATGTATGTCCGGACCACGACAACGCCGCGATCGCCGACTGTCCAAGCTCAAAGCTGTTGAGTCTGGATTGATTCGCGGAACTTTAGGCAAAAGCGACCCGAAAATGATCGAACGAGGGTTATGTCGCGGGGGCTATGCTGGATGTTGAACGGGCTTTCCGTCCTGCTCAATGGTGCAAACCCGCGGGGTTTGCAGCGTGCGGCCAAGTCCATGGCGCGGCAAAGGTTTTTGCCTGCTTCGCGTTTCGAATGGGATGGAGGGACCTTGAGGGCGTGGGCCCACCCCGCCCAGCAAGAATCAGAAAATTTCGAGCTTCGGGCGGATTCCGGCGTTGCCTGGTGCGTGGGACCGATTTGGTACCGCGGCAGGTTCGGAAACGCGGCGCTGGGGCTGCTGCTAGACGACTGTGCGGCAACCGGGATTGATGAAATGGAATTGCGCGGCAACTTTGCGCTTTTCCTCCGCACGCGCGATCAGTGCCTGCTGGTGAATGACGCGTTGGGATTGGTTCGGCTGTACGTCAGTCCCGACGGTTTTTTCTACAGCACCAGCTGGCTGGCGACCTGCGCGTACACGGGTCCGGTAGAACTCGAGGAAGCCGCCGCTGCGGAATATGTCCTGCTGGGAGCGTCGCATTCGGACAGAACCGTCGCGCGTGGCGTTGCGACGCTTTCGATCGGGCATGCCTTCGATCTGGCACGGGGAGGCAAGCAAGCTCGTCTGTCGAATCGTGTCTGGGCGGGCTCGGTCCCCACGTCATTCGATGCGGCGGTGGATGAAATCCGCGGTCACTTGCAGGTTGTCTTCAAGGAAATTGCGGCCGCATTCCCGGACCGCACCCGTGCCGCGCTTTCGGGCGGCTTCGATTCGCGCCTAATAGTCGCGGGCCTGCTGGCAAGTGGCAACCGCCCGGGTTTGTTCGTTTACGGCGACGCCGGATCCGAAGACATACCCGTCGCACGCACGGTTGCTGATAGTGTGGGTATGCCGGTGCAGGTGATCGATAAAAACGTGCTGAACCGGCAGGCGCCAGCACCCGACATCGAGCACCTCGTTGACAGTGCGCTGTTCTTCGACGGGCTGCCGAACGACGGAGTCCACGATCCAGGCGCGGACCGACAGACACGCCTCGAACAGAATGCGGGTGGTCGCGTGGCCCTCAACGGTGGCGGCGGTGAAATATTCCGCAACTTTTTCCACCTGCCGGACCGGACGCTGCACGTGCTGGGCATCGTCCGCGCCTTCTACCGCGGCTTCGATCCCAAGGTATTCAGGCACCCGCGCGGGCTGGCTTCCTATGAGGACGATCTCGTGTCCTCGATCGGCCGGACGTTGGGCTTTGAAACGGTTTCTGCACGGCGACCGCTCCGGCGCGAAGAGGTGGAATTGCTGTACCCACTGTTCCGCTGCCACCACTGGATGGCGGTCAACAACAGCGTGGGCGTGCGCCATGGCTATTTCGCGACGCCTCTTGTAGATCTGACGTCGGTCCGGCTCGCCTGCCGGTTGCCACTAGCTTGGAAGAATGCCGGCAAACTGGAGAGTCGCCTTGTTGCTGAACTCCATCGCGAGATCGCGAGCCAGCCCTCGACATATGGATTCCGGTTCAGCGATGGTCCCGACTTGCGCGCCCGTTTTGCAGAATGGCTGATGTGCATGCGTCCGGTTTCGCTTCGCCCGTACATCAACGCGGCGCGGCGTCGCATACATAAGCTTCATGTTGCGCCGGAGTTCATTGCGCACTGCCGCGCGATACTTCCGGGGGAGTGGCGGCTTGACCCTATCCTCGATTTGGCGCGTTTGCCCGACAACCAAGCTTTGGCCCGGGCGCTCTCGGTGGAAGTCGTCTGGCGGGAGTTGCTTGCATGAAGCATCGCAATGCGCCAGGCGTTCGGCCGCGAGCTCTCTGTGGACCTTCAAGGGTTCAGTGCGCCCGCGCACCTTCGGTCCGCCGCCAAGACAAGTTGCCTCAGCTTGCGACGCCGGATACAAAGTAGGAATATCACATCGGACGGCCCATTGCCTTGGGGAAGGTCGTCACATTGATTGCGGAAGCGGACTGTGGGGAGTATCACAGTCCGGAAAGCAGAGCCGAGCGTGACGCAGCGGGCAGGCCGAAGCGGCTGCAGGCCATTCACAAGCCGTCTGGCATCGCATGTAAACGGATATTTGGGTGGCCCAATGAGACCCCAGAAGGTCCTGAAGAATATTCTCGTCAAATTGGATCAATATTCTCCGCATCCAATTTTTTATGCCTTTATCATGACGAGGAAAGAAAAATGCGTTTTCGATGAAGCCATAGGGAATGCCGGTCATTATCTCGAATTCGGAATGGGAGGCAGTACCCTGCGAGCCATACAAAAGTCAAAGGCAATAATTTACACAGTGGAATCAAGCCCTGAATGGATAAGTCACATGCGCGGCTATGTTGTTATAAAATCCATGGAAAAGAAGCGTTTGCACATCTTTTTCGTGAACATTGGTCCGGTGCAGAACTGGGGATATCCAGCTACGGACAGGTTCAAGGATGATTTTGAAGCGTACTCGTCCAAGGTTTTTCGCTTGATCGACAAGAAGCTCCTAGATGTCGTGCTCATTGACGGAAGATTCCGGGTGGCGTGCGCCCTCAAGACCATTATCGAATGTCACGGGAATGCTAAAATAAAAATCATGATCCATGATTTTTGGGAGAGGCCGCATTACCATGTACTCATTAAATATCTGGATGTAGTGAAGAGGGAAGACAGCTTGGGGTTGTTTTCCATAAAGCATGAAATTGATTTGAATGCTGTAGAAGAAGACTATCAAAGCTACAAATCGATGCCGGAATAGGTGCGCGATCATCAGGCTGGATTGTTCGGCGTGTTATCGAAATCCGGCGTCCCCGATCGGACACGGGTTGTATCGGCGTTGCCCTCGTAGCTATGGCAAAACTGGATTCGGCTGCGGGAGGTTAATGGCCCAATGCGCGTCAAGCTGATGGTTTATCTTGTCGCCAGAGCGCTTGGACTTTTTGCGCTCTGCCGTTTTCTCACGCGTTCGCGGGTCCGCATCCTCGGCTATCACGGGGCCTCCGTCGGCGACGAGGGCCTTTACAACCCCTTTCTCTTCATTTCTGTTGCGACATTCAAGCGCCGGATTCGTTGGCTGCGGAGAAAGGGGTTCAGCGTGATCCCGTTGGAACAAGCGGTCGGTGCGCTGGAAGCTTGCACCGAGGATATCGGGCGCTTGCCGACGGTGATTACCTTCGATGACGGTTGGCATTCAACCGCGGAGCAGTTGGTCCCAGCCCTGGCCGAAAACCACCTTCCTTCAACCCTGTACCTGAGCACGAACGACTTCCAGAGGGGTTTGCCTGTACTTGCCGTAACGATTAACTACATGATCTGGAGGTCCACCAGGCGGCGGCTTCTGGTCGAAGGCCTCGGAGAGGCCATCGATGGCAACTATCTTCTCGACGAGCCGGGCGATCGTTCGTCATTTGTCCGCAGAAGCCGGCAGTGGCTGAGCGACCCCTCCGCCACACGGAAAGACGTCATGAACCGGATCCATCGCCTTGCAGAGGCCATGGGATTGGATAAGGACGAACTCGCACTCGAGACCCGGCGATTCGACTATGTGTCACGCGATGAACTGCTCGAACTGGCGAAACAGGGGTGCATGGTGGAAATGCATGGCCATGAGCATCGTTACCCCAAGGGACAGCCCCAAGTATTTGCCGCCGATTTGGCGGCATGCCGCAAAGCGATCGTTGAGCTAGGATTGCCCGAGCCGCACCACTACTGCTACCCGAGCGGCAACTTCGACGCTGGAGCTGAAGCGGTCCTCGAAAGGCTCCGTGTGCGATCGGCAACCACCTGCATCCCTGCACTGATTTCCCGAGCGAATGGCCAGGGGAAACGTTACGCGTTGCCAAGGTTCCTGGACGGTGAGCACATCAGTACATTGGAATTCGAGGCGGAAATGAGCGGTTTCGCGTATCTGCTTCGGCAAGTCTTGGGCCGTTAACCGGTAATCGCGCGAGTTTATCTGGCTGGACGGGTAACCCCAGGAAGTAGTTGAAGCCAGAAGCGGAATCTTGTCGTAGTCTGACTCGAGGAGGTTCCACGGCCGCTGGCGGTGCGCCCGCCCAGGCACTGGATATGAAGACACTCGCCGAAACGTATGCTCTAGCGGCCCGACCTATGGGGAAACCGCTGGATCATTACATTCGACCGCTCGTCCACCAGCACGAGCCGGGTAGGCCTTCTTGAATTGCCCCAGCGCCGCCGGCAGCCAGGATTCGGCGAGGTCCCCGAGCAAGCCGAATCGCACCGCGCCGCTGATCGAAAAGGTGTCGAAAAGATGTCAGGGACAGTTTTTTGCTGATTTCATCTTGCGAGGAGTAGGTTGCGCTTGGCTGGCGCGTGTGCTGAATGGGATCGGAATCATTTACGCGATCATGCCGCACTCGCCTGCATCGTCACCCCCCGAAATCAGTACACTGGCAATAATGGTGGACGCGGACGAAAGCCGTGGTCCGAGCCGTCACAATCTTCGCAAGGGGGTCATCGAGGAGAACCAAGATGCGACACCTACTTTGTGGTTTCGTCATTTCTGCCTTGTTGTTTCTCGTCCCACAACCCGCTAGCGCCACCGTGACCTATACGTGGCGGCCGCTGATGGCGGGCTCGAACGACACGGGTGGCGAGTTTCTCATAAGCAGTGGTAAGTTGGTTGCGACGGGTCCCCTGCAGTACGCCTTGTCCGCCAGCAGCTACTATCCCGGCGTGAACTACCGGAGTCCATTCTCGCTGTTAGCCTTAAGCATCCAGGGAAACCCCTATGGCTGGGGCTTCTACCTGGGGCCGAACCTGAGCGGGAACGTTGGCGCTGTATACATCTCCATGGACATGACGCCAATTGGCAGTGGCATCGGCAGCCTTTTGGCCGGGTCGTTGTACGCAAATAATGCGGAAATGGATTTTTACATGACATCAAGCACTGGCATCTGGTCAATCATAGATGCGCATTCTGATTTCCCGGGCTGCCGCGATGACCCATGGTGCAGCGGGGGAACGGGCCAATGGGTACTGACCGCCGTGCCCGAGCCCCGAGACTTGGGAATCGTTGTTTTCGGTTTGGGTGGATTCGCAACGGTGTTGCTCGCAAGGCGACGCGCTTGGTTAAGTCGGACGTACCGCTAACTCGAGGCGGCCACACGTGTTTCAAATTACCATCAGCGGCCTCGTTACGCCTTCTTTTTGCTCGTAAGCTCCGCCATCGCGTGCTCCGTCACGGTGCCATGTAGCTGCTTTAGGGCGGGCGATTCCGGATCGCTGGTGGCATGCAGGCAGACATCGACGCGCGGCAACGGCGGTAGGCCCGTACTTGCGGTCCAGCGCTTCAGTTGAGGCGGAAGGCCCGCGCTGGTGCGCAAGGTACGGCTTCGCACAGGCCCACAGGGTTTGCAGGCTGGCCGTGACGAAGGCCGGCCGCCACCCCATGCCGACCTTGTTCAGCGCCCGAATGCCGGCCTCGCGAAAGAAGCACGGCGGGTCGATATCCCCGGTTTGAGTAGCGCAGCGGTTTGGAGTCCAATCCCCATCCGAAGGAGATCGGACATGAAGAAGCGGTTTACCGAAGAGCAGATCATCGGCTTCCTGCGTGGGACGGAGGCTGGCATGCCGGTGAAGGAGTTGGAGACGGAGAACGGGCGGCTGAAGAAGAAGCTGCTAGCCGAACAGATGCTTGAGAACGAGGTCATCAAGGACGCTCTGAGGAAAAAGAGGTGAGCACACCGGCTCAGCGCGAGCTGATGCGGCACATGATCGACAAGGGACTGGGCTAGCGACGTTCGCTTGCGATTGCAGGTATGAGTACCAGCGCGTACGGTACGCGACCCGGTAACCCCCCCCCGTGTTTAGCAATTGCCAAAAGTGAAGCTATGCGGCCAACGCCAACTTCTGCATCAGGGTGATGCCACCGAGTGCCATGTTCGGTCACTTGTGGTTGTAAGTCCAGCCAGCGGGTCACATTCTGCACCTGTTCGATGCTCTCGAACAGCATGCGTGCCAGCCATGCGTAAGATACCGTCCGGTTATTCGATGTAGGTGTTCTGCTGCGGGTTGGATGTATTGCATCTCAATGTCGCGCCGCCTCGCCCACGTATGCAGCTCTCCACTGATGTATTCGGGCCGTTGTCGCAATGGATCGCACGGGGTGCGCCGCGCCATTCGATGATCTACTCCAGGGAACGAATGACGCGGGCGGCTGGCAACGACAGGTCGACCTCGATGCCAAAACCCTCGCGATTGAAGTTGTCGATCACGTTGAACAACCGCAAGCCGCGCCCGTTGCCCCGCTGATCGTGCATGAAGCCCATCGACCAGACTTGGTTGATGGCGTTCGGTACCGCCAGCGGCTTGGACCGTTCGCGCACGATGCGCTTCTTGGGTTTGATCCGCAGGCTCAACTCCAGTGCCCGGTAAGTGCGGTACACCCGCTTACGGTTCCAGCCAAAGCCTTTCACGTTGCGCAGGTATAGGAAATACATGTCAAGCCCCAATCCAGATAAGCGGTCGGTGGTCAGCCGCACCAGCCAGTCCGCGAGTCGCGCGTGGGACGCGTCCATGCCACCCAACTTGTTGCGCCACTTGTAGAACGTCGCTGCGCTGATGCCGTGTTCCTGCCACAGCTCGGGAACCGGCGTGCCGCTTTCGGCCTGCTTGAGCCCCGCGATGATCTGGCTATCACTGAATCATGACTTCTTCGTGGAACCTCCTCGGGTCAGACTACGACAAGATTCCACTTGTGGCTTCAACTACTTTCCGGGGGGATTACCGATGAGTGTGGGCCCATTCGATCTGTTGGCGCTTGCCCCAGGCGATCATGTAGGTACGGGGCAGATATTTCCCCTCTTCGTAGAGCTTCCGGCGGGTGCGTGACTTGGCCGTCGCATTGCCAATGGCCTCGCCACCATCCTGCACGCGGAACAGGTACGCGCCACCCGCCAGCGGTACGGTTCTGAGGTATGACAACCATGGACTGATCTGGTCCAGGGCCGGGTCGTAGTACCAACTGGCGCAGAACATCCCAAGGCAGCGCGGATGCAGCGCGTAAAGGTCCGCGCAACATCGATAAAACTCGTTTCGTCCTTCCTCATTGAGCGCGCCAAGGAGGAACGTGTGCAGATGACCCTGGAAGTAGGGCCTGAAGCCTCCGAGGTCGCTCATCGCGCGGAGGGCGGCTAAAATCTTCCGCGGTCCCTCCTGAAACACGATCGAACGCGGAATTCCGCATCGGTAGTCGACCAAATTCGAACCGGCGACATAGAGCCTGGTCGATGCAATCCCGAACTCCTTCTGGAAGCGGTCGTCACCCAGATCCAGCCATTCAGCGTCTGTATCCAAGTCATCGGCGATGCGCCGCAACTGTTCAAACTGGTGGTGGGCACAACGTGGCGGGAGCCGTCGGTATTGTCCGCTCGCCACACAAGTACTGATGGTCCGTTCCAGCGCTGCTCGCAGGAAGGCACGCATCGACGTGTCGCCTTGCAATGCCCGAATCTGTTCGGTCATGCCCCGCGCGACGCTGCCAAATCGCTTGTAATGGTCCATTGGACCGACATTTGTTGCGGCGTGGATAAACGCTTCCAACGCAACACCTGGCGGCAGCTTCGCCGTCTTGGTGAGCGCCGCTGCGCAGTTTTCGTCAGAGCGCCTCGCGAGGCCGGCCCAATCCAGTGCTTGCAATTTGCCACCTCGGTAACCAGCGAATAGGCCGGGAACCCCCCGCGCGTTGATTTTAGTCGGGAGAACTCGGACAGTACCATCGCATGTAACGGCTGGCGAGGTGTCAGCATCGAAGGTTGGATCGATTCGACACCTTCACGGCGGACGGTCGGAATGGCGCCACCGGAGTTCTGACTTGAAAAGCGCTAGCCAGCCTTGATAATTCCTTCGGACCCGCGGGTTCAGGCCGCGGCCATCATTGGGGGATAGGGGGAGGATCCTCACACGTTCATCCACCGCAGTGGGGATAATGAAGGACATTTGGACGGCGGGTGATTGCCGGGCGAAGACGCGGTTGTCGCGTCCACTTTTTCCGAAGGCAGCATGTCGATGGTCATCCTGATTCTGCAAGCGGTGGTTCTGTTGTCGTTGATCATCGCCGTCGCGCTCCTTGGTAGCTATTTCCCATACCCGTCGCCATTGCTGCGACGCTTTTTGCCACCGCACAGGCGTTGGCCCAGAGCACAGATCAGCAGCTGGCTGGAGAAGGGCGAGGTTCACCCGGCGTTTCTGCGGTTTTTCGATCGTGACCCCAAGCGCACGCCGCCGCCGGGGACCACCCTGCTGGCGCCGGCCGACGGACGGGTGACCAGTGCGGATACGCGGGGCGGAATCCTTTATTTGGTCATTGCCCTAAGCCTCTGGGACATGCACGTGCAACGCAGTCCTCTGGCGGGCAAGGTGACCAGGGTGGAGTCGCACGGCACCGATTTCATGGATGGCGAGGGAAGGCAATTCGTCTTCCTGCGGGAGAAGCGATGCCCGGTGCAGAAGCGCCTGGTAATCGCAACCGGAACCGGCGAGGTGGCGGTGCGCCTGATTACCAGCTTGGCGGCACGACGAATCGAGACCTGGGTTGGGGAAGGCGCAGTGGTCGAACGAGGGCAGAGAATAGGCAGGATATTGCTCGGAAGCACTGTAGTGCTTGAGCTTCCAGTCGAGGCGCGCTTGCTGGTGCGCGTCGGCGAACGGGTGCGGGCCGGAGAAACCGCTGTCGCAGATGGCTTGTCGCCGTCATGACCGGTTTTTTCTGGACATCCGGGCACCTTGGCTGGGGCATCTTCGCGATCGCCGTCTTCACCGGATTGTGGTTCCTGCTCGCGGACATGGTCTGGCGCATGCGGAGCATTCGGATACAACGGCTGGCCGTCGAGATGTCCATCGGCTGGGCCATTGGTACCTGCCTCATCGTGCTCATGTTTTATCTAGCCGGTAGCTGGTGAACCTAGCCGGGCCGGACGCCGCATCAATGTGAAGCGGACCGCGGCAACACGGCGAAATTGGGATAGTTGTCGTAAGCGTGCTTTCCGGCAGGTTTCACGCTGCGTGATTCGAAAAGTTGCCAGGCGGTTGCGGCATTCGGCAGACCGCTGTCGGCTGCTGCGGCCACGCCAATCTGGAAATTGGCGGGGAAGCCGGTGGCGGAATACGGATAGCCATGCATTTCGCCTGACTGCCAACGCTTTTTCTCCAGCCGCCCCATCTCGGCCACCATGGCAGGCGAATTGCATTCGAGTCCGACGAGCGAGGGAAACGTCGCGCCATAGACGGCAGTGAACGACGGCAACCAGTTGCCGGATGCATCTTTGACCTGGATCTTGTACGCCGAAGCCTCCAGCCAGCAATAACCATGTGCGGGATCTTTCTGCCAGTCGGTCATCAGCGCGATTTCGAACTTCGCAAGCCAGTTGCGTAACGGTACGGCATCAGCGAAGCCCAATTCCACGGCATGCTGCGCCGCCCAGGTGAAGAAGTTGTGCTGCCAGGGCGCAACCCCATTGCGCTTGCCGCCGTTCAGGCTGTAGACCACGCTGTCGTCGGTGACGCCCAGTGGGTTCGCCGCGGGATTGCTGCTGTACTTTGCGTTCCAGTCGGCCAACGAATTGCGAACGACGCGGTTGAACTCATCCTTGAGCGGGTAAGCGTCGGGGAGCAACCATGCAGCTTCGGCCAAGTTGCGCAGCGTCCATGCCTTGGCACGTTCCGAACCATGACCGCGATCGATGAGCCCCTTGGAAAATCCGCGGTAGCCTTCGTTCGACCAGACGTTGTTCAATGAAGCGCCGAACGCAAGCTCGGACATGTAGTAGTAGTCGCCGGTCACCATGTAGGGAACATAAGATTCCGCAGGCTGATGCGCGTTGTTCCAGGAATATGGATTGCCGGTGTCGTACCAAGCTGTAGTGCACTTGCTGAGCACTGCATTGTTGATGCAATTGGGAAGCAAATCGGCCTTGTACCGTGCGCCGTCGGTGCCACCCTGCAGCGAAACCTTGTAGGCATGCGCCCAATCAGCGATCGTAACGTTGGGGTGCTTTTCGATGCTGACGGGCCAGCCTGTCGCGTTGTCCCTGTAGTGGATACTGTAGGTACCCAACGCGTCCGTATTGGCCAGCATCCATTTGTAGGCGCGCACATCGGGGTCGACGATATAGACGCTGGTCCAGCGAGGCAGCGGACCGATCCCACCCTGCGCGCCGACGTTCGACATGGATTTAGTCTGGTCGCAATGATCCAGTGGTCCGCACGACTGGCGCAAGCTCGCCAGAAACTGTTCGTCGGGTTTCAATTCCATGTAGCGCGAAACAGCCTTGCTTGCCTGGATGTAGCGGGTGTCTTGCTGCAGGTAGACTTGCGGCTGGTCATTGTTCCACCACAGCACCTTGTGCCAGCGCGTGGCGGTGTACTGCGTCAGGACGGGGCTGGCGTAGCTTGCGCTGCCCGAAGCGAGGGTGGCCGTGTATTGCGGTTGCGCCTGAGGTGCGAAAGCGTCGGAATTTTCGACGATGATGTCGGTGCGGATCGGGCCAACTATGCCTGCCTCAGAGCCGGCGTATGCGCGGACCGCGAAGTACACCCTGAGATTGCCGCCGTCGGCGGTGGCCACGGGTCCGTTCACCACCCACTCGGTGGCGAGAGGTCCGGACAGCCACACGTTGCAAGTTTTGCCCCAAGGCTTGCATGCGCGCCCGGCGCTGGCCGTTTGCAGCAACTTGCGTGCGCTCACCGTATAGCGCCTGCCATTCGAAGTCAGCAATACTTCTGCGTCGTAACCGGTGGCAAGGAGTTGTGCCAACGCGATCGGGGCAGCTCCGGTCGTCACGGAAGCTGGCGAAGACAAGACGAGCGGCAGCTTTGCTCGACCTCCCAGTGATGGCACCATCGCTGTCAGCACCGCGTGCCGCAAGCTGCCGTC